>Ga0233433_10001803_pt1 | contig 19772 bp, 19 predicted proteins | sample SI_122_August201_5_FD_179868 | JGI IMG/M metagenome (GOLD analysis project Ga0233433, IMG submission 179868) | Seawater microbial communities from Saanich Inlet, British Columbia, Canada - SI_122_August2016_100_MG | ecosystem: Environmental > Aquatic > Marine > Inlet | place: Canada: British...
GGGCTTGTCATACCCCGCTCACAAACCGTAGCGGGCAAATTGGTGGACCAGGCCGTAGCCGGTGGGGAGCTGCAAGCATTTCAAAATACCACTGCAACGGGTCTGGAGATCGTCGATGGACGGATCAAGGGGGTAAAAACCAGCCGGGGTCATATCGCCACAGATGCGGTCGTGGTCTGTGCGGGATTGTGGGGGCGACTTGTGGCCGAAATGGCCGGAGAAGACCTGCCGATCATGCCTGTGGATCACCCGCTGTGCTTTTTCGGCCCGTACAACGAATTCGAGGGCACTGGCAAAGAAATCGGCTATCCGCTTCTTCGCGATCAGGGAAATTCTGCCTATCTTCGCGATACCGGTGACCCAAATACGGCGGAAGGCGGACAGATTGAATGGGGCTATTACGAAGAAAAAGACCCTCGATTGGTGCACCCCAAAGACCTGCTGGAAAAAGGTGAATCGCACTGGTCTCCTTCCCAGCGCGATCTTGAGATGGAGCAGATTATTGAACCACTCGAGCGTGCGATGGAACTGACACCAATACTCGGAGAACTTGGCTGGAACGATAAACATTCTTTCAACGGCCTGTTACAGGTTACCGCCGATGGAGGGCCGTCAATCGGTGAATCACCTCAAACCCGGGGGCTGTGGTACGCCGAATCCGTTTGGGTAAAAGATGCACCTGGAATCGCCAAGGTTCTTGTAGACATGATGACCGATGGCATTACTGAGGTGGATGTGCATGGCATTGATGTTGCCCGCTACTACCCGATGCAAAAGACCCCCTCCTATATCTACGACCGCTGCTACGAGACCGCGTTCAAAATCTATAACCCAGCCGTGCATAACCGAGAGCCCTACAGCAAGGGTCGCAACCTGCGCCGAAGCCCGTTCTGGTCACGAGAACAGGAACTCGGCGGCCACTTCATGGAGCTCGCCGGCTGGGAGCGTGCTCATGGGTATGCCTCCAACGAGCATCTGTTGGAAAAATACGCAGCCAAAGTACCAGTGCGTGAAAACGAATGGGACAACCGTCATTTCTGGCGGGTTTCCAACGCTGAGCATCTCGCCATGTCGGATAACGCCGGCATGATCAGCCTGTCACACTTTGCGGTTTACGATGTCACCGGCCCAGATGCCGAAACCTTGATGGAATATGCTTGTGTTGCCAAGGTCGGTGGCAACACTACCGTGGGAAAAGGGATTTATACCCATTTTCTGGATCAGGCTGGGGGCATCTGTGCAGACCTGACCGTACTGCGCCTCGCCTTAGATAAATTTCGGATAGTCGACGGGGCCGACGCCGGCAACCGTGATTACGTCTGGCTTAAACGCATGGCTCAGGATAAGGGCTGGAACGTTTATATAGAAGATCGTAGCGACCATATGGCCTGCCTGGGTCTTTGGGGGCCCAACGCCCGAAAAATGCTTAAAGCCATTGCCGACAAACCAGATGAACTCGAATCGGACAACTTCCCCTTCGCCACTACGAAAAACATCACCGTGCGAGGGATTCCGGTGCTGGCTTTTCGCATCTCCTATGTAGGCGAGTCAGGCTGGGAATTACACGTACCCTTCAGCTATGGCCTGTCGCTATGGGACTTGGTGTTTGAGCAAGGCGCGACCCCGGTAGGCGTAGAGACTTATGCCAACTCCCGTCGCCTTGAGAAAAGCTTTCGTCTGCAAAATGCGGATCTTCTTACCGAGTACAACCTGGTCGAGGCGGGACTCGCTCGGCCTAGCGTCAAAGCGGCAGATTTTCACGGCAAAGACGCCTATCTGGCGCAGCGCGAACGAGAATCTCAATCGGCTTATCTTTGCACCATGGTTATGACGGACAATATAGATTCGAAGGGGATCGCCCGCTACCCGGTGGGTCAATGGCCGATTCTGGATCCAGATACCAACCAGGTTCTGATCGATGGTATCGGACGCCGCTCCTATGCCACCAGCATCGCTTATGGCCCTTCTGTTGGTAAGAATATCGCCCTGGGATACCTGCCAAAAGCCTATGCTGAACAGGGGCGCGAACTATTGCTGGAGTATTTTGATGAACCATTTCCCATAAGAGTAGAGGCAGTGGGCTGCAAGGGTCTTTATGATCCTGACAATCTGTTACCCAGAGGATAGGAGGCGCTGAACACATTCCGGCAAAGCGTCAAAGCCTCAACCACGCCTTAACCTAGTGAGGTTTCGATGTAGCCGGCTGAATGACCCGGTTTTTACTCAAGAGCCCTTTTCAAAAAGGAAAATTACGCGATGGATGACAATCTCAGGGATGCTCTAGCGACTGTTGAACCCTTTGCACAATTTAACCCCGAAGACCTCGCGGTTGAACGCCTCGGCGGCCTGACCAACATAAATTACCGGGTCAACTCACCAGTTGGTGACTTTGTTCTGCGCCTCGCTGGCGAGGGCACGGGTGACTATATTGACCGAGGCGCCGAGGAAAAAAATGCCCAGGTGGCATCTGACGCCGGAGTCAATGCAGAAATTATCTTCTTTGATGCCAAGTCCGGCACAATGGTGACACGGTACATTGAAAATGCGGTTACTCTGGATATTGAAAAATTCAAAGACAAGGGCGTATTGGAAAGAGCTGGTCGAGCATTTCGTCAACTGCACGATAGTCCTCAGCTATTTGAGGGCGAATTTGAACTCTTTGAACAAATTGATCAGTACTTAGCCATACTGAATCAACTGAACGCTGACCTACCCGATGGCTATTCGGATGTACACGATAGCGCGAAATCAGTTCGCGCCGCCCTTTCTTCACACCCCCTGCCCAAACAGCCCTGCCACTGTGATCCAATGGTCGAAAACTGCATCGATGATGGAGATCGAGTCTTTATCATCGATTTTGAATATGCGGGGAACAATGACCCGATGTGGGACCTTGGGGACTTAGCAGTCGAAGGCGCTTTTTCACCGGAACAGGAACGCATTCTCATGTCGGCTTATTTTGGTCAAGAGCCAGAACCTTTCGATGTAGGCCGAATGGTCATGTACAAAGCCATGTGCGACCTCTTGTGGACACTCTGGGGTGTCGTGCAACATGCCAACAAAAATCCGGCGGATGATTTCTGGGCCTATGCGGTGGGACGACTGAAACGCTGTCGCGATCTGATGGCAACAGAAACATTTTCACAGCACCTTGGCGCGGTGGACCATGGCCCCAATGGATGAATCAGGTAGCGCTTGTCAGTCGTTTTTGGATGCTGGCCAATATACGCGTGATTCGATACTCAAATACGAGTTGGTTTACGGGACTAATTTTGTAAGCCCTGGGGGCGTGCGTTGCGCAACCCGATTGATCAAAAAACTCGGCCTACCTGCCCACGCACGGGTTCTCGATGTGGGATGCGGCCTCGGCGGAAGTGCGTTTTTGATGGCGCAGGAGTTCGGTCTTGATGTTGACGCTATTGATCTTTCTGAAAATATGCTGGCGCTGGTGCGCGAACGCTTGGCACAGACAGAGCTTGCAAAACAGGTTCAACTAAAAAATCAGAATTGCCTCGAACTTAACGTTCAAAACTACTATGACGCCATCTATAGCAGAGAGGTTTTTCTGCACATAGATGACAAACAGCAACTATTCTCGAATTTGTACACTGCACTTAAACCATCGGGAAAACTGCTGTTTACCGATTATTGTTGTGATGAAAAACCCTGGCAGAGCGATTTCTCGGCTTACGTAAAAAGTCGGGGCTATCACCTGTGCACTGTTTCAGACTATCGAAAACTGTTGGAAGCCGCTGGATTTGGAATTATTGAAGCAATCGATCGGACTAAAGACTTCATCGGGTTCTGCAAAACGGAGCTTGATACGATTAACTCGTTGGACATCGCTCAGTCGGATCGAACCAGTTTGAAGAATGACTGGCTCAAAAAAATTGAACGCGCTCAAGTCAGTAATCAGCGCTGGGGAATGTTCTACGCCTCAAAATAGCAGTTATGAAAAATCTGATCCGCGCTAAAGGCTATCGATTTCCATGTCGCCCAAGAGTAAGGCTGATTCAGTTACGGGATACGCCTTCGTGCGCACTTCCACTTTAATACCCACAGATACCGCACCAAAATCATCGAATCGGCATATTGAAAAATATGCCTTGATATGCTCATCAAGCTGAAACCTGGCGCAACCCCGTGCAAGTCTCTACGCTTGCAGGAGCGCAGAAACATAAGCCCTCGCCCTTCTTACGATAGCTAAGGTGGCTCCCGGACTGCTGCGGATCTTGGTGAACATTCGCCCTCTTCTGCGGGCTCCTGAACGCGCGTTATGGCACGCTCTTTTGTTCTGTCATAACGGGAAATCCGCTAAGCCAGAAATTAACCTAACAGCGTGGTCCGGCGGACTCTATCTCGTGTATTTCGTGGTAAATTGGCACGGGTTAACTCCGACTCACGATGGTGCTGGAGCGTAACGAACCAAGTGGGCTTGATTCCATTTGTAAAAAGAAAACGAACTTGTGCAGACATCAGAAGAAAAAGGCAACCTTGTCACTATCGATTGGCGACCTCATAGCGAGATCATTCAGACCCTAGGTGCACCACCTGCCTGTGATGTCAGCGCTGATTCGATCGCTACGTTCCAGAGTGATGGCGTCGTATTGCTACGCGGGGCATCTGCAGATTGGGTTGATCGGCTACGGGCCGGGCTACAGCGCAACATGGATTACCCAAACGACTACGCTTTTCCGTGCGATAGCGTAGCGCCTGGTGGAAAAGGTCGCTTTTTTGACAGTTACTGCAACTGGCACCGCATTCCGGAGTTCACGGACTACCTTAGCTCCTCCAGCGCTGCATCAATGGCCTGCCAGTTCATGCAGTCAACGTCCGCTCAGTTTTTTCATGAGCACGTCTTCTGCAAAGACGCAGGCACGCAGACTGCCACTCCCTGGCATCATGATCTGCCCTACTACTGTGTAGACGGCTGGCAGAATGTCAGTATCTATGTCTCGTTGGATTTCACGCCAGCAGATACCGCGGTGCGCTTTTTGGCCGGCTCACACCGCTCTGGGCAACTTTATTACCCACGTCATTTTCTCGACGGCTCCGATTATGTTCTGGATGACCCGTCCATGTCTTCGGTTACACCGCTTGAAGATACATTCGAGGAAGAGAATTTGCGCGTATTCGAACTTGAGCCGGGTGATACCCTGCTTTTTGACTTTCGCACCCTGCACGGCACGACGGCTGCACCTATCAAGCACCAGCGCAGAGCATTCTCAACGCGCTGGCTTGGTGATGACATGATCTATTGCGCACGCCCGGGGGAAACCTCCCCACCCCTTCAGGATATTGGAGTCACACCAGGCATGCGCATGCCCGAGGAATTTTTTCCCGTGTTGTGGCCCAGTCCTGGCTTGACATAAAGCCTGTTAGGCGCAATACCTAACCCTGCTCCGATATCGGTATTCGAGAAAACCTCTGCATGCAGATTACCCCCATAACCGGAAATATTGGGGCAGAAATATCCGGCCTCAATCTGAAGCAAGCCATTTCCATTGATCTTCAAGGCATCCTGCGCGATGCATTGGGCCGCTATCTGGTGCTTGTCCTACCCAATCAGCACCTCGATGTTTCTGAACACCAGCGCTTGTCTGAAGTCTTCGGCAACCCCATGGTCAACCCTTATGCGCCGGGGCCCGATACTCATCCGGAGATGACTTATGTCACCAAGGAAGCAGATGACCGGTCGGGGGTATTTGGCGGGGGCTGGCACACGGATCTTAGTTTCCTTGAGTGCCCGCCCAGCGGCTCAGTGCTCTGTGCGCTAGAAGTACCACCCCACGGCGGAGATACGCTCTTTGCCAGTCAGCAAGCCGCCTGGGATTCACTGGCCCGACCACTTTGTAATCTTCTGGAAAATCGCGACGCTATCCACGTGGGTAAACCCTACGGAATCAAATGGGCCCCACCGGTTGAAGAGCAATCGATGCGTGGGGCTACCCGCCGGGGCGACCCTGATGCAGACCGCGAGCGTTTTCACCCTGCTGTGCTTGCCCATCCCGTCACCCGCCGGCAGGGGCTGTATATCAACCCCACCTATACGCTGCGCCTCGACGGGATGAGCGAAGATGAGAGTCGGCCGATTCTGGAATCACTTTTTGAGCACTCAACCCAACCAGAGTTTTGCTGTCGCATCCGCTGGACAAAAGGCATGGTGGTAATCTGGGATAATTTTTCGACCCAGCACTATGCGGTAAACGACTATCATGGCTTTCGCCGAGAAATGCGCCGCAGCGCATTTACCGGTTATTCCATCACTGATTTCACCACCAGCTAATGAACAAATTTGACATTGGGCCGCTGCACACAGATTTTGGGGCCAGGGTTCTTGGCGTCACACTGTCCGGCAAGATGGCGGACAATGCCCTGGATTTTATTCGTCAATCAATTGAGCAATACTCGCTGCTCTGTTTTCCAGATCAGGATATGAGCGATGAAAAGCAGCTTGCCTTTACCCGCCTATTGGGCACACCCGAGGCCGAACACGTCCGCTTTGGAAGAACTGGTGAGATCAGTTACTTTGGCACAGTGGGTAATATCCAGGATGATGGCACCAAGGCTGACACCGCCAATTCCCGCTACCAGAGCGGCAACCAGTTGTGGCATTCAGATTCCTCTTTTCGCGAAACCCCGTCCTTTGTCTCGATCCTGCACGCCTATGAGGTACCAGGCGAAGGTGGACAAACCGAGTTTGCCAGTATGCGTACTGGGTACGCACGGTTATCCGACGAGATGCGTGAGCAGATAGAACCGCTGCACGTTGTTCATGACTATGTTTTTTCCCGAAGTCCGATCGCACCGGTCAATCCCAATCATGCCGCATCGCTGCCGCCGGTAATGCACCCAATGGTTCGAACCAACCCAGTAAACAGCCTGAAGAACTATTACATCGGCTCGCACGCTCGATCGATTCCTGGCTGGTCGGGAATAGATAGCAGGCAACTGCTCGATACGCTTCTTGAGCACACCACTGCGCCAGAGCGCATTCTTAGCCTTGCCTTTAAGCCAGGTGATACCGTGATCTGGGATAACCGCTGCATATTGCATCGCGGCACGGGATATGATGCAGACCGCTGGCGCCGTCGGTTGCGCCAGACCCGCGTCGTTGGTAGTGACAAAGGGGTAATCCCTAAACCACTACAAGAATAGGCGCCCTACTGCCAGGTCCGATCAACCAACTGGGCGAGAGGAGTAGCGCGAGCGAAACTCCATCCAGGAACGGGCCAGAACAGCAGATATCACCAGAGCGCCTCCGATCAGAGTCCAGCGGGACGGCACCTCGTTGATAAACAACCAGACCCATATCGGGCCCAGAGCAAATTCCAGCAGCATAAAGATCGTCAGCTCCGCAGCTGCAATGTGACGCGATGCGACGATGAAGCAGGCGCTGGTAAAACCGGACATCACACCACCCCAAAGCATGCACAATAGCAGGTCACCTCTGGAAATCTGCAGTGCGTCGTAACGGACCAGCGCCACCACAACCATGATAAGAAAAGTGGAAATCAGTATCGCTGGCAGCATGTCTACCTGACGGTTATGACGCACCAGAACTGCGTAAATGGAAAAGCACAGTGCGGTTAGCAACGCCATGGCGTTGCCGTAAACTGATCCGATACCAAACCCCTCCCCCATCATCACAGTGATTCCCAGGAAGGCGACAACCATAGTGACCAAGGTTGCCCGCCTGGGCTGCTCTTTCAGAAATACCCATGCCAGCGCCGCTGTAAAAAACGGAATGGCCCCCAGAATAAATAGTGTGTTGGCAACCGTGGTATGAGTGAGAGACTGCAAAAATGTGATGGCCGCCCCGGCCAGTAGCAACCCTGCAAACACTCCAGGCCAACCGACCCCGATCACCCGAACCACCGTGGCGCCACGATATTTGACAGCCAGCAGAATAACGACCGCGCACATCAAGAAAACTGATCGGTAGAAATTCATCACCAAAGACTCAATCTCGAGCACACGCACAATCAGCCCGGAGAAGCTGATAACCACGGAACTGGCGATCATCAACAATACTGCAAGCCTGTGCATATCAGCATTCATAAAGAACGAGCCCTTTGGATATTTATCTTGACTGGCTTAAGAAGTTTCTGACATGAGCTGAGCTATGCAGTGCATATCATCACCCAGGCACCACTGCTCAGCAACGCGGTTTTCTTCTATTCGATATATCGAGATTTCCTCGAACATAACTTTTCTCCCCGTCGCACTAATTCCGAGGTATTCCCGCTGATGGGTGCCGCTGGAAAGATACCGGGTCACCACTTTCTCGGGGGTTATTACAAGATCCAGAATTTCTTCATGCCAATCAGGGAACACTGTTCTTGTGTGGGCAATCACCGCTTTGATCTGTATGTGACCACGGGATTTTGACCCCCAACTTTGAGGCCAATGTACAGTACAAGCCGGCGAATAAACGTCCGGAACCTTGTCTAGACTGCCAGTATTCCATATATCATGCAAAGCGATAATCAGCGCCTTGGGCCTTTCAATATTCATGCTCATACTCTATTCTCAGACCTCCTAAATCGATGATAGCCTCCATGGTCTGATCCTATCCCGCATCGGACAGTCTGGACAGAATCAAATGACTATGGCCAACCCACTGCTTTCACTGAATCACCCAGAATGGGAAGCGCTTTGCGATGGTTGTGGCCGCTGCTGTATGGTGAAACTTGAAGATGAAGATACTGGTGAACTGCACTACACCAACGTCGCGTGCCAGTACCTCGACATCGAGACCTGCCGCTGCACCGATTACGCCAACCGAAATAGCATCAACCCCGATTGCGCCATTCTCTCCTCTGATAATCTGTCGATCCTGGATATTATGCCGTCGACCTGCGCATATCGGTTGTTCAATGAGGGTCGCACGGTCGACCTGACCTTCGATGAATTAAAAGTTTCTAACCGGGTTGTCTCACAGAAATATATTCATGATGAGCAGTTACCAGATCATATTGTCGAGTGGATAACCTCAAACCCCTAAGGCTACATCTTTGCTCTCATTAAACCGCACCTTGAGAAAGCCATCAGCTTATCAGAGCCTGAGCCGCCTCATCCTCTTACCCGCTATTTTATTTTCGGTCTGTGCACCGTCGATAGCGCTGGATGTCACCGTCTATTTGCATGACAAGAAGAACTTAACCCTTGAGGGAACCATTGTAGAACTAATCGGAGCGGATTCCCCAGCCCAACCCGGGGCCGATTACGTCATTAACCAGGTTGACATAGCGTTCAAACCACTGCTTTCAGTGATACCAAAAGGTACCTCTATCACCCTCACTAACAACGATTCGTTTAAGCACCATGTGTATTCTTTTTCCAAAGGAAATCAATTCGATATCCCTTTGTATACCGATGTTCCCAAGCAGGATGTGGTCCTTCAAAACAGCGGGGTTGTAAAACTCGGATGCAACATCCATGACTGGATGATCGCTTACATATACGTTCACGAAAGCCAGTTTCTGAAAAAGGTTAACAGCAGTCCAGTGATCTTCGATGGGGTCTTGGCGGGAACCTATGAAGTTCGGGTATGGAACCCTCGATTTCGCAATACCAAACGTATATTGAAAAAGGTCTTAACCGTAGTCGATGGAAAGAACAACGAGGTGAAATTTGACCTCGCCCTGCAAAAAACCATTCGAATGCCGAAAAAGCCAACCACAACTGATCAAACTGGAAATTCCTATAATTATAGTAATGATAAGTAAGGGCCAGCGACAATACACACACTGCACTGGCAACACCAACTCCTGAAGCGATGCGGTTTCAAACCAAACTTTCCCTGCTTTTTAGCGGCCTGCTGATTCTTTCTTTATCAATGGTCATGATGCTGGTCGGCCAGATCACCCGCAAAACGGTAATTTTCGAAATAGAGCAGTCGCTGGCAACAACCCTCTTGACAGTCAATAGACTGCACGAGACTCGCGTTAAAAACCTCCAACAGAACGTGCGACTTTTAGCCGGTGACTACGGTTTTAAGGCTGCGTATGGCACGGAAGATACCGCAACGATCAAGACTGCTCTGCAAAATCATCAACACCGGTTGAAAGACTCTGACTTGATGATTTTATGCGACCTGGATGGATTGGTACTTTCTAATACTTTCTCAGAGAGCATGAATGGTGAGCCTTTCCCGTGGATGCCTGTTCTGGATGAGGCCTATGACAGTGACAGTGGCGAGGTCACCGCATATGCAGAACTCGATGACACTGTGTACCAGTTGGCTGTAACTCCACTTCTGGCACCTGATCTGGATGCCTGGATTATCAGCGGGTTTCGTGCTGACCATAACATGGCCATAGACCTGTCGGCGCTCACGAGTTCTGAGGTGACATTCGTACGTAACTCTGGAGCAAATACCCATTTAGTTGCCTCCAGTTTGGGCAGCGAACAACAAGCTGGCCTGATCACTTTTCTACAGAGCGCCCCTTTATCCAGCGGATTAGTACAGTATCGGGACAACCGAGAAACCTATATTGGCAATCTGATTCGTTTAACCAACGTGCAAGACCTTTCATTTTCGATATTTGTACAGCAGTCGTTAGATGCAGCTCTGGATCCTTACCGCGAACTCTTCTGGTATTCCCTGTTGATTTTCCTGGCCGCCATAGTGATGTTTGCTGTTGCCATAGTACGCACATCAAGAAGCGTTACCAGTCCGATTACTCGCTTGTCCGCTGCAGCGGAATCTGTTTCAAAGGGTCAATTGGATATAACACTCCCGGTGTCTTCTAAAGACGAGATCGGAATACTGACTCGAACATTTAACGAGATGACTCAGGGCCTGGTGGAAAAAGAACGGGTGCGAGATCTGCTGGGGAAAGTCGTCTCTCCTGAGATTGCGAAAAAATTGATTTCCCAGAAGATCGAAGTTGCAGGAGAGCAACGGAATATAACGGTGCTTTTTTGTGACATCCAAGGTTTTACGTCGCTCTCCGAAACAAAACCGCCCAAGGAGGTGTTGCACTCGCTGAATCTCTTTTTCTCTCAGATAAGCCAGATAATTGAATCCAATGGGGGAGTGATCGACAAATATATTGGCGATGCAGTGATGGCAATTTTTGGCGCGCCACAGGACGATCCCAACCACGCCGCTAACGCGGTGCGGGCCGGCCTGGAAATATGTGGCCAAGCTGATGCTCTTACCCAATCACTGATCTCAAAAAGCGGAGTGCCCTGCCAATTTGGAGTGGGTATCCACTCCGGGCCGGTGGTTGCCGGAAATATTGGCTCAAGCAGTCGCTTCAACTATACGGTCATTGGTGATACCGTTAACGTGGCATCGCGGCTGGAGTCGTTTGGCGGTCGGGTCTACGATGCCCGCCTGATCGTCACCAGGGAAGTGGTTGATCTATGCCCGGATATTGGCTTTGTATTGCTTGGAGAGGTTGACCTTAAAGGGCGACAACAGACCGCTGAAATTTATACGGCACAAAGTATTGACCCTAACTCTCATTAGCCACCTCGACACTTCGCCTTAGGGGCCTATGTATTGGCGCTGACCACGCCTCGCAAGGCCTGGATGTGCCCAGGCCCCAACCCGCAACACCCACCAAGAAGCCTAACCCCATTGGCCAACCATTGCCTGGCCTGCTCTGCCAACTCTGCCGGCTCAATAATTTCGACAAAATTCCAGTTTGGCATCGAAAAATAACCCGATTCGGGATAAACCCCAATCGGGCCGTTCCAGTACTTCTTGACCACGTCTATAGCTGCACCTACATCTGGCACTGCGGTATGCATCACATTCATCAGTGCTGGTGAGTATTTGCAAAGCACCTTCACCAGATTTTCGAAATCACGATCGGCATAACTGAAAGAAGATAACGACTCGTGATCCTTATGGGCACGAGCGCTGACTCCAATCCACACCGGCAAACCCAGCCCGGTCACAGCCGAAGCCACGGCTTCGGAAAGCTCCAAGCGCTCGCACATTTCCAATGCAATGATGTCGACCCCGGATTCAGCAAGGATTTCGGCCTGCTCCTTTGCGGCTCGACCCACGGCATCTGGCGAATTCCAGGTTGGATCATCATCATGCGTCCATTCACAGATCGACCCAACAATGGCTACAGGGTGCTGTGCAACAGCATCTCGTGCCTGCTGGGCGAGGGATACGGCTTTGGCATTGATCTTACGCACTTCGTGGCCCAGACCCCCTGGCTCCAACATATGTCGCGCCGTAGAAAACGTGTTGGTGATGATGACTTCAGCACCGGCTTCGATGAATCGCTCGTGCACCTGGCACACGACTTGGGGATGCGACAAGATGGCGCGGGCGCTCCAGACTTTTCCATCCATTGGTACCCCGGACTTCTCCAGTTCGGTCCCCATACCGCCATCGATAACAATGGGCAGTCCATTGCCGCACAGTCTTTGCTCAACCCAACTCACTTCACTTGCCATAGTAATCCTAATGGTTCTGTTTTATGTTTTCTCACTTGGCTATTCAGAGCCGATCGGATCGACTGACGAAGATAGATGCGCTTGTATTTCGTCTTGTATTAGCTTCAATTCACGAATTGCAGCCGGAATGTCGGAACTATCCAGGATATTCACTTCCACATGCTTCAACGTATGACTGAGGTTAGTGCGACTATTTCTCTCATAGGCTCCTTTGAACTCTTGCACAGAATAAACATTGACTGCCCGTGCAAAGCCCTTAGGCTGTATTTCATCAACAAACTTGCAATCCACTTGCTGCTCGATCAGGGCATAGGTGGCGTCAGAGATCAGTATTTGGCCAGCCTCGGCAAGTGATTCCAGCCTGGCCGCAAGATTCACCGGCTTGCCTAGAACGGTGTAGTCCATTCTCTGACTCGAACCGAAGTTCCCTACCGTGCAATACCCGGTAGTGACTCCCATTCGAACATTCAGGCCATTTGTCACACCGTTTTTCTTCCAATAGCCTTGTAACTCCTTGATTCGCTCCTGCATCTTGATGGCCATATCAACGCCTGCAAGAGCGTCTTGTTTTTCACCGCGGCTCTTCGGATCACCAAAAAACACCAATATCGCGTCACCAATGAACTTGTCGATCGTGCCGCCGCAATCAAGCGCAACTTGAGTCATTTCAGAAAGATAGGAATTGATCACCGTAGCCAACTTCTCCGGCTCCAGAGAATCACTCATATCAGTGAACTGCACGATGTCGGAAAAGAAAACGGTGAGATTTTTCCGGCTATAGCTGTCCTCTTCTATGCTTTTTCCGGAAAAGATCGTCTCGTATATTTGAGGTGAGAGGTATTGGGCAAGGCGTTTTGCCAACTGCTCAAGTTGCTGGGTCTTGGCTGCAATCAACTCCTGATCTTTTAACCTTTCCTCAAGGAGTTCTTCCTTCTCATGCTTCAGGTTCCACTCCTGGGTGCGATCCACAAACTGCCCCTGGATACCATTGAGGTAGGAGAATGCCAAATCCTTGGTGCGGGTTGACAACAGCGAATAAACCCTCGTCTCGCCCTCTACCTCGATCTGAATTTCAGGAATCAGCACGTGGCCATCATTTTTGATTCCGGCGACAAAGGCATCAATCTGCTCACCGGCAATGCCCAGTTGCTCAAGAACATCCGGAAAATAAACATTGGTCACATTGCCCAAGATAGGGAAAAATGAACGGAAATTATCATTAACCTTGAGCACTTCGAGTTCATTGTTCGCGAAATAAGCCGCCGTTATCGCGTTTCGAAAATTATAAAAGCTAAGATCGATGATGGTCTTCTCATTGAATAGATCTTCAATCGCCATTGTTCTCCCCGTGTCGTTTCTTACGGGAACATTATGTATCAATTTGGCAGTGCCATCTTTTTTCCTTCCCAAAAGAATGAATAGTGTGCAAGCGCTAGGGCATTTTCTCCCAGACCCTGGGCATCAGTTCGCAGTCAATAGCGGTGCCGGGCGATTGGCCTTGGTTGATCAGGTACTCTGAAGTTTCTTCGGTCCATTTCCCGCGCGGATTAAAGATAGTATCTTCAGCGCCAAAACGCAGGGTAAGGCGCTTCTGAGTTGCCTTTGCGGGGCTTGCCTTACTGGTCACGCAATGCAGGGTTCTGAAATCAAATACCAGACAATCACCCACATTGACGTTCCAGGACAGAAATTCATAGGCACCGGGGTCTGCATCAATATCGGGAACCGGCTTATAGGCGCTACCCTCACAGGTAAATGGCACATTCTTGCTGAACTCGGGCGCAATATAGAGTTCACCCCAGTTATGCGACCCGCGTACAAAGTTTAGGCCATCTGTCATCGGCGCGGGATCTAGAGGAATCCAAACTACGCAGAGAGTGCCCTCAAAATCAAAATACGGCTCGTCATGATGCCAGGGTGCGCCATTGCTCGCACCGGCTTCGCGCATAAACCAGTTATCCATCACCATGTTGACGTGCTGAGCCTGCATCAGTTCACCGGCGATTTGTGCCAGGGGTGAATCCAGAATGATCTTTTTGATTGCGGGTGTATCGCGCCAGGTCCAATACTCAAACACATAGCGGCCCGGGGAATCTGCCGGCGTGTGGTCACGAAAAAAACGACCGGGATGCTCCAGGTTATGCGCAACTCCTTGGTGGGCAAGGTCCAGCCACTGATCTGATATCACGTTACGCAGGCAGACCACACCATCGTCCTGATACGCCTGCACCGCCTCCGTAGCAACCTGGGGCGGTGGTTTCGACTCAGATTCCATCTGCCCCCCCGGGAAACTCAGCGAGATTCCGGGCCTGTGCAGGGCGCGGGGAAAGTCCGCCGGCTCATACCCAGTGATCTTCCAGCGGATAGGTGGTCAACTGTTCGTATCCATCGGCGGTAATTAGTACCTGCTCCTCGAGTTTGACGCATTCTCTGCCGCCCTTAACCCCGATAAGCGCCTCGACACATATCACCATACCTTCCTTGAGCTCGCCGTCGTATCCGAACTCATCGTAATCCTGAGGGTAATAGATCGATGGGGCTTCATCACAAAGACCTACACCGTGCATCACCACACTGTAACGGCCTGGAATGTACTCGTCTTTCATTGGATGCAGTTTGTCAGTGAGTTCCCGGTACCCCATGCCAGGCTCGAGCAGTTCCATGTTCTTCTTTATCTGTTCATAAGCTGCCGCGTACAGCCGCCGCTGCTCATCATCGGGCTCAGCACCACAGACCCATGAACGGGACATATCGCAACAATAGCCGTAAGGGCCCACAAGATCGGTATCAAAACTCACCATATCGCCTTTCTCGATAGGGCGCATGGAGCACTCACGAAACCACGGATTAGTACGCGGCCCAGATGCCAGCAGCCGGGTCTCTAACCATTCACCGCCACCGGCAATATTGCCATAGTGCAGTTCCGCCCACAGGGCATTCTCCGTGATGCCAGGCTCAAGCGCTTCATGCATACGCTGCACTGCCCGTTCGCAGACTTCGATGGATTTTCGCATCAGCAAGATCTCACCGTCGCTCTTGATCTCACGTGCCTTCTCCATCACCGTAAAGCCGTCATGCACCTCGTAGCCCAACTCCTCCATTATCTGCACACCAATCGGGGCCATTCGGTCGATGGCAATGCGCCGGCTGCCACCGCTGTGCTCACGGATAATGGCATCCATCTCAATCGCCCAAACCTTGGCTCTTTCAGCCGCGTGCTGGCCGGCATTCATGTAGCAAAATGTCCTCGGCTTGGCGACCCGCTCGATCCCTGGCAGCCCGTCAGAGAGCAGTGACTTACCACCGTACTCAAACATAATGGCGCCACTGTTGGCTGGCACATAAACATAACGGGTCTCATTATGAGCACACCAAATCTGCATATTGGTAGCATCAGTGGCGTAGCGGGTATTTAGCTGGTCATACAGTATGATGCCGGCCAGATCCTGGCGGACCAGTTCTTCCTGGATACGCGCCAGACGGTACCGGCGTACCTCATCCAGATCGCATGGCGGGGTGGTGTACTCCATCGCCCCATGCTGGCGCACCGTCATCAGTTTATTGACTTTCAGAATGTTCATTAAAGCCCTCCTGGGTCGGGATCAGTAATAATGTCCAGCGCATGCTCACTCAGTTGGAGCATACCGGTGCAAGTTTGCAATCTGGCAATACATATCAACTGGCCAGGCATATCAGATCTGGGTGAATTTCAGGCATCTAAGCCCAAAAATAACCCGTTGCGAGTCAATTCCTCAATCAAAAAAACGACCTTTTCAGTCGCTATTTGTTGCAACTTCCAGTAACCACTCATGAATGAAAGAGAATTCATAGCCGCGCTCAGAAATATGAAAGATCCGGTAACCCGCCGCGCGCAACTGCCCCACCAGACCCAAGAAATCGTCATAGGGAATCTCAGGGTAGTTGTAATGAAACTCAACCAGTAACTGGCCCGGCAATGGACTGTTGGCCAGAATGTCGGGCAAGGCCTGCATCTCTCCCCCTTCGATATCCATCTTCAGTACATCGATAACCTCATGCGCGAGTTCGGCCTGCAATGTGGCAAGGCGCTTCACCGGACAGTTGATCTTCCCTCCAGACTCTGCTTCTGATCCAATGCTGCTGTAGTTAAACTGGTGCTCACGCCGAGGCACCACAAACCCCCTTAACCCATCAAACCCGCAAAGGCCTACGGCATGAAAATGAAACTCCTGCGGCAGGCTCTGCTCACCGACCCAGTCGACAGACCGGGGCGTAGGATCAAACGCATGTAGTTCCACTCCATAATGCTCGATCATCGCCAGATCCCAAACAATATTGTTACCAACCCCGAAGGAGTAAATCACACTTTTGGAAGACAACGCGTCCGGACAGACTGCCCAGATACCGGAGCGTGCACCATAAGCAACCCAGTTGACCTGCTGATCAACCGTGACGCCACTGTGGTTCAGTTTTCTTTTTCTTAGCGCCTGCTTTACACGTCTGAATGCCATGTCCGGGGCTCTTCTGATAACTGAAGCTGTGAAGAAGCCGGCGAGCCGATGATCAGCGAATAATCTGCAGGGTAAGCCAACGCGCCGCGATAGCGGGTTTTTCCTGATCTGCAATTTCTACTGTGACATCGTAGGCCAGCATCCACTGCCTGGGCTTTCTTTCAACAGCCTCACGCAGCACAAAGCGACCACGAATACTTGCGCCACTGGCGACTGGGTTCACGAACCGCAGTTTGTCAAAGCCATAGTTGATACTGGTGACAACCCCCTGAAGCGACAGCCTTGCATCCATTGCGAGCCGTGGCAGCAAAGAAAGAGACAAAAACCCATGGGCGATGGTGCCGTCAAATCCGCCCTCGGCACGGGCCCGCTCGGGATCAACGTGAATAAACTGAAAATCTTCGGTGCACGCGGCGAACGCATCGATGCGATCCTGATCAACCTTAATCCATTGCGAAACTCCCGTTTCACAATCTATCCAGTCGCTTAGCTTGTCTGGTGATACTGAAAGCATAATTTTGTATAAGAAGGCGCCGTGTAAGAAAGCAATTAGCTGGCGAGGTAACGGATCCCCCGATCCAATCCATCAAGCGTCAGCGGGTACATGTGATCTTCGACGAGCTCCTGAATCAGGCCGATAGACTGGGTGTATCCCCAATGGGCTTTGGGAGTGGGATTAAACCAGATGACTTTATCAAAACTCTCTTGCAAGCGGGTTATCCAGGTCACGCCGGACTCGCGGTTCATATATTCAACACTGCCGCCAACACTAACAATCTCATAGGGCGCCATCGAGGCATCCCCAACAATGATGACTTTGTAATCCTGCGGGTAGGTATGCAACACGTCCCAGGTCCGCGTGGTTTCATTGCGACGGCGTTGGTTATCGCGCCAGACAAAATCGTAGAAAAAATTATGAAAGTAAAAGTAATCCAGATGTTTGAACTCGCTACGTGCCGCAGAGAAAAGCTCCTCGCAGGTACGCACATACGGATACATCGACCCACCCACATCGAAGAACACCAGTACTTTCACGGCGTTATGGCGTTCGGGCACCATCTTGATATCCAAAAACCCAGCGTTGCGGGCCGTACAGCGAATAGTGTCGTCCAGATCGAGTTCTTCTTCGGCGCCAGTGCGGGCGAACTTTCGCAACCGCCGTAAAGCCATCTTGATGCTGCGGGTTCCCAGCGCCAGCGAATCATCCAGGTTCTGGTAGTGACGCTCTTCCCATACCTTTACCGCGCTGCGGTTGCGACTCTGGCCACCGACGCGAATTCCCTCCGGGTGGTAACCGCTATTACCAAATGGCGAGGTACCCCCGGTACCGATCCACTTACTGCCTCCGGAATGGCGTTTTTCCTGCTCCTTGAGACGTTTGCGAAATTCTTCGAGCAGCTTCTCCAGACTGCCCAGAGACTGGATTTTTGCTTTTTCTTCGTCGCTAAGATGCTTCTCAAGCTGTGCACGCAACCAGTCCTCGGGAACAAGTGCATTAATGATGTCATCCACGGTTTCCAGATCCTTAAACCAGGCAGAAAAAGCCCTGTCAAAACGATCGAAATATTTCTCGTCTTTAACAAGGCAGGTGCGTGCCAGCAGATAAAAATCATCCACTGAGGCAAACGCCAAGCCCGCCTTTACGGCTTCAAGAAGCACCAGGTATTCCTTAACCGACACTGCTATGCCGGTATTTTTCAGGGTCTGGAAAAAATTGATCAGCACGCGGCTGTCCTCGGTAATACCGAGTCAGTTGGATTGTGCGTCGCGCCGGGCCATGAAGGCCAGGCGTTGCAACATGTGTACATCCTGTTCGTTCTTGAGCAGCGCACCATAGAGTGGTGGAATCGCCTGGCTCGGATCGCGTGACTTGAGAATCTCCTCTGGAATATCATCGGACAGCAGCAATTTGAGCCAATCGATCAACTCCGAAGTCGAAGGCTTTTTCTTCAGACCTGGAATCTCGCGCACCTCGAAAAACACATCGAGCGCCTCACGAATCAGATTTTGCCTAATATTTGGATAATGCACATCGACGATTTTTTCCATCGTCACTCGATCAGGAAAAGCGATAAAGTGAAAGAAGCAGCGACGCAAAAATGCATCCGGCAGTTCTTTCTCGTTATTGCTCGTGATCACCACAATGGGGCGGTGGTCGGCAACTATTGTTTCGCCGGTTTCGTAGACAAAAAACTCCATTCGGTCAAGTTCAAGCAATAAATCATTAGGAAACTCGATATCTGCCTTGTCAATCTCGTCAATCAGCAGAACCACTTGCTCTGGCGCAGTAAAGGCCTCCCACAACTTGCCGGGGCGGATATAGTTGCTGATCTCCCCTACGCGACCATCGCCCAGTTGTGAATCGCGCAACCGCGAGACGGCATCGTACTCATAGAGTCCCTGCTGTGCCTTGCTGGTTGACTTGATATGCCAGCGGATCAAGGGCTTACCCAAGGCTAAAGCCACCTCCTCAGCCAGCATAGTTTTGCCCGTTCCGGGCTCCCCCTTGATTAATAGCGGCCGCTCAAGTGTGACCGCGGCGTTAACCGCCAAAGAAAGATCTTCAGTCGCGACATAGCGCTCAGTACCCTTGAAACTCATGCGTTGCTCCTAATAACAAGACAGCGGATGATAACAACAAACCACTTCGGACCCGTCGATTTCTGGATTCGGTTTAAGGCTGCCAGCCTCTGGCCGATGCCGTCGTAGAACCTTCTGAAGCAATAACCTGGCCTGGTTGAATGGCCGCACGATACACTAAGGCATCTTTGGTGCAAAATCTGACCCTCAGCCAACTCTTAAACTATCCAATATGCTCAAAATATTCGCCGCCCCTAAAAGCGTCGCCCTGGC
>Ga0233433_10001809_pt1 | contig 19750 bp, 16 predicted proteins | sample SI_122_August201_5_FD_179868 | JGI IMG/M metagenome (GOLD analysis project Ga0233433, IMG submission 179868) | Seawater microbial communities from Saanich Inlet, British Columbia, Canada - SI_122_August2016_100_MG | ecosystem: Environmental > Aquatic > Marine > Inlet | place: Canada: British...
CCTGAAAATTTTGGTTCTGTCGTGCAGTGATCGCAGCATCGTTTTATAACTATAAGTTTTATCAGGTCGAATATTTATTATGAGTGCATATTAGCAGTAACTGCAAATTATTTTAGATGGCCTGTATGGTTTGGAAATCAGGTGCCTGAGCCACGCAGAGGATGCATAGATTGCTCTTTTACTCATCCAACAGCGCTACAGCCTCTTTCATCGCACTGGGTGCAAGGTGCGCGTAACGCTCCGTCATCTCGATGGTGGAGTGTCCCATCAACTCCATCAACACATACAGGTCAACACCCTTCATTACCAGTTTGCTGGCAAAGCAGTGCCTGAGATCGTGGAAGCGAAAGTTCTTTAATTCCGCTGCTTCCCTTAAGCCGTTCCACGCGGTCTTTATATCCTTAAGCTGCTCGCCAGTCTTCGGGTTCGGAAAAACCAGCCGGTAGTTCCCCCAACGCTTCTGCCATTCAGCCAATAAGGCATGGGCTTCACGGCGCAAGTCGATGTAACGGGTTTGAACGCAGTTTTACGCACTTAGGCGTATATAATGGCGTATATAAAAACGCCATGGTTAATAAAACTTATTATAAAACAGATATTTATAATAATGTATGGCGGAGAGACAGGGATTCGAACCCTGGATAGGCTATCAACCTATACTCCCTTAGCAGGGGAGCGCTTTCGACCACTCAGCCATCTCTCCGAAAAAATAGTTCTCGTTGTGATTCCTCACTGTGCTGCTGCCAGGTAAGTTCCTTTATCACTTAACCTGGATCAATTGGCGCGCTGGGAGGGATTCGAACCCCCGACCTCCTGGTTCGTAGCCAGATGCTCTATCCAACTGAGCTACCAGCGCCCATAAGGAGCGTATTATCTAGCTCAGCTTGGTTGAGGTCAACTATGAAAGATTGGGAGTTGGCCGGAATTTGATATAAACTGGCCATATTATCTGGAATTACTAATATGCCTGAAGTTTTGCTGGCCGGTTTTCAACTCGCAGGTGTTGGAATGGGTACGGTTTTCTCATTTCTGACGCTGCTGGTACTGGTGACTTCTCTTATGTCTTCTATTCTGGTGCGTTGGGTTCCAGAACAAGCTGGCTCAGACCAGGCTAGGCTGCCTGGAGATAAAATAGACACCAGGCGTTTGCAGGCCATCGCCATTGCAGTACAGAAATATCGACAAAGTCATCGGCGGTAACTTAGCGCCTTGATGCAAGTAATCAGTGCTTAACGCAGTAGGGTAAGGATTCATGACAGATACAGGATCAGCTAAAGGGCAACCTCTGGGAATTACAGAAGTTGTGCTCCGCGATGCCCACCAGTCTTTGTTTGCAACACGAATGCGTCTCGACGACATGCTGCCTATTGCCGGAAAGCTGGATCAGGTCGGTTACTGGTCGCTGGAGAGTTGGGGTGGTGCCACGTTTGATGCCTGTATACGTTATCTGGGTGAGGACCCTTGGGAGCGCATTCGCGAGTTGAAGAAGGCGATGCCAAATACACCCCAGCAGATGCTGTTTCGTGGTCAGAACATTCTCGGGTATCGCCATTATGCTGATGATATTGTCGATCGATTCGTTGAACGTGCGGCTGTGAATGGCATTGATATCTTTCGTGTGTTTGATGCCATGAATGATCCGCGTAATCTGGAACAGGCAATTAATGCTGTCCGCCGTCAGGAAAAACATGCCCAGGCTACATTATCCTATACCATGAGTCCTGTTCATACGCTGGACGGTTGGCTGAGCATGGGGAGACGGCTGGCTGAGATGGGCGCTGATTCCATCGCCATTAAGGACATGGCCGGTTTGCTAACGCCCTATGCAGCATTTGACCTGGTCACAGGGTTGAAGAAAACCGTCGATATTCCGATTCACATGCACTGTCATGCAACGACTGGGATGTCTACGGCGACTTATCTTAAAGCCGTGGAAGCGGGCATCGACAATGTTGACTGTGCCATCTCTTCTATGAGTATGACTTATGGCCATTCACCGACAGAGTCTTTGGTCGCCATTATGCAGGATAGTAATCGAGGCACGGGTCTTGATTTACTTTTGCTAGAGGAAATTGCCGCTTATTTTAGACAGGCCAGAAAGAAATACGCTCAATTTGAGGGCTCTCTTAAAGGTATAGATTCAAGAATACTAGTGGCACAGGTACCGGGTGGCATGTTGACTAACCTGGAAAACCAACTACGTGAACAAAACGCTGCCGATAAGCTCGATGATGTCCTGAAAGAAATCCCTCGAGTGCGCGAAGAACTCGGTTTTATTCCTCTGGTGACGCCCACCTCCCAGATTGTCGGTACCCAGGCGGTCTTAAATATTCTTACTGGAGCGCGTTATAGCAATATTACCAAGGAGACCCAGGCTGTCCTTAAGGGTGAATATGGAGCCACACCTGCGCCGGTTGACCAAACACTGCAAGCAAAGGTGCTTGAAGGAGCTGAACCAGTCACTTGCCGACCAGCGGATTTGCTGGTACCGGAGTTTGATTCACTCAGCAGAGAACTGACCGAACTAGGCAAACAAAGAGAACTGACCTTTGGCAAGTATTTCGAAGACGATGTGCTTACCTATGCCCTGTTTCCCCAGGTTGGTCTAAAGTTTTTTGAAAATCGTCATAACCCTGAGGCATTCGAGCCTACTCCCGTTGAACAAACTGCCATGCTGGATAGTAGACCTGAAACCTATACCGTTGATGTAGACGGACAGCAGTTCGTGGTTTGTGTTACTGCCGGTGGTGATATCGGCGATATACAGCCGCTTGCCCAGGCAAGCACAGCGGTTGTTCCTTCATCTGGTCCTCAGACGGGTATAACGGCACCCTTATCAGGAAATGTGTTTAAGGTGCTGGTTGCTATGGGTGATACCGTTACAGAGGGTGATGTGGTTATCGTTCTGGAGGCGATGAAGATGGAAACTGAGATTCGAGCAATCAGTAGCGGCCAGGTGGTTGAGGTTCCGGTGCGGGAAGGTGATGCCGTCAAGGTGGGTGATTCTCTGGTTATGGTGGGGCAGTAGATCAGTCATGGACCAGCTATACCAATTGTGGCAGGGAACCGGAATCTATCAGATAGATCTGAGCCAGTTGGCAATGATCATTGTCGGGCTGCTGTTATTGTATCTGGCGATTTCCAAGGGCTTTGAACCTCTTCTGCTGGTGCCCATCGGGTTCGGCGGGATTCTGGCTAATATCCCGGGTGTTGATATCGCTGTAGGTAATGGGATATTGCACCAGTTGTATGTCATGGGTATTGAGACGGGTCTGTTTCCTTTGTTGATATTTATGGGAGTGGGCGCGCTGACCGATTTTGGTCCATTGCTGGCGAACCCGAAAACGTTGTTTCTCGGTGCTGCGGCTCAATTTGGTATTTTTGCTACCTTATTGGGTGCGCTGTATTTTACGCACTTGGGTATATTCGATTTTACGCTTTCAGAAGCGGCTGCAATCGGCATCATTGGTGGCGCCGATGGTCCCACCGCTATCTATGTGGCAGGTAAGTTAGCACCGCAGTTATTAGGAGCTATTGCGGTAGCAGCCTATTCGTATATGGCCCTGGTGCCGCTGATTCAACCGCCGATTATGCGATTGCTGACCAATTCGCAGGAACGATGTATACAGATGACACAACTGCGCGACGTATCGCAAACGGAAAAGATTATTTTCCCGCTGGTGTTACTGATTCTGGTTGCCTTGATGGTACCCAGCGCGGCGCCACTGCTGGGTATGTTCTGTTTTGGCAACCTGATGCGAGAATGTGGTGTGGTGGATCGCCTCAGCGATACCACTCAGAATGCCCTGATCAATATCACCACGATCTTCCTCGGCCTGGCAGTCGGCTCTAAATTGCGCGCGGATCAGTTTCTTGTCCTGGATACTTTGGGTATTCTGCTGCTGGGAATGGTCGCTTTCTGTATTGGTACCGCTGCCGGAGTGCTCATGGCGAAGTTGCTGAACTTGATGTCGTCCCAGAAAATTAACCCATTGATTGGTGCGGCGGGTGTCTCGGCTGTGCCGATGGCTGCCAGAGTGGTTAGTCGAGTTGGCCTGCAAGCCAACCCGAATAACTTTCTATTGATGCATGCCATGGGACCCAATGTCGCCGGTGTCATCGGTTCCGCTGTTGCAGCCGGTGTTCTGATCCAGTTTGTTAGCTAAGTCAGGCAGTTTGTTGGCTGGAGCCGATAGATATTATTAACTGCTCTAAGGAATCCAGCTTGATTTCGGTGCCCCAGCTATTGCAAAACCTTGACATAAGATCAGCCAGTTTGTAGCTTTGAGTTCCTGTTTACAGCGCTGGAATGGTCCGCTCTGGAACAGAGTTTATTTATTCAATGAGGAAACACCATGCAAGAGTATTTACAGTTTTATATTAATGGCGAATGGGTTGATCCGGTCAGGCCGTCAACATTGGATGTCATTAATCCCACAACCGAGGCAGCCTTTGCCAGGATCAGCATGGGAGGCCCGGTGGATGTGGATAATGCGGTAGCTGCTGCAGTAGCGGCATTTGATAGTTTTTCCAAGACGACGGTAGCGGAGCGAGTTGAATTATTAGGCGCTATCCTAGCTGAGTATGCCAAGCGTTATGACGATATTGCATCGGCTATCTCTACCGAGATGGGTGCTCCAATCTGGTTGTCAAAGGCCGCCCAGGCAGCAATGGGCCAGGCTCATTTTGCGACTACGCTTGGGATATTGAAGGATTTCCCCTGGGAAGAGCGAAAAGGGAAATACCTGCTTCGGCGTGAACCGGTGGGTGTCTGCGGCTTGATTACCCCCTGGAACTGGCCGATTAACCAGATCGCATGTAAGGTTGCGCCAGCGATGGCGGCGGGTTGCACCATGGTGCTTAAACCCAGCGAAGTGGCACCGGTGAATGGGATTATTCTTGCTGAAGTGTTGCATGCAGCAGGTGTCCCTGCCGGAGTCTTTAACCTGGTCAATGGTGACGGTCCGAGTGTCGGCGCTGCTATGTCCGCTCATGATGATATTCATATGATGTCGTTTACGGGCTCTACCCGGGCAGGAATTGAAGTTGCCAAAGCTTCAGCCGCTTCGGTTAAGCGGGTAGCGCAGGAGTTGGGCGGCAAATCAGCCAACATCGTCCTGGAGGATGCTGATCTTGAGCAGGCAGTGAGTAGTGGTGTAAATGCCATATTCCAGAATTCCGGACAGAGCTGTAATGCGCCGACCAGGATGCTGGTCCCTGCAGCTGCGCATAATGAAGCATTGGAAATTGCCAGGCGCACGGCCGAAGGGGCCAAGCCGGGTGATCCTTTTGCTGATGGGACAACCATGGGCCCTGTAGTTAGCGAGGTCCAGTTTGACAAGATCCAGAGTTTAATTCAGCAGGGTATCGATGAAGGTGCAGAGCTGGTTTGTGGTGGTACGGGACGTCCCGATGGTTTGAATGCCGGGTATTTTGTTAAACCGACGGTTTTTGGTAATGTAAATAACAATATGACCATCGCCAGGGAAGAAATTTTCGGGCCAGTGCTTTCAATCCTGCCTTATACAGATGAAGCCCAGGCTATCGAGATTGCCAATGATACGCCTTATGGTTTATCAGGCTATGTGCAGTCCGGTAGTGTAGATCATGCGCTGGAAGTCGCTGCGCAGATTCGTGCTGGTAACGTTCATATCAATGGTAGTGGCCCGGATTTAAACGCACCGTTTGGCGGTTATAAACAATCCGGGAATGGTCGGGAATGGGGCGATCTGGGTTTTGAGGAGTTTCTCGAAACCAAAGCTGTGTTTGTGCCTAAGGGTTGAGATCAGCGTTGATAAGATCATAAAAAAACGTCCTTTAAAGGGCGTTTTTTTTCGGCATCTCTGGCTGAATATCTGCCTGGGTTGATTATCCAGCAAAGAAGCTGTGTCAGAAATTAACCAAGTGCTTAATTAAGGGCTTAACCAAAGGCTTAACCAAAGGCTTAACCAAAGCATTGCTATTAGGATGAGCTTGAACAGGTTGAGACGAATATAAATAGACCCTGCATGAGGTCTTGAGGGGAAGTCAGGCTGCAATGAAAAGCTATCGTAATTCGGATATAACACCGCCCATAATGCAAGATTCACCGGTCTCGCCGGAGTGGCGAGTCCCCCGTGCTGAATGGGACCAAGCGCCGTGGAATCGCTGGACTTTTCAAAATGTTCGTCAGATTCTCCCCACGACTAATGTGCGAACAGGAGCGGGTCCAGCGCAGCCTCTTGAAAGTGATTTGCAGGACTTCTCGAAAGTGTCATTTAAGAGTGTGGATGGTAGCCGAATAACGGTTCCCGAAATGCTCGAGGCGACCTACACCGATGGCTTCCTCATCTATATGGATGGCAGGATTATCCATGAAAGCTATTACAACGGTATGGGAGCCGCGACCTTGCATCTGGCCCAGTCTGTTTCAAAATCAATTGTAGCGACCGTGACAGGAATTATGATTGGCCAGGGTTTGCTTAACCCCTCTGAACTGCTATCTACTTACCTGCCTGAGTTAAAAAACACCGGCTGGGCTGGGGCGAGCCTGCAACAGGCTCTGGATATGACTTCCGGTGTTAAGTTTGTAGAGGAATATACTGATATTGAATCTGATATCGGTAGAACAGATGTTGCCTCCGGCTGGAGGCCCATTCCTGACAATGCCTTACCGGGGTCTTACTGGCCGTCGTGCATATGGGATCAGATTTTATCGCTGAAGGAAAGAGACGCGCTGCATGGAGAGCGATTCTATTATCGCTCCATAGAAACTGATGTCATAGCTCACGTAATGGAGCGGGTTGCAGGAGTCAGACTTGCTGAGCTGGTAAGCCAAGAATTATGGTCGCCAATGGGCGCAGAGCATGATGCCTGTTTTACGGTTGATAGTGCCGGTTACGCGCTTGCCGATGGTGGCTTTAATGCAACCCTGCGCGACTTTGCGCGGTTTGGTGTGCTGCACCTGAATAATGGCGGCAGCGGAACCCAGCAGATCATCCCCGAGACCTGGGTCCAGGATATCAGAAGCGGTGATCATGGACTTTTCAATGATGCCGCTCGCCAGTCATTTCCCAATGGTCGTTATCGCAACCAGTTTTGGATAGAAGACGTCTCTGCAACGGCAGTGATGTGCAGAGGGGTATTTGGCCAGCTGATTTATATTTCGCCTGAAGATAGTATGGTGGTGGTAAAGCTTTCCAGTTGGCCCGAATTCCTCAATCAAAAACACAGCCAGAATACCCAGGCAGCACTGCGTGAAATAGCCCGGGTTTTTAGGGGCTGAGCTTGTGCAGGCTGATCTTTGAGCCAGCAATCTGGGGGGCGAATGAATCTACCAGGTATCGATAAACGGGCGCTTTTTACCTTCGCGCTGGAGCGGCACCGGGCTCGCTTTTAAGCCGCGGATAATCCAGCGGCGAGTATCCATCGGGTCTATCACCTCGTCGATTTCAAAAGCGGTCGCGAAGTTCACGGCCTTGCCGCGGTCATACATCTGGGCGACCCTTTTTTCGTATTCATCGCGCCTGGCTTCAGGGTCCTCTATGGCCTCAAGCTCTTTGCGGTAGCCTAGTTTTACAGCGCCCTCAAGGCCCATACCGCCGAACTCGCCTGTTGGCCAGGTCACCGTAAAAGTAGATGCCTTAAAGCCACCTCCGGTCATTGCCTGGGCGCCAAGGCCATAGCCTTTTCTCAGGACGACTGCAAACAGGGGTACAGTCAAACTGGTGCTGGTAACAAAAACCCGGCTTGCATGACGGACCAAGGCTGTTTTTTCGATCTCAGGGCCGACCATGATACCGGGGCAGTCCACCAGGGAAAGTATCGGGATATCAAAGGCATCGCATAACTGCATGAAACGAGCCGCTTTATCGGCTCCATCGCTGTCTATGGCGCCCGACAGGTGCACCGGGTCATTGGCAATCAGGCCCATGGGCCTGCCTTCGATCCTGATAAACGCCGTGACCATACCAATACCGAATTCAGGACGAAGCTCGAGCACGGAATCCGTGTCGGCAATCAGACGAATGATATTTTTAACGTCATACACTCTAAGTCGGTTTTCCGGAACGGTGAATCTAAGCTTGCGCTGGTCGGCACACTGCCAGTCCTGTACCGAACCCTGGAAATAGGAAAGTAATTGCTTGGCCGTGGAAACGGCCTCCTGCTCGTCTTTTACGGCGATATCGACGACCCCATTGGGGACCTGCACGTCCATTGGGCCAACTTCGTCAGGACTGAATATACCCAGGCCACCACCTTCGATCATAGCCGGCCCGCCAATACCGATGTTCGAGTCCTCTGTGGCGATTACAATATCGCTGCAGCCGAGCAGTACGGCGTTTCCTGCAAAGCACCTTCCGGTAGTGATGCCGATTCTGGGTACCAGGCCACTTAATCGGGCGTATAGTTGAAACGCCAGGCAATCCAGGCCAGCGATTCCAGCACCATCAGTATCACCGGGTCTGCCCCCCCCGCCTTCAGCGATGAGAACAACCGGGATCTTGAGTTGTTCCGCCAGCTCGAACATACGGTCTTTTTTGCGGTGGTTCTGCAGGCCCTGAGTGCCAGCCAGCACCATGTAATCGTAGGACATTACGACGCATTGTGCCTTTTCCTCAGCAACCAGTGAGCCATTAACGCTGCCAATGCCGCAGACCATGCCGTCACCTGGTGTGTTCTGCATCAGGTCGTCAACACTACGACGCCTGCGCTGAGCGGCAATGGTAAGTGAGCCATACTCTATGAAGGTATCTGGGTCACATATATCCTCTATATTTTCCCGCACAGTACGGTGATGGGTACGCCGACGTTTAGCAACGGCTGTTTGCCGGCTTTCATCCAGGCCGTAGCTGTGGCGAGTGATGGCTTCCTGCAGGTCGGGGCGGATAAAATCAAGGTCAATGGCATCATCTAGGTCAGCGGCCTGGGTTGAGACCTCCCCCGGTTTGATTGCTAGAATCAGGTGGTTTTCAAACACGGCATCACCTGATTTGGCATGTAAAGATGCAACGGTTCCACTGGCAGGTGCAGTGATAACATGTTCCATTTTCATCGCGTCCATAATAATCAGTTCCTGGCCTGCATGGACCTCCTCTCCAGGGTTTACGTGGATCTCAATGATGGTGCCCTGCAGGGGTGCCGTGATCGCAAGGTTGCCATCTGGCTGGCTTTCCGTTGCGCTGGCCTGGTCGTTTTTAGTTGATTTTTTACCGTGGGCAAGAACGGCTAATGGGTCTACCAGGTCGATCTTGACTCCTGCTGTTTGTGGTGAGTCAGGTTTGGATTCTTGCTGGTTGGTGCGAGCTATTTCAGTGGCGATGCTTTTAAGATTATCGTCTATGTAGCGCGTATAGATGCCGCCGTTTTGAAATACCTCGGTACCCAGAATGTATTCCAGAAAGGGTTGGTTAGTTTCGAATCCATCAATCTGAAATGAGTGCAAGGCACGCCTGGCTTTATCGACCGCTAGGCTGTATTCGTTACTTCTGGAGTGGACGATGAGTTTGGCGAGTAAGGAATCAAAGCGTGTTGAAGTCTGATAACCTGAATAGCCAAATCCATCAACTCGCACGCCGGGTCCCGATGGTGGACTATAGAATGTTAGATCTCCGCCGGAAGGCTTAAAAAAGGCTTTGGGAGACAAGGTTTCCATATTAATTCGGCATTCGATAGCGTAGCCGGTTACCTCGGGCGCCTGGCTAAGGCCTAATTCGTCTAGTTTACTGCCGGTTGCGATGGCGATTTGCAGTTGGACAAGATCAAGTCCTGTAATCGCCTCGGTGACGGTATGTTCAACCTGCAGGCGGGCATTGGTTTCTATGAAATAATAGTCACTGGGGTCTTCGCAGCTGACCAGGAACTCAAAAGTGCCCAGGCCTCGATAGTTTGCTTTGCCGGCCATTTTAAGAGCCGCTTTTATCATGTCCTGCCGGGTGGTTTCAGGCAAGCCTGGACTGGGTGCAATCTCAATGACTTTTTGGTTCTGGCGCTGTACTGAGCACTCGCGTTCCCACAGGTGCATGACCTGGCCTTGGCCATCGCCAATGATCTGGATCTCAATATGCTTGACCTTTGGAATGAGTGCTTCGACGTAAACGGCATCGTTGCCAAATGCCATTTTGGCTTCAGACTGGCATCGCTGGTAATGTTTTTCCAATTGTTGGGGGTCATCGACGCTGCGCATGCCCCGTCCCCCACCCCCATGAACGGCTTTGATTAACAGGTCATATTTGCCGTCCAGCGACGTCATAAATGCATTTGCTTCTGCCAGGCTTGTTGCTCCGTTGGTGCCGGGGACCAGAGGCACATCGCATTGCCCGGCTAGGGCTCTGGCACCGGTTTTATTGCCGAACTGGGCCAGCTGATCGATGGTTGGGCCGATGAGGGTAATATTTGCCTCGCTACAGGCCTCAGCAAAGGCGACACTCTCGCTTAAAAAGCCGTAACCAGGATGAATTGCATCAGCCTGAGTTTGCACGGCTGCGGCGATGATCTCTTCGATATCAAGATACGCCTGCGCACCTGTGCCGCTCAGCTTATATGACTTGTCGGCCTGCAGGACGTGTAATGAGAGCGCGTCGTCTTCCGGATAGATAGCGATACAAGCTATGCCCATGTCTCTGGCAGTGCTGGAAACCCGTAGTGCGATCTCTCCACGGTTGGCAATGAGTAGTCGTTTCATGAATTGCCTAGTGTCTAATGAATAATAAAGTTACCCTAAGTTGGCAGCGCTGTCTCCTGTAGTATTTGACTGCTTATATCTGGAAATCAATTTTTTGTATGGTTTCCTCGGTGGTTTTTATCTCGTGGTAGACTCGGCAGGTGCAGATTTGAGGAGATTGTTATTACTGTTGCTGGTAAATTAATCTTGCTGGTACATTTTAGTGGTAGTAAAACGATTTAGTGGTAGTAAAACGATTTAGTGTTAGTAAAACGATTTATTTGAAGCGAGACATTTTTTTGTTGGTAATTCATTTTATTGTTAGTAAAGGAGAGGATCATGACAACCATTGATACGGGTACAGAGGATTTATTAGCAGATGTCACCGAGGGTGTTGGTGTTATTACCCTCAATAGGCCGGAAGCTCGAAATGCCATGTCTGCAGGTATGAACGCGGCGCTGCAAAAAATGTTGGCGGTATGGGAGTTGGATTCGGAAGTTAATTGTATTGTCATTACCGGTGCTGGCAAGGGCTTCTGTGCTGGTGGCGATGTAAAGGGTATGGCTTCCTCAGGTGATGGCACTGTCGGTCAGAATACCATTGACGGTGCTATTCATGCCCAGCGGGTTAATCAACGTCTGACTGCCGGTAAGTTATTTAAGATGCCTAAGCCGACCATCGCTGCGCTGCCGGGTGCTGCAGCCGGTGCCGGGCTCTCTTACGCGCTCGCCTGTGATATGCGGGTGATGGCGAGTACCGCGATTATGACAACGGCATTCGCCAAAGTTGGGTTTTCGGGAGACTATGGCGGTAGCTACTTCTTGACTCAGTTGGTGGGTACAGCCAAGGCCAGGGAGTTGTATTACCTGTCGGACCGAATAGATGCCAACGAGGCACTTAGGCTCGGATTGACTAATTGGGTGGTTGAACCCGAAAGCCTGATGGAAAAAACAATGGAAGTCGCCGGCCGTATTGCTGCGGGTCCAACAGTTGCCTATCGTTATATGAAAGAAAATCTTAACCGTGCTCTGGCAGGAGAGGTTGACGATTGTATGGATCTTGAAGCCACTCATCATATTCACTGTGGGCAGACCACTGACCACAAAGAGGCAGCAAAGGCATTTGTAGAAAAACGCCAGCCCACCTTTATTGGTCGTTAGAAGAATGGTCGTTAGGAGAATGGTCGCTGGGAGAATCCGTTCTGTATTGAAGTCAGTTGGGAAACCAAATGCGAGAGTTTCGATCTGCCTTTAAGGCGCCTTTAAGTTGCCTTAAAGAGAGAGGCTTGAGCTGCGGCTAGATTCTTCACCGTAGTTAAAAGACCTGATCGGACAGGGTTATGCTCTGCCGGGGGCTGTCACTGTCCTGTGCGCCAGTTGCGCCTAATTGAATTAGGCGTAGAATTAAGGTGCTTAGATGATCGTGCTGATAGTGGATTCTTGTTATCATTTGCCACGTCATAAACCGGATCGGAAATTTAGCTATGCCTGTCGCTTACCTCAATGGTCAATGGACCAGGCCAGAGGATACAAAAATCTCTGTGTTTGACCGTGGGTTTATGTTTGGTGATGGTGTTTACGAGGTGATGCCGGTTTATAAAGGGCATATTTTCACTCTTGCCCAGCATATAGCCAGATTGCAGCGGTCCATGGCAGAGGTTCGAATCCAGTGTTCAATGACTGCTCAGGAGTGGCAGGCATTGCTGGAAGAGGCAGTGTCCCGCAGTAATGAGCAAGATGCTCTGATTTATCTTCAGGTTACCCGAGGAATCGCTTCAGAACGATCGCACGTCTATCCGGTCGTTGCTCCTACTATCCTTGTTACAGTGACCGCCAGTCAATTTGATGAGGATGCCTTCAAACCTATCAGTGTTACCTGTAAAGCAGATTTTCGCTGGTCCAGGGGGGATATTAAAGTGGTCAGTCTGATCGCCAATGGTATGTTGAAGAACGAGGCCATGGATGAAGGCTTTGATGATGCAATATTGATACGCAACGGCATGGTAACTGAAGGAACTTCCTCTAACGTTTTTGCAGTCAAGGATAGCGTGCTTTGGACCCCACCGAAAAGTGAATACCTGCTGCATGGCATCACGCGCGACCAGGTTATCCAGATGGCCAGGGGCAGTGGGTTGGAAGTCCGCGAAGAAAATATTCAGGAAGCGTTTTTAAAGCAAGCCGATGAAGTCTGGTTGACTGCCTCCGGGCTTGAATTATTACCCGTTGGCAAAGTCGATGGCAAAACTGTGGGTAATGGTGAGGCCGGCTTAATCTGGCATAGGATAAAAAGCGTATTTCAGGCAGAGATACTTAAGGTGATTGAAAAAATCGATTAACATAAGAGAAAAGATTTATTGGATTCATATGCTCTGCCAGCATATATTGAGTTAACTAAAACCTTCAGGAGGAATAAAATGGCGTTGAAAGACTCCAAAACCGAACAGAATTTAAAAGATGCCTTTGCCGGAGAGTCCCAGGCTAATCGTCGATATCTGTATTTTGCAGCCAAAGCTGACGTAGAGGGCTATAACGACGTTGCCGCGGTATTTCGCTCTACAGCCGAAGGCGAAACAGGCCATGCTCATGGTCATCTGGAATACCTTGAAGAAACCGGCGACCCGGCGACTGGCCTGCCGATAGGTGGCACTTCAGATAATCTTAAAGCCTCTGTTGCAGGTGAAACTCACGAGTACACTGATATGTATCCAGGTATGGAGGCAACCGCAAGAGACGAGGGCTTCGATGAGATAGCCGATTGGTTTGAAACTCTGGCTAAAGCGGAAAGAAGTCATGCTAATCGCTTTCAAAAAGCCTTGGATACACTCGACAGTTAATAGCGGAAAATAGACTGAGTGCGATCATTTGATCGCGCTTCACTGAGGTGCCAATGTTATCAAGATCCGATTTATGGTCTCTCGAAGACTATTCAGAGGTTCGTTCGGCTTTTAGGAACCAAGTCCTTTCTCACAAGCAGCATCGTAGAGTTCAAATCGGTGATGCCATGCAGCTCATTTTTGAGGATCGGTTAACCATTAAATACCAGATCCAGGAAATGCTGCGGATTGAGAAAATCTTTGAAGCCCGGGGAATCCAGGAAGAACTAGACGCTTACAACCCGCTTATCCCCGATGGGGATAACTGGAAGTGCACGCTTTTAATTCAGTATGAAGATGTTGAAGAACGTAAGCAGCGGCTTACAGATTTACTTGGCATCGAAGATAAAATATGGTTACAGATAGGGGGGGGAAGTCGCGTCTGGCCGATAGCAGATGAAGATATGGACAGGTCCACCGATGACAAAACCGCCGCGGTGCACTTTATCCGTTATCAGTTAGCACCGGAAGATATTGTCGTTGTTAAATCCGGTGGTGCTATCACCTTTGGCGTTGATCATGTTGCCTATCCCTGTAATCCGGTTCAGCCAGCGGACGCAGTCAGGCTGTCTTTGATACAGGACATCGGCCAGGACTCATAGTAGTTGGTAGGACCAGGCATTGCAGACCGCAGATCTGGTTTAATCTTATGGTCCTTTTTCAGGCTTTTTTGTTTCTTATGTGTGCTAACACCTTATACTCTAATCTGACTATTGGAGGTGTGTTATGTATCGACTTGTTTTTTTGGTGATACTGGTGCTTGGTTTAACAACGGGCTGTGGTGTCAACAATCTGCCTACGTTCGACGAGCAGGTTAAGTCGTCCTGGTCTCAGGTGGAGAACCAGTATCAGCGGCGTGCTGACCTTATTCCTAATCTGGTTTCGACCGTAAAGGGCTATGCCGCTCAGGAAAAAGACACCTTACTTGCAGTGACTCAAGCGCGAGCAAAAGTAGGCAGTATGCAGGTTGATTCAGAACTCATAAACAGCCCAGCCAAGCTGCAACAGTTTCAGCAGGCTCAAAGTCAATTGTCTGGAGCACTCAGCAGGCTGATGGTGGTAGTTGAAAAGTACCCGGATTTAAAGTCAAACCAGAACTTTTTAGCACTTCAGTCCCAACTGGAAGGCACCGAAAATCGTATCTCCGTTGCCCGTCGCGATTATATTGGTGCGATCGAGCGTTACAATACTGAAATGAGGACCTATCCAGGTAAGCTCTGGCATTCCTGGCTGTACAGTGAACTCAAACCCAGAGATGCCTACTATGAAGCCACCACTGAAAGTGCCGAACAGGCCCCTCAGGTGAATTTTTAGTGCTAGCGCGTAGCTTACTGCTGCTGTTTCTGGTCTTCCCGGTCAGTGCTGAGATTCAGTTCCCTGGATTGACCGGGCGGGTTGTAGATCAGGCAGGCATGGTCAACGCAAATGCAAAGGCCATGATCGAGCGATTATCCTATGACCATGAACGAGCAACGGGAAATCAGATAATTGTCGTGACTCTGCCTGACTTGCAGGGCCAGGCGATTGAAGAATACGGTTATCAGTTAGGTCGTCATTGGCAGATTGGTCAGAAAGACGCCAATAATGGTGTGCTGTTGATAATAGCCAAAGCAGAACGCCAGGTTCGAATAGAAGTGGGCTATGGCCTTGAGGGCCAATTAACCGATGCCATTGCCAGTAATATCATCTATCAGGTGATAAGGCCGGCATTCAAGAAAGCTCAGTTCAGCCAGGGTATTCAGGTAGGCGTTCAGTCGATTATCGAGGCGCTAGGTGGCACCTATGTCGCTAAAAATAATGTTCGGGAGAGCCGTGATAGAAAGCCATATGGCTGGGCTTCGCTGCTAGTCATGGGGATGCTGTACTTCTTTTTGCCCTTGTTGGGTAACCTCATGGGCCTGGGTCGGCCGCGTTCAGGTCGTCGCAGTCGCTATGGTAGGACGACAGGTTACATTGGTGGCGGCTTTGGCGGCGGTGGTCGAGGCGGCTTTGGCGGTGGTGGTTTCAGTGGCGGCGGTGGTGGTAGCTTTGGTGGCGGTGGTGCAAGTGGAGGCTGGTAGACAATGACTTTGTTAACGGAAAGCGAATTAGAAAAGGTATCAACCGCAATTCAGGCGGTCGAACAGAAAACCGATGCCGAGCTGGTGACGGTGCTGGCAGCGCGAGCAGATAACTACAGTTATATACCGACCCTTTGGGCAGCAATGCTGGCCCTGTTGTCGCCCAGCGTGGTGAGTTTTCTACCCTTTTGGGTGGAAATGGGTGACTTAATGTTGATTCAATTAGGGGTGTTTATCTTATTGGCGACGCTGCTGAGATGGCCGCCGATTCTGGCGAGGATTATTCCCCGCCAGGTAAAAACCTGGCGGGCAAGTAATCTCGCGCGACGCCAGTTTCTGGAAAACAATCTGCATCATACTGAGGCTGAGGTGGGCGTTTTGATCTTTGTGTCGGAAATCGAACATTATGTTGAGATCATTGCTGACCGCGGCGTTAGTCAATACATAGCCGACGCCGAATGGGCCGAAATTATTGCAACGATGACTAAACAGGTCGCCGCCGGAAAAACTTTAGAAGGCTTTCTGGGTTGCGTTGAAGCTAGCGGCAAATTGCTTGAGACTCATCTGCCTGCAAGTTCTACAAAGGATGAGCTTCCTAATCACATGGTGGTAATCTGATCTGAATGCGGGCTCTAGGAGAAGATTGCAGGCGGTCAGGTTCGCTTGTATAGATCCCTGGCAGAAAGCGCGCCATGCTGCATAAAAGTGTGTATAGCCTGACTCACGCCAACCGGTTCATGAATAGCAACCTCATGCCCAGCCCTTGAAAATACCTGGAGAGCCGCATTAGGGAGCCGTTTGAAATCTTCCAGGTTGGCTGCAAGCAGGCCATCGACTGAGCCTGCAAGCATCAGTGTGGGGATGGTTATTTCAGCTAGTTTTTCGGTAAGATTGATTTCAGCCATGGCTTTGGCGCCATCAATGAGGTGCCCATCAGATACTCGCATGATGTGATCAACTCGGCTTTCGATCCAGGCGTCAGTTTCTACCTCCGGGCGGAACCGTGTATCCAGGTAGTTTTGCTTAATGGCAGCTCTATTATTTTGTTTGCGCTGCTGAACTCGGGCATCCAGCATGGCAGCATTACCCATACCCGTCCCTTTGCTGGGAATGGGCGCCATAAGGATGAGGCGGTTAAGTCGCTCCATGTGGTGTGCTCCGAGCATAAAACCAATGCCTCCCCCCATGCTGTGGCCGGCAAAGCTGAATTGGTCGATTCTCAAATGATCCATGAGACCAAGCACATCCAGGGCATATTGTTCGAGATTGTACCCACCAGCGGTGTCTTCGCTTTCACCGGTTCCTCGGCATTCCATTAGAATCACCTGATAATACTGTTTGAGCTCCTCTGCTACGGGAAGCCAGTTAACCCTCGATGCCGTGTACCCATGATGTAGCAATAAGGATTCCCCATGGCCGAGGCAGTCGTACCAGAGCCTGGCTTTGTTGATAGTGACATGTGGCATCTAGTGGTTCCTTACTTTTAGAGGGTTAGCAGTTGTATCGGTAGGCTAGCGGTTGTAGATAGTTAGCAACTGATGTTTGCCCAGCTTAAGACCTTGCGCCTATAGTTCGCCGATCTGGTATACGCCTTATGCGTATCCAGTAGTCAGCTACTCAGCGCCGCCACCACAGCCCAGATCACTAGAATCGGCACCAAAACTACCGTCAACGATAGCAACATGTTTGCAAGCCCCTTCCATGCAGAAAATCCCTGGACCTGCCCAAGGCATTTGCAGGTGAGGACAAAAGACCAGATGCCCAATGTCAATATCATTAGCTGGGCAGCGACCTCCATGCCCGCAACGGGTCCGCTGAGCTGACTGAGTACGACCCAGAGCAAAAGCAGTAGTACGGCAGAGGTAATCGCGGGAATTGAGGACCAGACACTCGCTGCTCGAATCGAACTGAGCGACGCTGTACCGCCCAGCCAGCCGCCGGTCCATCGAACCAGGTAGGCGCCCAGGAACACAATCACGTAACCACCGATGCCGCCAGCCACAACGAGGCCAAGAAAATTCTCAAGTCCGCTGTATGCTAATCCGCTATTGCGGGTAAGTGCCGAGGCGATTCCGGCCAGTGGCGCCAGAATCAGCACCATCATATTCGTATCGCCATCGACTACCTGTTGTATAGTGGCGCGAGGTTCAGACCAGATCGATAACCAGGGGTTGAGTTGCTCTTGTTTTTCATTTTCCATTGCGTTCTCCTTTTTTTATTCAGGTACCATCCGAACAATTAGACTACCGTCGGCATGTTCAAGTAACAGGTAGATCAAGCCTTTCGCATCTGCCTCTACATCCCTGATCCTGGCAAGCCCATGAATCAGCGTTTCCTGGTGGACTAGAGCACCATTTTCCACAACTATTCGATAGAGTGATGTGGCCTTTAGAGATCCAACAATCATGTGCTGTTGCCAACCCGGGAATGCATTACCTGTATAGATGATGAAGCTGGACACGGCGGGCGAGGGTGTCAGATCCACTATAGGCTGTACAATGTCCAGGGTGTCGCTTGATAATCCCAGTAGTTTGCCATAATCAACTGGAGAGCCATCGTAATTTAAACCCTTAGATACCAACGGCCATCCGTAGTTGCGCCCAGTCAGTAGCAGGTTAACCTCGTCGCCACCCCTTGGCCCCATTTCAGTACCCCAGAGCTGTCCTGTTTGGTAGTTGTACTCCAGGCCCTGCGGGATACGGTGCCCATAGGTCCAGATAGAACCCAGTGCTCCCGGTGTATCTACAAACGGGTTGTCCTGCGGCATACTACCATCTTCAGTCATCCGGTGGATCTTGCCCCAAGGCATTGCCAGATCCTGGACACCGGCATAATTTGTCGGCCCCTTTATGCCCACACTGATGAACACGTGCCCTTTGTCATCAAATGCAATGCGGCCGCCGGCACCCATATCCGATGACTCCGTATACGCATTTCTATCTGCCTGCCAGATGGTCTCTTCGTCCACCCACTGGTCGTACACGATGCGCCCGCGAACCAGTTTGTTCATTGAAACCCTTTGGTGCTTCATCTCACAGGTGCTGCAACGATCGCCGTACTGCAGGTAGATCCAACCATTAGTAGCGTAGTCGGGGTGCAGCGCCACATCCATCATCCATCCCAGCCCCAGCTTGAGGTCGACAAACGGCGACCCGAGCGCATCGTCATATCCAGTGGGTGCACCGGGAATAAGTGCGGAGCGCTCACCATCGGTGCCGACGATGCTAAGTCCTCTGCCCCGTTCAGTCAGTAGAATGCGGCCGTCCGGCAGCGGAGCAATCGAGAATGGCTGCGGATCAAGGTCCGTCGCTACGGTCTCTAATCTGAAGGAATGTTGTTCCGAGGCAATTGCCTCGACGGGTATTGCCAGAGATTGCCTCATCTTGAAATCAATCTGTGAAAATCCTGCTCGTTGTTCTGTCACGTAGAGGGCAAGACGCTGAACCTGGGTGTCATCAAGGGTTGCAGCGAAAGCGGGCATACTCGTCTGTAATGAGCCGTCGCGGATGATACGACTGATGTCAGCGACGCTATCGCCGGACTGGAGATCAACACCCACAAGCGGTGGTCCAAGCGGCGTTCCGGTCAGTGTGTCGCCGTGGCAGCTGCTGCAGTTTTCCTGATAGGGTGCGCTGAACTTGTCCTGGGACATAATCCACAAGAACAACAACACGTTGACACCAACGACTGCTGCCAAGATTAACAGACCACGTGTAGTCCTGTTCATGCGAGGAATAAACTCCTACCTAATGTTATATGAATACATGAAGCCGGGTTTTATTCAATAGGCAGCCTGGTTTTATTTCCAGTCGATAATCGTCTGCAATTTGTCATGCGGCATACCCAGCCAAAATTTTCGATCACACAACACATGTTCAGATGGGCTAACGGGGACGGTAGCTAACTGGCTGGAACCAGAATACTTTTCTCAGAGTAGGAAAAGCGAGGTTATTCTTCCTAACCACAAAAGTGTTCTTTGGAGATTGAAGCCCATGACCCGGTTGCTTTCCTTATCCAGTCTTCAATCATCGCTGCAAATTGAAACCACATCTCTAGCTATGGCTATGATTCAAGTATGAAACTCCGATGCAGTTTTGCTTGTTTCGCCATATTGCTTATCGCTCATTCACCCATATTGTCAGCTACCAGCTACCAGCTACCAGCTACCAGCTACC
>Ga0233433_10001814_pt1 | contig 19706 bp, 18 predicted proteins | sample SI_122_August201_5_FD_179868 | JGI IMG/M metagenome (GOLD analysis project Ga0233433, IMG submission 179868) | Seawater microbial communities from Saanich Inlet, British Columbia, Canada - SI_122_August2016_100_MG | ecosystem: Environmental > Aquatic > Marine > Inlet | place: Canada: British...
CAGGCGGGTTTGATACTTGAAGGAAAGTTGCGTTTTCGCATTGGAAACGAGGAGCGGGTCGCCGGTCCGGGCGATGCCTTTCTGATCCCGCCAAATGTCGTGCATTGGGGCATTGTCGAAGAGGGGCCGTGCAAGGTGCTCGATATCTTCAGCCCACCAAGAGAAGATTATATCGAGCAGTACAATAAATTTGCCGAAACCTCGGTAAAGACGGTCTGGAAATAGATGCACGATCCTCGCTACAGCAATTTTTGGCAGCAACGCTACGAACGCGGCAAGCCGGGTTGGGATAAGGGCGAATCTGCGCCGCCGTTACTTGGTGCATTCGCTAGCCGTCCGCCGGATTCCGCTGGGAAAGTCTTGGTGCCCGGTTGCGGTTTCGGGCATGAGGCCATGCATCTTGCGCGTCTCGGCTTTGAGGTTGTAGCCGTTGATTTTGCATCGGCGCCGATTGCCGATCTAAGGATGCGTGCTGCGGGCCTTTCCCTGCTCGCTTTGCAATGCGATATTTTCACTTTGCCGGAAGAGTATATCGGTTATTTCGATCTCGTAGTCGAGCATACCTGTTTTTGCGCCATTCCGCTAGAGCGGCGCGGTGAATATGCCAAGACGATGGCCGGAGTACTGGGCGATGGTGGGCAATTACTCGGTTTGTTCTGGGAACTCGAGGGAGAGGACGGTCCGCCGTTTAATACGTCTCCGCAGGACCTACACGATAATTTTGATCCGTTTTTTATATTCGATACAATTGAAAAACCAGATAATTCCTTCCCCGGACGACAGGACGAGGAATGGCTGGTGCGTATGACAAGGCGTTAAAATGCACATCGTGCTCAATTCAAAATTCTTTGCCGAACTGTCCCCAGAAGCGTTGGCGGACAAGGTCGCTGGTTTGGGCTATGATGGCGTCGATCTATGTGTGCGGGAAGGGCATCCTGTTGATCCGGAGAATGTCGGTCAGGTTTTGCCAGGGGCTGTTGCGAGTTTGCGGGATGCCGGGTTGTCTTGTCCTTTAGTTTCGGCGCCGACGACGTTGATGGAACCCGACGATCCGACCGCAGAAAAGCTCTATGCGGCTTGTGCTGAGGCGGGCGTACCCCGGATCAAAATCGGTTATTGGTATTGCAATGAGGGGGACGATTATTGGGCGGTATTAGATCGTGCCAAAGAAGGCTTAGCGGGTTTTGCGCGTTTAAGCGAGCGCTATGGCGTGCAAACTTGCTGCCATACTCATAGTGGTCCATGCCTCGGTTCTAATTGCGCTGGACTGATGCATCTTATCGGTGATTTTTCGCCCCGTGATGTAGGGGCTTATCCCGACTTTGGTCATATGGCGCTAGATGGCGAGGATTTAGCGATGGGGCTATCGATGATCGCTGGCCATTTAAGCATTGCTGCTGCAAAGGACGCGACCCACGTCGGGCAAGCCGATACGGTGCCGCCGCGCGGACCGATTTTTACGCATGTTGGGGCCGGCAGTGTCGATTGGCGGCGAGCGCTGAGACTGTTGGCCGAGATGGAATTTTCTGGACCACTCGTGGTGCATACAGAATACTCATTCGCCGAGGCTATCATCCGCCAAGTCGGTTATGCAGAGCAGCAACCGCCGGGGCTGGAAAAATACGCACGACAGGATGCCGCGGTCTTACGACAAATTGCCGATGAAGAAGGAGTTGAATAATGAGAATCATGCAGCAGGAAGATTGCCGCAATGTGCTGGTTGTGGCTATAACACCGCGCACAGCGGATCGCGGTATTGATCTGGAAGGGATCAGCCGCAATGTTGGCTCCCTCTGTGAGGCGGGGGTCGATTTTATTATGCCAGAGTGCGGCACGGGGTTGGTGTATGACGCGACCTTAACTGAATACGAAGCTGTTGTCGGTGCCTATGTAGATGCCGCAGCGGGGCGGGCCTTGATTGTGCCGGGCATTGGCCCAGGCTACGGTCGTTCGCTGGAGATGGGGCAAATCGCAAGGTCGTTGCGGGTTGCCGGCGTGATGATTATGCCGATTGTCGGGCCAGCTTCGCCCAATGGCGTCGATCTTGGTTTACGCGATATCGCGGAAAAAACGCAATTGCCGACGATTCTTTACCAGCGCCGCCTCGATATTATGCCAGTGGACCAAGTCGTCGGCTTATGCGAGTTGGATGAGGTGGTCGGTCTCAAATACGCGGTCGACGATCTGTCGGTATTCAAGCAAATCGTCGATGGGGCTGGTGCCAGGGCGGCGATGGTCTGCGGGATGGCAGAGGAGCCGTGTATTGACTATATGACGGCCGGGGCGGTTGGTTTCAGCTCGGGTATGGCCAATTTTTCTCCTCGGATGAGTTTGGCGATCTTGCGGCGATTTGCTGCCGGCGATCGCGCCGGGGCCGAGCAGTTGTGCCAACAGATGGTGCCCTTTGAAGATTTTCGCGGGGAACGGGCGGCTCGTTATAGCTCTTCCGCGCTGCACGCGGCTATGGACCGGGCCGGTTTGGCTGGGGGGCCGGTAGTGCCCTTCGCCGAAGACGTGGCGGAAGAAGATCTTAGCCGTGTACACGCCTTGGTCGACGACATCATGCAAACGGAAGGTCAACTAAAAACGGAGGTGGTATGAGCGAGCAAAAAGTGCGCGTAGGGCTGGTCGGGGTCGGTGGGGTATGTGCGGCGGTGCACTATCCGGGCTATCAGCAGATTGAAGGGGTTGAGATCGTCGGGATTTGCGAGCCGAGCGACGGTTTGCGCGAACTGCGGCAAAAGGAATGGGGCATTGAGGCCGCCTATGCTCAGATTGAAGACTTATTGGCTGAAGTGAAGCCCGATGCGGTGTCGATCGCCACGCCGAATGTCTATCATCAAGAATTGATCTACAAGGCGCTCGATGCGGGGTGTCATGTAATTTGCGAAAAGCCATTGGGCATGGATTACGCCCAAACGCAGGCGATCTACGAACGCGGCAAGGCTTCGGGGCTGCGCCATATGACGGCGTTTACCTATCGCTTCGTACCGGCGATAAACTATATCCGCCACTTGGTGCAAAGCGGTGAGTTGGGGCAGATCCGCCATGCGCGTTTCCAGCGTTTACAGGATTGGGGGGAGCGGGCCATCGGCTGGCGGCAATACAAGGACCAGGCCGGATCGGGCGAACTAGGAGATATGGGCATCCACCGGCTCGATTTTGCCGAGGACCTATTGGGGCCGATCGCGTCGGTCTGTGGTGGGGCCAAGCAGTTAGTAACGCGCGACTTGACCAAGGAAGGCGAGGTTTGTCCGCCGCAGGATGTCGAGGATTGGATCGCCTGGATTGCTGAATTTGAGAACGGGGCTACGGGGGTTTTTGAAATGGGCAAACTGACGAAGGGCTTTGGTCCGGGTGGCGACCATGACCAGGCTGAGCTCAACGGCACGGACGCTTCCGCCGTTTATCGTCTACACAATCCGCACGAGATTCTTTTCGCCCCTCGCGGCGAAGCTTACCAGGTTCGTCCTGTGCCCGAGGAATTTCTCAAGCGGCCCGGCGCCCCCCGCGATCCGGCCGTTGGTGATCCGGTGGTGACGTTTCGCTACGACCAGGCCTGGGAGTTTATCAGCGCGATCCGCGAAGAACGCGAATGTGTGCCTTCTTTTTATCACGGTATGCGGGCGCAGGCGGTTGCCGATTCGATTCTGGAGGCGGCGGCCGAGCGGAGGTGGATCGATATTCCCGATTGTCCCAGGTAATAAGTTGCCATACGACAGGAGCTAATGTCAGATGCGTACAGATCCCAACGCGTTATATCAAAGAGACGGCTTTTATATTCACGATCAGGCGGTGCTATCGCCTGAGGTGGTCGATCCTGCGGTTGTCGGGATGGATGCAGTGCGCGGCGGAGAATACGATACCGGTGTACCGCCGCGGGCTTCGGCCTGGAGCCCGGGCGATGATGAGACGCTGCTGTGCAAAATAGAAAAGCCGCAGATCGCCAATCGCGCGATTATGGAATTGATCTTGGACCCTGCTCTCGCAGCATTGGCCGCCAAGGTCACGGGCGCGAAGTGGATCCAGGTCTGGTGGGTGCAGTTATTGTATAAACCCTCGAATGCGGCCGGTGCGACGAATGGGGTCAATGTGGGATGGCACCAGGACCGCAATTATTGGGGGGCTTGGGAAGAGGGCAGCGAGCTTTTTACGGCTTGGGTGGGCTTGAGCGAGGTGGGGACGGATGCCGGGCCGATGAAATTTGTCGAAGGCTCCCATCGTTGGGGTTTATTGCAGGGCAGTGATTTTTTTGGCCAAGACTTAGACGGTGTGAAGAGCGAGATGAGCCTACCGGATGGAGTTGGATGGAAAGAGGCCTCGGCCACCATGCCAAAAGGGGGCGTAAGTTTCCACGATTGTCTGACGCTGCACGGCAGTGGGGCCAATGTTTCTGCTGGGCCTCGGCGCAGTTTAGCCATTCATATGCGCACGGATCAATCGCGTCCAGTCGATCATAAAAGGGCAGGCTTAACGGCCTATATCGATGATCCTGATTATTGCCCTGTGGTGTGGAATAAGTCAACTTTGTATGATAAATGAGAAAAAGTAACGTAAGTCGTATCATTTTTGATAATTAAAGTATCATAAATGATACTTTTCTTAAGTTTAATATAATTAACATTTTACAAAAACATATAAGGTAATTTAATAGATTTTTCTGTGAAATAGTCTCTAAATTGAGAATTTATTGAACTTAGAGCCGAATGCCCTCGTGGTGTTCGGCTCTTTTATTTTGTATAAAACAATTATAAATATGCAGTTATAGGTTTATTGGTGGAAAAATAAAAAAGATGGCACAAACTTTGCGTAAGTAAGAATTGAACAAAATAACTTAAGGGAAATACAACAATGGATACGCTAAGAGATGCCTTGGAAAATCGACCGAATCGCCAAGAAGATTGGTCGGTATGGCTGGAGATGGGATCGGCCGTAGTCGTGCTGGCTGTGGTAGCAGCAGTATTAGTTGCTTGAAGGTTGTTGGCAGAAGGAGCTTGCAGGTGTTGATACGAAAATCTGAAAAATGGCTTGAGGTTATGCTGCCCTATGTCACCCTGTTGTTAGCGTGGAAGATCGTCGGCGGCAGGGCAATAAATATTTTTATATAAAACAGGAGATGAGAAGATGAAGAATTCGAAGTTCGTTGATGTGCTTTTACAGGCAGTGTTGTTCGCCTTGCCGGCGATTTTGATCACGATAAGCTTCTACGATACCGGACGGCTATAGAATAATCCACTACCTATGTGGACTGGGGCACGGCTTTAGGGCTGTGCCCCTTTTTTCTGTCTATTACGCGATGTTCAACAAAGCGCCGGATGCTGGAAAAAAGCAGATCGGCATCGGGTTCGGCACTGAGGATGTGGTTCGAATTGTGCAGTAGGGTGAGGCCCTTCTTTTCGCTACCGATCTGGTTGTAGATCGCGAAACCGGAGTCCGGTTCGACCGTACGGTCCCGCATGCCCATATAGATTCGGCAGGGCGTTGTGATATGCGGTAGCCGGGGACGGACCTCGCGGATAAGGCGGTATAATTCGCCGAGCGCTGCCACCGGCATGGCCGGGTAGCTGAAAAGGCCGTGCTGCTCGTAGTATTGCAAGGTGGCCGGTGATTTGGCGATCTTGCGGATCAATACGCGCAGCCAAGGCGCTAGAAAAAGAAAGCGGGAGCGGACCTGGAACGAGGGAGCCAGTAAACAGAGACCGGCAAGCGGCCGTTCGCTGGCGAGTTGGCAGCACAGCACGCCGCCCATCGACAGGCCGATTGCGACAATTTGTTCGCAGTGTTCAGCAAGTTCCCGATAGCCGGATAACACGCTTTCGTGCCAGGCGTGTCGGGTAGTGCGGGCGAGGTCGTCGAGATGTGTTCCGTGACCGGCAAGACGTACCCCTTGGATACTGAAGCCGGCTTGGTGAAGGTGGTCGCCTAGGGGGCGCAGTTCCGTCGGAGAGGCGGTAAATCCGTGCACGAGCAATACGCCCACCGATCCTCCTGCGAGGTGGTAGGCGGGCACGCGTATATCACTCACGGTGCATTTTGTGTCGCAAAAGGGTGGTGGCGAGGAAGAGCGCGCAGGCAATCAATAGCACATCACCAAAACGCGAATAGATCGTTTGCTCCTGGTGCAGGGGTACGTCGACGCTGAAGGTTTCCGTGGTAAAAAGCTCGGTGGCATAGGGGGTACGTCCGCTGGCTTCGATCATGCCGGAGATGCCGGTATTTGCCGCGCGCACCACCGTGCGGCCGCTTTCGACGGCCCGCAACACGACCTGTGCCCAGTGTTGGTGCGGTGCAGTGGTGGTGCCAAACCAGGCGTCGTTGGTGGTGTTGACGAGAAAATCGGGATTTTGCTGCATTAGCGCCCGGGTAATTTCGGGGAAGATCGATTCATAACAAATAAAGACCCCAAACGAAATCTCGCTGCCTGGCAGGGTGAGGGCTTTGTGTCGTTCGCCGTGGGTAAAGGCACCACTTTCCGCCGTCAGGCCTTCTAGGTATTGAAAGAGCCATGGGAAGGGCAGGAATTCGCCGAAGGGGACGAGGTGGACCTTGTCTGCAGAATCGGCAATTTTGCCGGTTGTATCCACTAGAAACGCGCGGTTGTAGGTCGGCGCGTGATTGTCTTGGTAGCTTCCTTTGAGGCTGCCGACCAGAATCGGTGTGCGTAACTCGATGGCCAAGTCTGTTATCGAATCGGTAAAGGGGGCGTAAAAGGGATCGCCAAAATAGAGCGGCAAGGCTGTTTCCGGGTAGAGGATCAAGTCAGGTTGCTCTGCTATCGCCAGTTGGCGGGTGAGCTCGGCGTAGTGATTCGTAGTCCAGCTAAGGCGGTTCACCTTCCACTTGCGGTCTTGGGAGATATTCCCCTGGACGACCCCGACCTTCAGGCTCGGCGGCTGTTGGTCTTCGAAGCTGTGTAGGCGGTAGAGGCCCCAAAGATGGATCGAGGCCAATAGCACCAGCGGTACTGCGAGATATGGAGCGATGGTGCGGTGCCAGAGTGCCTGCGCCAGCGCCGCGTTGAACAGGACGATAAGGAAGCTCAGGCCGTAGACTCCGGTGATGGCGCTGAATTGCAGCAGAGGCAGATTGAGATATTGAGAGTAACCCAGTAGTTGCCAGGGAAAGCCGCTGATCATCCAGCTTTGCACCCATTCCAACAGGACCCAAATACTTGCGGCTTTCCAGGCGAAGAGCGGCGATTTGAAGTCGAGTCGGATGCAGGCTGCCGTAAAGCAGGCGACATAGAGCGCCATGTAGAGTATGAGCAGGATCGTGGTGGAAGCGGCTTCGATCAGCGAGAGGTTGCCGTAGAGTTGTAAGGTTTCGCTAATCCAGTAGGCCCGACCGCCCCCCCAAGCGATGCCGGAGATAAGGCCGAGTGAAAAATGTTGCGCAGTGGGTAGCCAATGGCGGGCTAAAAGCAAGGGTAATAGGCAAAGCCAAGCAAGAAAATAATAATCGAATTTAGGGATGCTAAGCGTAAAGATCAGGCCCGATAGCAAGCCCGGGACGAGCAAGGGAAAGCGGAAAAGCGATGATCGCCACAGCTGCAATTCAGCGCCCTTGGTGCCAATCTTCGAGACCGTTGCGCAGCTTTTGCAATCCACTTTCTTCAAAGACGGCCATTTCCTCCCGGGAAATGCCCATGCGTGAAGCGGCTTGGCCGGGGGACTGTTTGTGCTGGTAGCGCAGTTCGATGGTGCGCATCTCGTCGTCGGTCAACTTTTGCAGTGCCCGATGCACGAGTTGCCGTAACTCCTGTGCTTCAAGACGGTCTTGCGCGTCTTGCGGGATGAGCAGCGAGATAAAACGCTCGTCGAAATTGGTGCGTTCGGGCGGGGCATTGGTAATGCTGTCGGGGATTTTTTTGTAGATGGCCATAGCAGTCGATTTGCGATCCAATATTTGTAAAAAATAAAATCAGGAAGCCGCTTGTGGTTCCCGGGGAAAACCGGCCGGCGGGATGGAAATATCGCTGACTAGTCTTAGCAAAAGATATGGTTTGACCGCATATTTTTGCAAACCCTAACAAAAAAGATGGGCTTTACCTGGGGTGCCGATTTGATGCTCTTGGGTGAAATTTGCAATGGCTCAAGGTCGGCGCAATCGTTATTTTCACCTCAATTCACCCACAGGTATAAAACGAGGTCCTATGAGCAACATCCGCAATGCAGAGCATCGATATTTAGACGATCCTTTAGACGATTATGCACATTGTCCCAGCGGGGCCCTATGACCGCTGAACTTGTGGGCCATTGGCCGCTCGCTGGGGATACCCTCGATGTATCGGGTAAGGAGAACCACGGTGAGAATCGCAGCGTTGATTTGACGGGGCAGGGGCCGGCAGGGCAAAAAAATGGCGCGGCCATTTTTGATGGTCGGCTCAGTGAGATCTTGGTGCCGGACAGTCCGTCGCTGCACACTGGCACCGAGGATTTTTCGATTGCCGCGCATATTTATACCGAGGCGGATATCGACGACCCCATCGGCGATATCGTCTGCAAGTTTGATCCAGCGCATCGCAACGGCTTTAGTCTAGGGTTAAAACGGCACTCTGCCGCCTGCACTAGTTTATCGAATTACCGCAATCTGCATTTTGGCATAGACGATGGCCGAATTGACGAGATGTGGGCCGATTGTGGACAGCCCGGTGAGGGATTATTTGTAATGGCATTGGCCGTGCACGAGGGCCATCTCTACGCCGGGACCTGCGAGTCGGCGGCTGATAGCGCCGGCCATGTCTTGCGCTACATGGGCAATGGTCGCTGGGAAGATCTGGGCTCGCCGGACGGGGCGAACGCAGTGATGAGCCTCGCGCCTTATCAGGGGGCGCTCTACGCCGGCACAGGTCGGCTCAAGCTCCTAGGCTCGTCCCTGCCCCCGTCGAGTAACGATAACGAAGGGGGAGGGGTCTTTCGCCTTGAGGGCGATCGCTGGGTGAGCTGCGGGAAAATGGGCGGGGAGCGCGGTGCCTACGCCGAATACTGCCATGATACGGTGCATGCCCTTGAGGTGTTTCAAGGGCGGCTCTATGGTGTGGGCTTGTATGCCCAGGGCTTGTTTCGCTATGAGGGCGGTTGTGACTGGACGGATTGCGGTAGCCATGGGAGCCGCCTAATGACGTTGGGCACTTTTCGCGGTGATTTGCACGTGCTGGAAAATGGCAGTGGGGTCTACCGCTTTAGCAGCGGTGAGGACTGGACGAAATGGACGCGTATGGCGGCGCTGCCCGGTGTCACACAGGTCTATTCGATGGCGGTTTATGAGGGCAGTATGGTGGTCGGGACCTGGCCGGAGGCGCGGGTTTTTCGCTGGGCGGCCAATGGCGAGTGGATTGATATGGGGCGCTTGGGCGAAGAGCTTGAAGTAATGGGCATGGCTGTCTACAATAGCACGCTCTATGCCGGCACCTTGCCGCTGGGGCAGGTGTACCGCTACGATGGGAATGGTCACTGGACGTGTACCGGGCAACTCGACACCACGCCCGATGTTAAGTTCCGCCGCGCGTGGTCGACGGCGGTCTATGACGGCAAGCTCTACTTCGGCACCTTGCCGGCGGGGCGGGTGATGTCGTTGGAGGCGGGGCGCAGTGCTACGCTGGACAGTGCCTTGGCACCGGGGTGGCGGCATCTGGCCGCCGTGCGCAGCGCAGGGATGTTGACGGTATATGTCGACGGCGAAGCAGTGGCCGAATCTTCTGAGTTCGCGGCGGCTGACTACGATTTGCGCAATAGCCAGCCACTGCGCATTGGTTGCGGTCAACACGATTATTTTACTGGGCGTATTGCCGATGTACAGATCTATCGTGGCGCTTTGCGGGCTGATGAAGTGCGGGGGATTGCAGGCTGATCAAGTGTACTCGGCGGCGGCTCGGTCGGCAGACCGAGCCCTTGTAGATAACGCCGAATCGACGTAGGGTCGGCGCGGGCGAGACGTCAGGCGCCAGGTGCGGCGGTGGGCGAACTAGGCACGATCTTGCTCCGGTCGCAGGCATTGGTTGCCAACGCACCAGACTGAGTCGGAGACGGTGGGATGAGGGCGGTTAGTTTTTTAGCCCGATCCGCGCAGTATTGCGTTGCTGGACAACAAGGTTGAGTGCGGTATATTATCTCAGCGGTTCAGTCCAATTGGCCTCTTCACGGAGCATTACTGCTCGCAGGTAATTCGTTTATGGTAGCACTGTTTGATTCTTTGGATGTTGCTTTCGGTCTTGTCGCTTTCATGGTGGCTTATCTGCTGGTCGGTATTCCGATTAAATTTGCTGGATCGCACCGTTTGGGGAAAACCTATGGCGCCGTGTTCTATCTCGGAGTTCCCTGCTATTCTCCCACCACATGGGATCGCAGTCCTAACTTCTCTCCCGAGTTGATCTGGCCAGCGGTGCGCTCGCTGTTGTTTTGGGGGGTTCATTGCGCGGTAGCCTACAGTGTGTACTGGTATCTGGTAATAAGTTTCGAGCCCTCGCCCCTGCAGCGCTCTTATATGGCTCTCTTGCCTTTCTACGCTTTCTCGGAGACCTTCGCGGCGGTGCTACGCATGTTTTTTCTGCCGGCCGGTCGGGTGTTGTGCCCCGTGCACGCGCGGCCCTTGTTGGCGCCTTCGCTCTCCAAGTTCTGGGGCCGCTACTGGAATCGCTGGGTTAGCGATTGGCTGCGCCATTTGATTTTTGCACCACTGCTGCGCACGCCCTACCGAGCGGCCTTCGCGGTGTTCGTCATTTCGGGTCTTTGGCATGAAATTGTGCTGGGACTGCCCTACTACTTGGCTGGACATTCACCCATATTTGGCTCGATGACGCTATTTTTTCTACTACAGGGGCTGGCGCTTATACTTGAGCCGAAGCTCATCCGTCACCGCCCCGTACTGCGCCGAATCTACGGTTTGATCGCGGTGATCGTGCCGTCGCCGCTGCTTTTTAACGATGCCTTTCTCTGGGCTTTTATGCTCTGAGCGTTACTGACTCTGTGTGGTCTTCTTGGCCTTCGATAGATGATGTTGAGTGGCATTTGCGCCGCAGGACCGAAGGAGATCGATGCGGAACACGTCGCTACCGATCACGTCGTGGCGCTGGGTTTGCAGTCGGGTGAGTATTTCTCTGCCGGACGAAGCACTTGCGCACGGATCAGCCCCCAGCGGTGGGGATCAAACTCATTGAAAGTTTTCCTTAAAAAAGTTCTAATAGCGTAAGGATTGACAAGTCGCCCAACGGCTTCCGCGTCCACTGCGAAGCCCTGGCCACGCGAAGCGTCTCGAATCGCGCGTTTGGGCCTCGGCCAAGCCGGTAAATTGTTTGGCATCGCAACGTATTTCGCCAATTGGCTTTGCCACGCAGAGCTAAAAACGTCGTGAATAACATCAGGAGAGACTTTCGTTGGGGGTTGGTCATCGACTACTGATTGGGTATCTTGGGGCCAGCCCCATGGTGCGGTCTTGTCTCGGGTGTAGGTTTCTTTGGTTTGGCGATTGAATAGTCCAATCTGAGACGACGGCATTTTCTTGTCGGAAAATGCCCACTGTATTTCCTTTAACGACGATAGCCATGGCCCCGATAAAAGTTCTTCTCATAGAAGATACAATTGGTATCCCGATGCTCAAGATCCTTGAACAAATGGGGTTACGACGTAACGCTGGCGGAGGATGGCGAGCAGGCCTGGAGCATAGTCAATGAACGGCTGTTCGATATCCAAGCACAGCGTTGGAGGAGGGCGACTAAGCATTCATCCAAAAGCTGCGCGATTCGCTGAAATAAAGCATCCATGCTCACCTCTTTCAGGACACCCAATCTATTGCATAAAACACGGCGACTGATCGCTTTTGTCAGTCTGTTCATGCTGGGGTTGTATATATCCGGGGCCACTGCCGATGTGAATGGCTTACTCGATCTAAGTCTGGAAGACTTGGCGCAAACTCCCGTTTCTTTGGTATCGCGCAAGGCCGAAGCCCCGTTCGGGTTGCCCGCAGCAGTCTCCGTAATCACTGCAAAAGAGCTGTATCATTCGAGCACCTTCAACCTAGCCGAAGCCCTGCGCTTAGTGCCCGGCTTCCACGTCGGTCGTATCGATGCCAATAAATGGGCCGTCTCTGCCCGCGGTTTCAACGGGCGCTACGCCAACAAAGTGCTCGGTCTGATTGATGGTCGCAGCATCTACACTACCGCTACGGCCGCAGGGGTCTTCTGGGAAATGCAGGACATCCTGCTCGCCGACCTAGATCGCGTAGAAGTTATCCGCGGTCCCGGCGCATCGCTGTGGGGTGCCAATGCAGTCAATGGGGTCGTAAACCTCGTCAGCAAAGAAGCCATTGCAACGCAGGGAGGTCACCTGCGCCTCGGCATCGGCACCGAGGACCAACTGCTCCAAGGTCGCTACGGAGGCCGCATCAACGAGCAGACCTATTACCGCGCCTACGGGCACTTCGGCCGCCGTGACGACCTGAAAAGTAAAAGTGACATAGCGGCCAACGACAGCTGGGATTCCTGGAAAATGGGTACTCGTCTCGATTGGCGTCCCGCCGTGCGCGATCACATCACTCTGATCGCCGACCTACAGCAGGGCGATATGGCGCAAACTGCGTTGCTCTTTTCCCCCGAGGCGCCCTATTCGGACTTCGACCAACACCGCATACAATTCTCCAGCATCAGCACCTCTTGGCGTTGGCAGCGCGAAGTCTCGGACCGTTCCGATTTTAGTCTATTCTCATATTACGAAAACTTAGAGCGACGGGGCCCACCGGCAGGTGAGTTGTCCGACATATGGAATAGCGAATTCCAACACCGCATAAGTCTCGGCAACCGCCACGAGTTGCTCTGGGGATTGCAATATCGACTCACCGCTATTGAACGCATGAACCAGACTTTCACTGCATCCTTTTCCCCCCGCACCCGCCAACTGTCGCTCTTTGGAGGTTTTGCGCAAGACGACATCTCCCTGGTAACAAATCGTTTGCGTCTGATCTTGGGCGCCAAACTAGAGCACAACGAATTCACCGGCTTGGAATTTCAGCCCAATGCGCGCCTGGCCTGGACGCCGACTGCCCGGCACGCTCTGTGGGCGGCTACTTCCCGTGCCGTGCGCAGTTCCTCGAGCGGCGAAAATGATGTTCGCCTCTTGCTGGGCGTCCTACCACCGGTGGAGGGGGCTCTCCCTGTCTTCCTTGGTTTGGTTGGCAACCCCGACTTCCGCGCTGAAACGATGCACGCGTTCGAGGCGGGCTACCGCTACCGCTATGGGGGCTTACTATCCCTAGATGTGGCGACCTTCGCCAATGACTACACCGACTTGTTCGCAGTAGAGGGTACCCCGCTCATGCGCTTCGACGACCATGTTCTACGAGCAGTTACCCCCCAAAATCAGATATCGGGACGCTCATACGGTGTGGAAATCTCAGGAAATTACAAGTGGTCCAACTCCTGGTCTCTCAATACGGCTTACGCCTTTTTTCACCTAAAACTCAAGTCACCTGAAGCCAGTTCGGGTCTCCACGGTGACCAGGAAAAGAATACCCCGAGACATATATTCACCCTGGCTCTACAGGGGCTCAATATTTTGGGTACGGACCTCAATGCTACACTCCGCCGCGTCGGCCCTGTACTTGTAAATACAACAAATATCCCAGCCTATAGTGAGCTTGACCTGTACGTAAATCGTCTAGTCGCAGACCAAACGAGTATATCCCTTTCTCTACAAAATATGCTCCACTCGAGCCACGCCGAGTACAGTACTAGACTTCTGACAGTGCCTCTCATGCAGGCACAGCGCGCCTTTACACTAACCTTAGTGCGGGAATTCTAAGTGCGAAGTACAGCCCGCATCCTCGCATTTAGCGCGCTTATTGTCGCCTTTGTACCGGATCGCACGGCTTCGGCTCCCATCTCATCCGAATACCAAGTCAAGACGGCCTATCTCTACAATTTTGCCAAATTTATCCAGTGGCCCGAAGGCACTTTCACAGATACGACAGAGGCCATCGTTATCGGCATTGCCGGCGAAGACCCTTTTGGCAGTCTATTAGACGAAGCTATAAGCCAGCGCCGAGCACAGGGTCGCCCCTTGCGCGTTGAGCGCTACCACAACCTGGCAGATATCGGCCATTGCCACCTGCTCTTTGTCAGTCGTTCCGAAGCCAAGCAGCAGAGTGAATTGTTCAGAGCACTAGCAGATTCAAATGTAGTCACCATTGGCGAATCACCCGATTTCACAAAAGAAGGGGGCCAGGTCCGCTTCTTTCTCTCTAAAAGCCAGACCATTAAGATCGAAATAAACCGCACTGCCGCCCATCGAGCCGGCATCTTTATCAGCTCGCGTATCCTAAAGATGGCTCGTATATACAAGCCATAAGACCAGCCAAAGGATCCATGACCGTGCTCAATCTTCACGATCTATCCATACGCTGGAAGATGATCCTCATAATCTCGCTAACCGGCACGTCGACTCTGGTTTTGGCCTGCTCGGCCATCATCGTCTACGACAGGTCTTCAGCGCGCGACAACCTCGTGTCACAGATCCAGACATTGGCTGAAATTACGGGGGAAAACAGCAGCGCAGCGCTCATCTTCAGCGATAAGGAATCGGCCGAAAAGACCCTAGCGGCCCTCAAGCCTCAGAGCAATATCGTCCGCGCGAGTCTCTATAGTGTACTGGGCAAACCCCTGGCCCTCTACCACAGAGATGGAATTGATTTCGAGGCGCCGGCGATCGACCGCTTTGGTGCACTTTTTAGCGATTCCCATCTCGAAATTTTCCACCCCATAAGCTTCGACGGCGAGCAGGTTGGCACACTCTACGTAGTTTCAGACCTAGTCTCGCTCAAAACAGCAAGCGGCTATGTGGTCCTGGTTTCCGTAGTTGTTCTCGTCTCTATTATTTTCATTATTTTAATGACATCTTCGCTGCAAAAAGTAATCTCCGGCCCCATTCTCAACCTAGCGGAGTCGGCGCGTTTCATCTCTGAAGCTAAAGACTACAGCGTGCGCGCGGCGACACCACGTGGCAAGGACGAAGTCGGCTTACTCGTCAACGACTTTAATAAAATGCTCGAACAAATCGAATCGAGCCGTGCCGATCTCGAACGAGAGAACAACGTGCGCCGCCAAGCAGAAGAATCCCTGCGCCGACTCAACGAAGAATTGGAAGACCGTATCGAAGAGCGTACGGCCGAATACCAGCAGGCCAAGGACGCGGCTGAGGCGGCCAGCCGCCATAAGAGCGAGTTTATGGCCAATATGAGCCACGAAATTCGCACGCCGATGAATGCCATTCTCGGGATGAACCAGTTGGTCATGGAAACCAAGCTCAGCGAGGACCAGCGCTCCTATTTGGGCACGGCGCAGGACTCAGCCGACATGCTCTTGCAACTGCTCAATGACATCCTCGACTTTTCCAAAGCCGAGGCGGGCAAGATCGAACTTGAGTCCGTCCCTTTCAACCTGCGAGACAGCATGGTGGGGATAATCAAAGGGCTGGCTGTTAGCGCGCACAGCAAAGACCTCGACCTAGCCTTCGGCGTCAATCCAGAGATGCCGACTAGCCTAATAGGAGATGAGGGGCGCCTGCGCCAGATTATCGTCAACTTGGTCGGCAACGCCATCAAATTCACCGAACGCGGGGGAGTTGAGCTCTATATCGAGACCGAGCACGTCGACGGCGATTCGATCTTGCTACACGGCTGGGTCCACGATACGGGTATAGGGATCCCTAAAGAACAACAACAACAGATATTTGAAACCTTCACCCAAGCCGACGGCTCGATCACGCGCCAATATGGGGGCACTGGCTTAGGATTGGTTATTTCTACGCAGCTCGCCGCACTGATGCAAGGGGCTATCTGGGTCGAGAGCCAACCCGGCATCGGCAGCACATTCCAATTTACCGCACGTTTTGGGATCGCTCCAGAACCCCGCCCCGCCAGCGCGGTGAGTTCGGCACAACGCGTACTCGTAATCATGCCAAACGAAAACGAACACCGTCACGTAGTAGACCAGTTACGCGCCTGGGGGGCGCTAACGACCTTAGCCCTGACCACCGAAGCCGCCCAACAGGCTATCGAAAGCGCGGACGAACCATTCTCGCTCGTATTATTGGACTATCACTTGGGGCCTTTAGAATGGATAGATTCAATGACCCGCCTCTTGCGCGCACGGCGATCAACGACGACGATCGCCTTACTCTTACGCACCGGCATTCAGTACAATAGTCTCGATATTGACCTGCGCATCTTCAAACCAGTGGCCTATGCCGAACTGCTGGCCGCAGTCGACGGATCGTATCTAGACGAGTTGCGAAAAATGGGCAACAACAACACAGGCGCCGCCGAAAAACAGCGGCCACTCGATATCTTACTCGTCGAGGACACACCGGCAAACCAACGCTTGGTCTCTGTTTTATTAGAAAAAAATGGACACGCGATTACCATCGCCAACAACGGCCGCGAATGCCTAGCCTTATTTGCACAACACGCGTATGACGTAGTGCTCATGGATGTGCAAATGCCCGTTATGGACGGTCTCACAGCCACGGAAGAAATCCGCCGGCGCGAAGCGCAAACGAATACACACGTTCCCATCATCGCGATGACAGCCCGCACAATGGAAGGCGATGAAGAGCGTTGCCGAAAAGCCGGAATGGATGCCTATCTGACCAAACCTATGCGCATTAAGGATTTGTTGGACATCCTGCAGGAAACGGTGCGCTCTGAACCGTCGACGCCCTTGCCAACGACGGCAGATACGGATGAACGTACTGCTAGCGGCGAGAGGGATACCGATTTGTATCACACTATGTTAGAGCAGATGGGAGAGGACGAGGAACTCTTAGCAGAGTTAATTGGCCGTGTACTCGATAGCGGTCCCGACCTCCTAACACAGATAGAACGAGCCGTAGAGGCACAAGATGCTGAACAAATAGAACAGATCGCCCACAGGCTAAAAAGCACCGTCGGCGTTCTGGGCACCAGCCCCTGTTTTGACGCCGCCGAAGCGGTCGAACACGCAGGGTACAATAACGAGTTACCTGCTGCCGAGGAAAAGCTGGGAAATTTAAAAGAGGTGTTCGCGCGCTATACGAAGCAATTAGAAGAATTTTCTGCGCGCATTCATGCCTGAGGCATAGATATATCTGATCCGCTATGTTTCAGTTGGTCGCTCTCGAACTTGCTGGCGCATTCGCAGATGTTGCTCAACGCAATGTGCAGGTCGAGAATGATCCGCTCTATAAAAGCGGGCCACGGCGTTTTCGCGGTTACGCCCTCAGTCAGGTACTGGCCCGTCTGAAGGGTTTTTTAAGTTTTGCGACGCGCAACCATAGCCTGATCTGGGTGTGCGCAGACGGATATCGAACTACCTACGAATTTCATTCAATCAACAGAAACGGCGGTGATCTCACACCATTCGAATATGGATGCGTCGATCAGTAGCGAGAAAAAACTAATTTAGACGCCCACTAAAGGGGGATGTGTACAAACCATTTATTCACAGCTACAGCAATAAAAGCAACCGTACTATTGCTTTCTATCTTTAGCGTAATCTCCAAGAGTCGAAATAAGCGATCTAAATAGCTCGCTCAAGTGCTTTCTTTGCCGTTATAAGCACCGCAAACTATTTGACTTACATTGTGAAGTAGCAGTATATTACTGCTATTATCTGGCGTAAAATTTACGATGCGCAATAGGTCTTTATGTCCCCTCAAGCGGACATCTGGCAAGCCGACAACTAACCCATATTATATAAAAACCATGTATCAAGACTATACCATTACGCACCTCAGACAACTCGAATCTGAAGCGATTTATATTCTACGTGAAACTGCAGCTCAGTTTGAAAAACCCGTCTTGTTATTTTCCGGCGGCAAAGATTCTATTGTCATGGCGTATTTGGCCAAAAAAGCATTTTGGCCGGCAAAGGTGCCATTCCCCCTGATGCACGTCGATACCGGACATAATTTTCCGGAAACGATGGAGTATCGCGATGCCTTTATTGCAACACTTGGAGTAGACTTAGTCGTGGCATCGGTTCAGGAAGCAATTGATACAGGCAAGGTTATCGAAGAAAAAGGACCTTATGCAAGTCGCAATAGCCTACAGACGGTGGCGCTGCTCGAAGCGTTAGAAGCGGGTCAGTATGATGCCGCACTTGGTGGCGGCCGTCGCGATGAAGAAAAAGCGCGAGCAAAAGAACGTTTTTTCTCTCATCGTGATGCCTTTGGCCAATGGGATCCCAAAAATCAGCGACCTGAACTGTGGAATATCTTTAACGGGCGCAAGCACCACGGTGAGCACTTCCGTATCTTTCCGCTCAGCAATTGGACCGAAATGGATATTTGGCAATATGTCAAAGCCGAAGATCTTGAGTTGCCCAATCTCTACTTTTCGCACCAGCGCGACTGCATTGTGCGGCAGGGGGTCATCATGGCAGTGACCGATTTTATCGAGGTGCAGGCCGATGAAGAAATAGAGAATATGACGGTTCGCTTCCGCACCATTGGTGATGCAACATGTACTGGGGCTGCACTATCGACCGCTAGTAGCCTAGAGGCTATTATTGCCGAAGTGGCTGCGGCTCGAGAAACTGAACGCGGTACCCGCACCGACGATAAACGCTCAGAAACCGCCATGGAAGATCGCAAAAAAGAAGGGTATTTTTAGCCCTCGCTCTGTTGGCGTACAAAAGCAGTCACATTAGGCATCCACCGTTCCCACAAATAGATCTTCAATCCCTCTTCAAGTTGATAAAATGAGCGAAAATACGACCGCAGGTTATCTCAATATGGATCTTTTACGGTTTACTACTGCCGGTTCTGTTGACGATGGCAAGAGTACGCTAATTGGGCGCTTATTATATGATAGTAAAGCCATATTTGAGGACCAGCTTGAGGCCATAGAACAAAACTCTAAGGCTCGCGGCGATGAGAATATTAATCTCGCCTTATTGACCGACGGGTTGCGTGCGGAACGCGAGCAGGGCATCACCATTGATGTAGCCTACCGCTATTTTGCAACACCCAAGCGCAAGTTCATCATTGCCGATACCCCAGGGCATATTCAATATACCCGCAATATGGTAACCGGTGCTTCTACAGCAAACCTGGCCATTGTGCTAGTGGATGCACGCAAGGGGGTAATTGAGCAGACCTGTCGCCATGCTTTTATCGCCGATTTATTACGTATCCAGCACATTGTCGTCTGCGTAAATAAAATGGACTTGGTCGATTGGTCGCAGGAAATTTTTGATAACATCGTCGACGATGTAAAAAAGTTTGCTTCGCGTCTTAATAACATCATAGACATAACCTTTATACCGGTTAGCGCACTGCTGGGCGATAATATTGTCGATCCATCCGAGCACATGAACTGGTACGAGGGACCGACGCTACTTTACTATCTCGAGACCGTATACATCGGCGCTGATGTAAACCACGTTGACGCCCGCCTGCCGGTACAATGGGTTATCCGGCCGCATTCGGATGCGTGGCATGATTTTCGTGGTTTTGCCGGTCGTATTGCCGGCGGTGTATTTAAACCCGGAGATGAAGTGACGGTTCTACCCTCCGGATTTCAAAGTAAAGTAAAGGCCATACATACTTTGAACGGCGAATTAGTAGAAGCATACGCCCCTATGTCAGTAGCCGTAACTCTGGTTGATGAAATAGATATTTCGCGCGGTGACATGTTGGTCAAGCGGAACAACCCACCTGTACCCCGCCAGGATGTTGAAG
>Ga0233433_10001817_pt1 | contig 19665 bp, 19 predicted proteins | sample SI_122_August201_5_FD_179868 | JGI IMG/M metagenome (GOLD analysis project Ga0233433, IMG submission 179868) | Seawater microbial communities from Saanich Inlet, British Columbia, Canada - SI_122_August2016_100_MG | ecosystem: Environmental > Aquatic > Marine > Inlet | place: Canada: British...
TATGAGTTTATACTATCACTAAAAATATTGATATGAATTTATCCTTTATGAGAAGTAGTAGTAATCTTATTTGGATGGTGGAGATGGGGGGAATTGAACTAACCTCTATAACCCTTTCTAATGAAGGATTATCTAAAATAACTAAATAATTCTACTACCATTTCTACTACCTTCTGTAATCATTGTAAATTACTTAAATAATATACAAGTACTAGTTTTTGTAGTTAAATCAATTACTTATAAGAATAGTTAAAATATCTACCATCCCTCGCATATATATACTGACTTTGAAGCCATAGGGGGAGCCCCTCTCGTGCTCGGGTAGATATAAGTTTACCCTCCCTCTCACATCAAACGAAATTTGGACTTTTGAGGAGTGCCTGTGTAGGATACGGACTACTTTTTACCTAAGTTGAGCCTTGCCTTAACTCACTGGTATCAAGCCCTACACCCTCCCCTGTATCGAATAAGAGTACAGGGTTAGTCTATATAAAGGAAGGAATGATTCTACCCAAAGAGTCAAGCTTGGGCCAATAATATTTTCAACTATGAAATAAGAATAAATATATATTATTATTTTTTTGACGCAATATTATAACTCAAAATTACATCTAATATTTCACTATATGAACTTATTTTTCATTATATGAATTTAACTTATTATAGGTCCAGATTAACTAATGTTGTATTCCAACAATCATGTATCTTTAATTTTTAGTTCATTTAAAACTATTTATGTGTCTATTAAAAATATTTTCTTAGTAATAACATAGATTGACCTTTCTATTTTTAACTAAGAATAAATTGGGGAAAAAATATGGGTAATTGGATTTTAACCGGATTGATAGTAGGCGTTGTTGTTATTATTATTCTAGCAAAATTCTATCAACGCAGCTCAAAAGATGTGGCGTTTGTGCGCACTGGCTTAGGCGGTCAAAAAGTTGTTTTGACTGGCGGTAAATTATCTATTCCGATAGTACATCAAATAACGCCAGTAAATATGAACACTTTGCGCCTAGATGTGAAGCGCATAGAAAGCAATGCGCTGGTGACTAAAGACCGTATGCGTGTTGACCTGCATGTTGTTTTTTATGTCCGTGTAATCGGTGACAAAGCAGGGGTGGCGTTGGCGGCACAAACTTTGGGCTCAAGAACCCTTAATCAGGAATCTATTCAGAATCTTTTGGAGGGTAAATTTGTTGATTCTATGCGCTCTATTACCGCCGAAATGACCCTTGACGAATTGCACGAACAAGGCAAAATTTTTGTTACTAAAATCAGCGCTATCATTCAAGAATCTATAGCTTATAACGGCCTTGAGCTAGAATCTGTGTCATTAAATACGATGGATCAGTCGGCGAAGGAATTTTTTAATTCAGACAATACTTTTGACGCAGAGGGCTTGGTTAAAATTACGCGAGATATTGAGAAAAGTCGCAAAACTAGGAACGAAATTGAGAAGGAAGCCGAGCTAGTAATTCATCAAACCAACCTCGAGGCTGAGGAAAAAGGTTTGACCATCAAATATCAATCAGAAGTTGCCCGCTTAAATACCGAGAGCGATATTGCCAAGAGTAAATCAGAGCAGATGACAGAAATAAGCAATGTTCAGGCGATTCAAGCAAGTGAGGCTAAGGAGATAGAAATCAGTGAGAACGAGCGTATTGAAAAAATTAGACTGACTTCGGAACAAATTTTAAGACAGGAAAAAATTTCTACGGAGAAAAATATACGCTCTGCAGAAATAGAAAAAACCAATCATTTGGAAATTATTGAAATCGAGTCACAAACAGCCTTGAAGGTTGCTGAGGAAGAGCGGGAAAGAACCTTGCTGAGCAAGAAAACAGAGCGGGCGTTGGAGTCGGTAAATACGAGCGAAGCCAAGGCAAAAGCTGTGAGCGCAGATGAAAAAATTAACACTTCTAGAGAGACGGCAATTGCAGAGAGGGAGAAATTGCTCAGTTTATTAAAGGCCACGCGTATGGCAGAGGAGAAGGCGATAGCGGTTCGACTGGATGCAGAGGCAGAAAAAGATGCGGCGACCAATATTGCTAACGCAACCGAAATAATTGCTAATGCAAAAGCGGCGGCGCTAAGGGTGGAGCAGCTTGCCAAGGCCGATGGCTTGGTGCAACTCAACGAGGCGGCAAATATTTTATCTGCTGCACAAGTCGAGATGAAGATCAAGTTGCAAGCGATTGATAAGTTGCCAGAAATCATCAAAGAAAGCGTCAAACCCATTGAAAACATTGACGGCATCAAAATTGTCGATATCGGCGGCTTAGGGCTTAATAGCGACGGTGGCAGCTCCAAGGGCAAGAACAAGAGCAAAGACGACGGCGATTTGATGGACAAAGCGGTTAGCGGAGCGTTGCGTTATAGGGCGCAGGCGCCGGTGGTTGATGCCTTGTTAAAAGACGTTGGTTTGACCGATGTTGACGGCGATGGCTTGGAGGACATAATTAATGGCAAATCGTCATTACTACTAGATAAGAAATTACCTCCTAAGAATAAAAAGACATAATTATGAGTGAAGAAAATGGACAATAAAGACAAAACTAGTGCCTTACAGAGCGACTATGCTTTTTCTGCGGTTGATGACTACAACGCCAGAATGTATATCCTCCCCCACTTGATCAACAAAGAAGACCGCGACGAGATAATAGCCGAACACAGACTGCACCCTTGTGGAGCAGCAACACAGCCCGGCAAACCTGCCCCAAATCATAGCAAGGTGCTAGGGCGATTGATTGATAAATTGCGCGTGGTTGGGCAGCGGCACAAGCACACTATTGTTGAGACAATTCCTTGGCAGGAATACACAATCGGTTACTTGCCTGGGTATAGAGGGGGCGTGATAGAGTTGTCGGAGATCAAATACGCCACTCGAGAGGACGCTGAGCACGCTATATTTCTTCAACGCCTAGAGGCATTTTTAGATCAGTATGGCATTGATATAAATTCTTAGGACTAATTTTATTATGGATAGTATACAACAAAGTATGTTGCGTATCACCGGCTACTCCGACAAATTCTCGGCTCGTCCCGGCGAGGAGATAACTTTTTTCGTCCATTCTGAGCAAAATGAATCGTTTCAGGCGGATATAGTTCGTTTGATACACGGTGATACCAACCCAGACGGGCCGGGATATAAGGAAGAATTGATACACACCCCGATAAGCGATATGCACCCGGGCGTCAATCAGCCTGTTTATGCTGGAAGCTATGTTTTGGTGCCGCACAACAAGGTTTTTGATGTAGCGAGTTTCACTATCTGCGCCTATATATACCCCACAACGCCGACTGTAGACAACGAAGGCGTTGCGGTTGGCGTGCAGGGTGTTTTGACCAAGTGGGACGCCAGCAACGAAACCGGCTATGGCTTGTTTATCAATGAGTCTGGCGAACTGTGCTTGCGTATAGGGCGCGGCAAGGATAAAGTGGAAGAATGCTCGACTGGTAAGCCGTTGATGCGTAAGGTATGGTATAAGGTCGGCGCAAGTTACGATGCTAATACCGGCAAAGTGCGTGTTTTTCAAATACCTTATGTAACAAATACCAATGGCGGACACGGTATGAGTATGCTCCATCCGCTTGAGGACACGCTGGGGGAAAAGGAGTTCTCTACCCATTATGGTGTCCCTACAAATAATGATTGTCCGTTGTTGCTGGCTGCCAGCACCGAAAAAACAAACTCAGGGCGCACTATTTTCGGTGCCCATTACAAGGATTTATCGGAGCCGTTGACGATACCCGTGCATACGCAGAAATACAATGGCAAGATTGAACGTCCTAAATTGGTTAATTGCGCGTTAAACAAGCACGATATTGAGATATTGTTGAGCTCTCAGGGTATCGAAAATGTGCCAAACGAGCAAAGAAAAAATGTCATCGGCGCTTGGGATTTTGTTGCCAATATTAAAGATAATGCCGCTTCGACCACAATCATCGACAAAAGTCTGACTTTGGCGCACGGACAGGGTGTCAATATGCCGGTGCGTGGTACAACTGGCTTTAACTGGAGCTCCGAATATATGAGCTTTAAACACGGCCCGCATGAGTATGGGGCAATCCATTTTCACGACGAGTCGGTAGACGATGCGCGTTGGGCGCCGAGTTTTACCCTTAAGGTACCGGCTGAACTGAAAAGCGGGGTATACGCCGCTCGTTTACGGGTAAATAGAAAGGTGTCAGCTGATATGGAGGACTACATTCCGTTTTTTGTTCGTCCTCCAGCAAGTGGTGCCACTGCAAAAATAGCGCTGATTATCCCCACCTTTAGTTATATGGCGTATGCCAATGATAACCTTAGCGTCAATTCAGTTATTGCCCAGTTGCTAACCGGTCAAGTGCCGTTATTGCAGCCGGGGGATTTGTTGTTGAATAAGGAGCGCGGATATGGCTTAGGGACATACGCGAGCTACCGTGACGGCTGGGGGGTCAATATTTCCTCTCGCTTGCGCCCTATTTTGAATATGCGCCCTAAATATATCCATGTTTTGTCGCCATCGTTGTGGCAGCTCAACGCTGATTTGCATATCACCGATTGGTTAGAAGAAAAGGGCTTCGATTACGATATCCACACCGACGAAGATTTGCAACGCGAAGGGGTGGAGTTGTTAAAACAATACCCTGTTGTCTTGACCGGGCATCACCCAGAATATCCTTCCGAGCAAATGATGGACTATTACCACGATTATCAGATGCAGGGTGGGCGCTGGCTTTATCTTGCCGCCAATGGTTTTTATTGGATTACGGTGCCACACCCCGATAATCCCAATATGATAGAAGTGCGTAAAGGCGATAATGGCACCCGCGCTTGGACTATCAGTCCGGGCGATTACTGCAACGCTTTTGACGGCAAACACGGCGGCTTGTGGCGTGTTCGTGGGCGGGTTATGAGCAAGTTGCTAGGCGTGACATTCTCCTCGTTTGGACTAACTTATTCTTCCTATTATCGTCGTGCTCCAGATAGCGAAAACCCACAGTGCAGCTGGATTATGAGCGGTATTGACTACGACGAACCGATTGGTAATTTTGGACTTATTGGCGACGGCGCTGCTGGTCTTGAACTAGATCGCTACGACTTAGAATTGGGCACCCCACACCGCGCTTTTTTATTGGCTCACTCGGAGGGACATTCCGATATGTATGTCAGTGTATCCGAAGAGTCTACTTTTCACGCCAGAGGGTATTTTGCGGCTGGAACCGGCGATAATAACCCCAAAACAAGGGCTGATATAGTTTATTACAAGACTCCAAATAACGGCGCGGTTTTTTCGGTTGGCTCGATGACTTGGACAGGCTCATTATCGCATAATGACTATGATAATAATGTTTCGCAAATAATGACAAATGTCATAAACCAGTTTCTCAAAGCAGGAGAATTACCATAAAACCCAGAAAAACATTGCAGGTTAAGCAGAAAAAAGACCCATTTTGGTGGATTCATCCTGCTTATCGCGGGCGACAGTCTATAGATATGAGCCATTCTGGGATGCCACGAAATTGCTACAAGTGGCTTAAATACTCCGAATACGACGCTAGCAAAGACAACGACGAGGCTCGTTTGCCAGAGGGTGAGGGAGATTATGCCGAGTTTGCCAAAACGCTGTTTAAGCTCAATAATTATCGCCCGGGCGCTATAGCTGGATGGTATGTTGTCATGTGCTTAGAGGAGAATAAGGCATGGGGCATAGGACAATTAAGAGCGGATGCATTCACCCCGATGCAAGTATTCGAAGACTTGATTTATGCCAACGAGGAAGACGCGCGTAAGCAGGCCGAGGAGATGCGCAAACACGAAGTAAATGTTATTGAAAGAGACACAGAGATTGGACCATTTATCCAAAAAATGGCTGATGAAGCAAAAGCGCGTGAGCAAGAATGGCGCGAAATTAACAACAAGAAAGGAGAAGTAACAGTAAAGAAGAAAAATACAACCTAAAAGGAGAAATAATATGAAAGAAGATAATAGTAATTTACACAATACCGCAGAATTGGTTGCCAATGAAGAGGGGCAGGCAAAGCTTAAAGAGTCTGGCGGTATTGACCGCAGAGGTTTTTTAAAAACAGCTGCTGGTGGGGCTTTAGGGGTATCAGCCTTGTCTATGCTCAATAGAGGCGCAAGTGCCGCAACTGGCAAGCCAATTCCCATCGGCTCGATGTATCCTCTAACCGGCTGGGCGGCTGCAGACGGCCAGGGTTACAAGCGTGGCGTCGAACTTGCTATGGAGGAAATAAACGCCAACGGTGGCATTCTCGGCAGACCTTTAGAACCACATTTTGTTGATACCAAGAATATGAGCGCTGCAGAAGTCACTTCAGCGGCGAATTTCCTCATCGACAAACATGAGGTTCACGCCATAATTAACGGGTACAACATTGGGCCAAACGACGCCGAATACGAGCCGATTGCCGACGCAGGTATTATATATATGCATGTTAATACCGCAATCCAGCACCACGAAACGGTCAAATCAGATCCTGATCGCTACTTTGGCTGTTTTATGGCCGACCCCGCAGAATATTGGTATGGCGAAGGCTTTATCACTATGCTTGATGACTTGCGCGCTGACGGCACATGGAAGCCGCATAATAATAAAGTGGCTATTATTGTTGGCTCTTTACCTTACAGTATTGTTATTGCCAACGCGATGAAGAAAGGCGCCGCAAAGAAGGGCTTTGAGGTTGTTTTTGACGAAGTGGTGCAGACGCCAACTAGCGTTTGGGGGCCGGTGCTATCGAAGGTTAGAAAACTTAATCCAGCGGCAATAGCCAACACCCATTTTTTTGCTGGCGATCTAGCACAATGTCAGTTGCAGTTCGTAGAGAACCCAACAAACAGCTTGTTTTACTATCAATACGGTGCATTGCTGAAGGATTTCCGTGATATAGCCGGCGATGCTTCTGTTGGCGCTATGACAGGAACGGTAGACGGCTTGCTGTCGGACGATTTCTCGCAAACTTACAGAAATGCACACGCGAAGAAATACGGTGCTGATTCCGACCCTCAGCCGGGCGGTTTATCTTATGGTCCAATGTATCATTATGCCCTAGCAGCTGCTATTTCAGGCGGCACTGGTGAACCAGGCAATGATAAGCAGAATAGAAAGATTGCTAGCGCGTTGAAGCAGTTTACTTTCCGTGGACCAAATGGAAGCTATTGGTATCATCCAGAGTGGCAGGCGACTGTTCCTTATCCTACTTACACGCGCGATGCGTCTTTAGGACATCCGCATATGTTGCAGCAAATTCAAGATAAAAACAAAGAACCAGTGACGATTTATCCTGAACCTTATACGGTTGGCAAGTTCCAAGTTCCGCCTTGGTTTAAGTAAGTTTATTTGATATGGGAGGGGCATCACTCCCGTACTATTTAAAATAAGTTTATTTGATATGGGAGGGATGCCCCTCCCATATCAAATAAACTTTAGTATTTTTTTCTTAAAGTTAATGGATTAGAACTGTATGGTAGATAAAACAGAAGATAGTAGCGTGTTATTATCTTGTGACAGCGTGACCAAAAATTTTGGAGCCCTTGTTGCGGTCAATAACCTAAGTTTCGAGGTTAAAGCTGGCACTGTTTTGGGTATAGGCGGCCCTAATGGAGCCGGCAAGACCACATTGTATGATGTTATAACTGGGGTAAACCCAGTTTCGAGTGGCAAAATCAATTTTAATGGCAAGTCTATCACCAATTTGCAGCCACACGAGATATGTCATGCAGGAATTGCTCGCACTTTTCAACTAAATGCAGCTTTTGAAACGATGTCGGTGATAGATAATGTGCTCATCGCCGCCCATCATGGAAACACCAAAAACAAAGTTATAAAGGTCAACTACACCAACGAAGAAAGACAACGAGCAGACTCCGCTTTAGAGGTCTGTGGCTTGACAGATAAGGCAAAACATATTGTTTCTAGTTTGAACCTCATCGAGCACAAACTACTGATGATTGCAGCCGCGGTTGCCACAAAGCCATTGCTTTTATTGATGGATGAACCCGTTGGTGGCCTGATACCAAAAGAGATAGACGAGGTTGAGAAAGTGGTACGTAACTTGATTAGCACGCACAATATGACGGTGGTGGTAATAGAGCATGTTATGCGCTTTTTGGTTAGTTTATCGGACGAAGTGCTGATTATGAATTATGGCGAAAAGCTATATCATGGAAGTCCAGAAGGGCTTACAGATGATAAAGAAGTGGTGGAAGTTTATCTTGGAGAGGGTATGTCTGGACAGATAGGAACCAGCTTTAAGGGCAAAGCTTCTACAGTCAATAAAGAGACAGAACTTAAGGGCGATTTATCAAAACGCAGCCAATGGGCTATTGATGTTGAACTTGCGTCTCGACAATTATTGCGTCAATATCTAAGCGGCTTTGTTTATCCTATTGATTTCTTAAAAGTCGAGCGTTTGCTTGATTCGCGGCCAGAAACAGAGAAATCTACCAATGTTTCGCGTGCCGCCAAGGAGATAATTAGCGCCCAAGCGGATAAAGAAGAAATGTCTCCTCATTTTGAATGGCTGCGCCGTGTTTTTGACGAATCTTATAAGATTAGGGATGGAGAAACTGCTAAGGCGAAAAATAACCAAAGCGATGACACTATAGAAATTGCAGTGCGTGATTTTCTTGCTAAAGAAACCAATGGTTTCACTAACAGTGATATTGAGAAGTTAAGGGAGGCGGTAAATGCTAGCCGTGCTAATAATGGATAATTTATTGCTCCAGTTGGACTCTGTAAGCACTGGTTACGGGAGACACAAAGTGTTAAATTCGGTCTCTTTAAGGGTAGAGGAAGGTAGTGTTGTTGGCATCATAGGCCCCAATGGACATGGCAAGAGCACTTTGTTGAGAGCTATATCAGGCATAGTGGCGACTTGGTCTGGGCAAATAACTTTTGCTGGCAAGGCGATACAAAATAAAATGGCGCACGAAATAGTTGGGCACGGCATAGTGCAAATTCCCGAGGGGGATATGATATTCCCTGAGATGACTATCGAGGAAAATCTCATCCTCGGTGCTTATTTGGCGGATTCGAAGGACGAAGTCTACCGCCGCCTTGATGATGTATATAATTTGTTTCCTATCCTATCAAGCAGAAGAATACAAATATCGCGAACTTTGTCAGGTGGTGAAAGGCGTATGCTGGGCATTGGTAGAGGGTTAATGAGCGATGGGAAAATTATGCTTCTTGATGAGCCATCGCTTGGTTTGGCGCCGAAGATAATTGATAATATATACGAGGTTCTTGCAACAATGCGCGGTGCCAGTAAAACATTGTTGATCGTTGAGGAGAATCCGATGCGCCTGCAAAACATCGCTGATTGGATATACTTAATGGATAACGGCGAGTTTGTTTGGAACGGTTCAGCTGATGATTTGAAAGATGGCAGCGATTTATTAAACACATATTTAGGAGCTTGAGTGGATATTATAGTGCAAATTCTTGTTAGTGGTCTTACCATGGGCTCGATTTATGCCATTGGCACGATAGCATTGTCCTTGTTATGGGGCGCTATGGGGATGCTTAATTTGGCTCACGGCAGCTTCATCGCCATCGGCGGATACACCACTTATTGGGCGATGAGTGTTCTCGAAGTGCATTGGATATTTGCCTTGCCTATGGCGTTATTATCGGGTGTTATCGCCGGCTACTTATTCTACCATTTACTGGTGCGCTGGATGTATGACAACGTCGACTTCTCAACCAACATCATTATTGCTACCGTCGCCTTGGCATCACTGGTGGAGAACATTATTCTCAAGGGCGTCGGCCCCGAAACCAAGCGTCAGCCATTCACCATTCCTGACGGTTTCTTCCTCAGCGATGTATTCGTCCCTTGGCAGACAATATTTACCATATTCTTAGCTATCGCTATGATGATTACCATCGCCTACATCGTTTCCAACACCAAACTAGGGTATGAGATGCGCGCGATTTCACAAAACAAAGACGCCGCGCAGTTGATGGGCATCAATATCAATAGCTCTTTCGCCAAAGCGCTGATGTTAGCAGGTGGTATAGCGGCAATTTCTGGGGTGCTGGTGACAGGCCTGAGCCAGCTACACCCCGTCGTTGGTTACGATACTACGGTCAAGGCGTTTATTATTTGCATTATCGCCGGGCTTGGTAACATTCGTGGCTCTGTTATTATGGCGTTCATTCTGGGGCTTTTTGAGATAGCAGTGCAGTATATTTTTGGCCAGAGATACGGTTTCCCCGCTATGCTTGGCTTGGGCATTTTAGTCCTATTATGGCGTCCATACGGCTTTTTTGGCCATGAAACGGTGGACAGAGTATGAAGCAAAGTCTGTGGAATAAAATACGCCAAGATGTGTGGATTGGCGCAGTATTTTTGTTGGGAGCAGTGCTATTGCCGCTATTGGATATCGGTAATTATTATTTGTCACAAATCACCCTATTCTTTATCTGGGCAGCGGTTGTCACCCAGTGGAATTTGGTTTTTGGCATTGCTGGGGTATTTTCATTGGGGCATATGGCGGTTTTTGCCGTCGGCGGCTATGCAGCTGCTATGATCGCTCTTTATCAAGACATAAGCCTTTGGTTTGCCCTTCCTTTCGGCGCTTTAGCAGCGGTGATATTCAGTTTTTTGATGGGCCTCACAACCTTAAGATTGCGCGGCCCTTATGTCGCGGTTATGACCTTCGCCATCGCTCAGGCGATATATTCGTTGATTATAACCGATATCGACTGCTACATCTACAAAGGGCAATTATGCCTCAATTTTACCGGCGGCGCCAGAGGCTTGGTTGGCTTTAGTGACTTCGGTTTTAAAGAATTGCTGGGCTTCAAATTTCGTTTATTTGGTAATTATTATTTATCACTAACCCTTCTAGTTTTGGGGACGATTTTCGCCTTTTTAACAATGTACAGCCCAATCGGCGCCACTTTCACCGCCTTGCGCGACAACCGAACTTGCGCCGAAGCACGTGGCGTCAACCGTATCAAATTCCAATTATTGGTATTTGCGGTTTCGGGCATATTCACTGGGCTTGCTGGCGGGGTATACGCCGGCATCCATCGCACCATCGGCCCCGATATATTTTCTTTATCGCTGCTATTATTTTTATTGTCGATGATGGTTGTCGGTGGCAAGGGCTCAAAATGGGGGCCAATTCTCGGAGCTGGAGTGCTTATGCTCATCGATACCTTATTGCGCGATTTCCACGAGTTACGTAATTTGGGCTTAGCGATGATAATAATCCTGTCGATTATTTTCCTCCCCAGAGGCTTAGTCGGCCTCGTCAGCGACATCTTTAGTTGGATGCCAAGCGGGAGAATCAAGATGAAGCGCGAAGATATCGCCCTCAAAGAGCTGCAAAAGAGGAGCAATAACCCCCTGTGACTCATAGTTCCCTTCCTCCGAGACAGTCCTCTTGAACGGTCGGATTGCCACGAATTTCATCAGGCGCCCTGAAACAATAATAGTTTCTTTTTCAAGGCCATATAATTATATAAAATATTGAAGTAGGATTTAATAAATTGATTGAGCCAAAACTGTATTAATGACTCAATATAAACAACTAACTAAGGAGTATACATATGGGTATGCCAGGGCCATTTGAACTGATTATTATTTTGGTAATCGTAGTGCTTATTTTTGGTGGTAAGCGCCTCAAAAATATTGGTGGCGAGCTTGGAGGAGCAATCAAAGGCTTTAAATCCTCCATGAAAGAAGCTGAAAAAAACGAGAAAGAAGATACTATTGATGCTAAATTTGAAGCAACAGATGATAGCACTGACAAATAATAAATAGCCTGTCTTTTTTTGTCTAATATAGAACACTATGTTTGATTTCGGTTTTTGGGAAATTGCTATTATTGGCATCATCACTCTTATCGTTGTTGGCCCTGAAAAGATGCCAGCACTGGCCCGCAAAGCTGGCCTTTATGTTGGCAAATTTAAAAAATTCGTTTCCAAAATTCAAAATGACATTAACAATGAAATAAAATCTGAAGAGCTTATAGATCAACTCTCTATTAAAGCTGAAGAATCATCGTTATCTCAAACTGTGGAAGAGGTCAAGAGCAGTATAGATGAAATAAAAAAAGAAGCCGCTAAGATAAGCGACCTGTCCTCTATTAATAAAAATAGTTAATAGATAATGAGTGCAGCACGACAACAAGAAAAAATGTCTATAGTTCAACATCTTATAGAACTTAGAAACGCTCTATTGCGTTCAGTTATTGCAATTGTAGTTTTTTTCCTAGTACTGTTCCCGTTTGCAGACGATATATACACTTTTATTGCAGCACCGATTGTGCAAGCAATACCGGGTTCTAACCTTATTGCTATTGGTGTTATTTCTCCATTCTTGACGCCTCTAAAGATGTCATTAATTCTTGCTATCTATGTAGCTATGCCTTATTTGCTCTACCAGATATGGTCATTCACAGCGCCTGCACTTTATCGACACGAAAAGAAACTAATACTGCCGCTTATAATATCATCAACGATACTTTTTTATATTGGACTGCTCTTCTCTTTCTATATCGTTTTTCCTGTCATTTTTACCTTCTTATCGAGTGTAGGACCAGACTCAGTCGACTTTGCCCCTGATATCCAGTACTATCTGGACTTTATTCTAAAAGTCTCTTTTGCTTTTGGGGTTGCATTCGAGGTTCCGATTGCAACAATCCTACTCATTATATTTGGAGCAACTACAGCTGAGCGCCTTAAAAAAAATCGTGCTTACATCATTATCGGCTCTTTTGCTTTGGGAATGGTTTTGACGCCCCCGGATATCATCTCACAGGTCCTCATTGCAATTCCTATTTGGCTTCTTTTTGAGGTTGGCTTGTTTGTTGCACCATTTTTCAAAGTCCGTGAGACCGCTAAACAAACAAACAACAAAAAATCTGAAACTCAGAAGAATGATTGGACTGACGAGCCCCACAATTCCATGATGGATGAAGTGGAATCTGAAATGAATAATAAAGTGCTAGATGATGATAAAGATGACTAGCTCTTTAGAATGCTAATCTCTAGCGACTATTTTCGTTTTCCCAGAAAGAACCAATACATTGCCAACAATAATCAGCACAACTCCAACCAGCCCTACCCAGCTCCATTGATAATTTTCAAAAAAAGTTGTAGGCAATCATTGACGTTTTGCAGTTGGTATGTCAGAACTTCCTTTTGGAGCACCTGTAGAAATTGAAGCTGAGGTTGAAATTTCTACGTAACTAGCCACTTAGTAAACCTTCCCCCACAGATCAAACGAAATTTGGACTTTGATTTATAATAGTAGTGAAATGATTACTGAAATAAATGACAAAATCACAATCTGGACAAAGTTTAACCTTGCTAAACTTTCTATGGAAAACATTAGTCCACCCAATATATTATTCAACGAAGAGCAAATTTCAATTAATGACCGCTGGTTTGATGTTCTATCTCCAAGTGAGCTGGTTCGAAAACGGAACAAAGAAGATGGCTACTATAGAGTAATTTATATTCAAATTAACTTTGAGAGTGGTGAATATTATATTGGCAAGGCTAATCGCCCAACATGGAAACAACTAGAGCGATATCAAGGGTCGGGATTAAAATTTAAAAACAAATTTAATAAACATCGGAATAATTTTGTAAGATTTTATATCGCATCATGCAAAAACTCTGAAGAAACCGAATTACTTGAATCATCGCTACTTACCTCAGAGATCTTATCTGATGAAAAGTGTCTTAATCTTGTGGCTGGAGGTGGTGGATTGAATAAACACACTTCAAGCGCTGAAACAAGTGAGAAAAAAAGAGCGCACATGCAAAGACATCCTGAACAATACCAGTCAATGCTTAAGGCGTCTAAAAAGGCTTTTCAATCAGGAGATACTCAAGCACTAAGAGATCGTAACGATAGAATTAAAGAAACCATGAGTGATAAGAAATATCGAGATATGACTCGTACGCGTATAGAAAAATGGATACAAGAAAATCCAGAAAAATATAAAGAATCTAGAAAGAAAAATGTCGAATCACTCCAAAGCACTGAAAGTAAAGAAAAACGAAAAGCTAGCTTTAATTCTTGGATTGCAAAAAACCCTGAAAAGCATAAAGTTTGGCAAGAGAAATTAATTAAATCTCGTACAAGTCCAGAGGCTATTGCAAAACGAAAGGCATCATTAAAAAAGTGGCGTGATGCAAATCCACAACAAGCTGCAGAAAATGCGAAAAAAAGAGCTAAGTCTTCAGCTGCTATAACTAGTAAAGAGGTTTGTATGGTTGATTTAGAATCTGGAAATAATTTAAAAACTTTCCCAAGTCAGCATGCAGCTGCAAGATGGCTGGTAGAAAATGGCAAGGCTAAAAACACCAATTGCGTGACATCAATAAGTTCTGTTTGTAGAAAAAGCTCCTGTACAACTGGATATGGTTATCGCAAAAAAGCTTATGGATATGGATGGTGTTTTGGTGCCTAATTTGATAACGAGGTATTTCACTAAAATTTAGGGGAATAAGCTCACTTTTCAGGGCTTTCTAGCCACTTTAAAGAAGTTGCCAAGCCAACATACTAGGTACAGACAATCGTTAGCGTAGTACCCTCAAAAATGACCTTATTCCTATTTCTTCTCTAGCCCTTATATAGCAATGGTTTAAGCTATTTAAATACATCTTATTTATGCTATTAAAAAGTGAGCCATAGTGGTTCAGTTTGAATCATTATATTCTACATTTTATGGTATAATATAGCCATAGAAATGGATAACTCTTTTAGTACAAACGAGCCCTACTTCTTGTAACTACAGCATCCTTTATTTACAAAGGAAGAATCTCCCTAGTTGCCCCATAAGAATCACTACCAGACTAACTGGAATCTAGTGAACAACCTTAATCGCACACACCTCCCATAGGCTAGATTTTATCGTCTATCGTTTATGGCACTCCGAGGTTTCTCAAACCAATAACAACACAATTATGTCAAACGAAAAAACAGTAATACCAGTAAGCACTAATTCAACTTTATCTCAAATACGAGATGAAAATACAGGACTAAAAATGAATAAAGATAGAATCTTAAGACCGAAACAAACTAAAGAAGTTGTCCAGTTAAGTATGGCAACAATGTACCGATTAGCAAAAGATGAAGATAGCACATTTCCTAAACCAATCAAACTGTCAGAACATGCTAGTGGTTGGCTAGAGTCTGAGATATACGCCTGGCTAGAAGAGAGAATTGCTGAGCGTGATGAGGAGGTGGCTTAATGACTACCTATCAGATTGATAATAACTTCAGTATCAGAGCCGATACTAGGCAATATATTTTGGAATACAAAGCACCAAGAAAGAAGGTACAGCATTTCTTCTTTAGCAGGCTTGAATCATTATCAAGATTTGTTGTTGAACTAAAGCTCAAGCAATTACTGAATAAGCGATTTATCAAGACTGTTTCATTTCCAAAGATACTGCCTTATGTTGATGATAAGAGTCCTTCAATAGAGGAAGTTTTGAGAAGTGCTGCGAATGAGCTACAACTAATTTTGGAGGATGAATATGAGAGATAAGTTTACATTTGTTACTGATGAAAGAAATTATATGGTTAAACACAAACCACCAGGAATGTCACTTAAACCGCATTATTTTCCTAGTCTGAAATCTATGTTTCAGTGGGTATCTGAGTTTAGAAGAAAAGGATTTATCACCAGAGGACGCATAAGCTTTCCAACAACAGATGAATTTGAATCTATTGACTCAGTTATCGATAAGGCAGGTAATGAAGTCTTTGATTGGGTTTTGTCAGTGAAAAAAGATACTGATAAAAATGTTGCGTAATTAATCCATTTTTATTACATGGTTTCGTCCCCCCAATATTAATGTTTTAAAACCTCTCGAGGCTTTACTACAACAACAAAAGTAGAGTCTTGAGGGTTACTAAATCTTGGGGGGTAAAGACTATTATCTTATATGCTAAAAAAGAAACAAAGAGAATACAAACAAAAACACTTTAATTCGTTGATAAATATCAATGGAGAAGAGCTAAAAATTAAATCATCTGAACAACTTGGTGTTTATCCAAAGATTATTGAACGCTATGTAGAGCAATTAGATATTTGTATAGATAGATTTAAGCGAGTCTTTGTACTAAGGTTCGATTTACATGCTGATGAATACACACCTGATAATAAACGAATGGAAGACTTTATTCGTAGACAGAAACGCAGAATACAAAGATCCTACAATACTAAAGACATTGGCCACTCTTGGGTAAGAGAGGTATCAAGCGCAAAGAAACTTCACTATCATGGCAGTTTTTTTATAGATGGTAAGAAAATACAACATCCAGAGAAACTATTAGCTCAAATCCGAGCTAAATGGAAGCATGGCCATGTACCTTATTTTGAAAATATGTATTACTACATTGACACTTACAAAGAAGGTTGGGAGAAGGTAAGAACTGATGTTATTGAGAGATTATCCTATCTTGCTAAGACAAGTACTAAGGGTTATAGAAACCCTCAAACAAAGTGTTACTCTACTAGTAGATTAAGACTTTGTTAGTCTATCAAGATTTTAGCTTTAAGTTTTTCAATTGTGTCATATATTCTGAGAGTTTCTGTTGAAAGTGATTTTCCTTGAAGATTATCTAAATAATTAGACCAATCTTCCATCAGAGTTTTTCTCTCTTCAAGGTAATCTGCTCGGTGGTAAATTCCACTGACTCCAATAATCTTATGATGTAATTGAGCATCTACAACATCTCTTCTATGCTGTGGCAAATGATTGCCAATGATTGTTGCAGCTGTATGTCTATTTCCATGCGTAGTAAACTCATCATCGGTAATTCCAACTCTTCTAATGGCACGAAGTAAACTTTCAGTACCAATTGGTTTGCCTTGATTCATTGGGGATGGAAAACAATAAGGAGAATCTAAACTATTCTTCTTAAGATTACTGAATATATCAAAGGTTATATAGCTCAAAGGAACATGATGAATCTTCTTTTTTATTTTCATTGCTTCAGCAGGAATAATAATCATCCTCTCATTAAAATCAAAGTACTCCCATTTCAATTCAGCTACTTCACTTGGTCGTAACAAAAGATGAGGTACAAGCATTAAAGCTGTTTTGACAGATTGACCACTACTAACTCGCTCTAATTTTAACAACACCGACTTTAATGCTTGTGGTGTTTTAGCATGAGCATAATGTTTCTCTGGTTTCTTGATGAATAAATCAGGTGATAGTGATAAAGCAACATTAATCTCAATTACCTCCCTACTTACTGCGTAACCAAGCACCCTTGTAACAATACCTTTAATCTTTTTAACCGTATCGAGTTTTCCTGTGTCTTGAATATCAAGTAATAAATCTCTAATCAGTCCAATCTTGATTGCAGTTATAGGCAACTTACCAAGTTGAGGGAGTAAATACATATCCCCTCTTTGTTGGGTGTCAATTGAATAATCATTTGACCATTGCTTTGACATAGTCTGGTGCCACATATGAAATATTTCTTTAAACGTTGGTTGTTTTTGCTTAGAATCATTTTTAGTATTGTTGTGTTTTGGATTAATACCTTCTTGAAGCATCTGTTTATAATCATCTCGAAGCTGTCTAGCTTTACGTAAAGAGGTATTGGGATAATGACCAAGTGAAAGCATTGTATATTTCCCTTTCCATCTGAAAACATATCTCCAAATCTTGGTGCCATTAGGATTTATCTCAATACGTAATCCTAGAGCATCAGTAACCCTATAAAGTTTCTCTTTAGGTTTTAGATTCTTAATCTGTGTATCATTAAGCATGGTAGTAGATTTATTTTTATTAATAAGAAAGTTATTATTCTACCACCATTTCTACTACCATTATAGTGAGATGCTATGGAAAGTATAAGACAGTATGTTTAAATAAAATGATATTCAGATATCAACTTAAAGCCCTATTCTAAAGGATATATTGGATAGAGAGGGCGATATAAAAGGATTTGTAAAAAAGTAATTTGGTGGAGATGGGGGGAATTGAACCCCCGTCCGAAAACCTTCAGTCAAGAAGTCTACATGCTTAGTATAGGTCTATTGAGTTAGCTTTTTACCACCCGACCAACAGGGATGTAGAAAGCGATTTTAGATTAGGTTTTAACCCTATCATCCTAAAATAATAATAGTGGCGAGTCTGTAAGCGACCGTTATCCCAAAAGTACAGACAACTTCTAAGTAACGGTTAGCATTATGCTGCTAAAGCGTAGTTGTCTTCGTTTGCAACTATTATTTAAAGAACGTTTTTACGAGCAATCTTTATCCTCGACATGCATCCTTGAAATCCAACTCCTCGTCGAAGCCATGTCATCCCCAGATACTTATATTATACGCTTGATTATTTAAAATTAGCTAATTGTCACTCTTGCAAATTTTCTTTTACCAACTTGGTAGACGGACGTACCTTCGTCAGGAGTCAAATCTTTATCATTAATTTTTTCTCCATCTATCTTAGCTGCACCCTGCTTAATCATTCGGAAGGCTTCAGAAGTTGAGCTTACAAGGTTAGAGTCTTTAAGTAGGTTCGCAATCTTAGTTCCCTTTGGAAAGGTAAACTCATTCATCTCATCAGGAGTTTGATTTTTTGAAAATCTATCAATGAAGTTTTGCTGCGCTTTTTTGGCTTGCTCATTGTCATGAAAACGGGTAATTATCTCTACTGCTAAGCGGAATTTAATATTTCTTGGATTTTCACCGTTCTCAACCTCTTCTTTCCATGAAGCAATTGTTTCGAGCGATTCAAAACTTAGAAGCTCAAGGTAGCGCCACATCAGTTCATCTGATATTGACATAATCTTGCCAAACATACTCTCAGGAGTCTCATCAATACCGATATAGTTATCAAGCGACTTACTCATCTTTTGAACACCATCAAGACCTTCTAATATTGGCATAGTAAGAATGACTTGAGGCTCCATATCTGCTTGTTTTTGCAGATCCCTACCAACCAAAAGGTTAAATTTTTGATCAGAGCCACCGAGCTCCATGTCAGCTCGGAGTGCAACAGAGTCAAAGCCTTGCACTAGTGGGTATAAAAACTCATGTATTGAAATTCCTTGGCCAGATTTGTATCGCTTGGAAAAGTCATCACGCTCAAGCATTCTAGCAACCGTTTGCTTTGATGCTAAAGAGATCATTGCCGCAGAACTCATCTTGCTCATCCATTCTGAGTTGAAAGCTATCCTGGTTTTATCTTTATCCAGTATCTTGAAGACCTGATCCTCATAGCTTTTAGCATTTTCAAGGACCTCTTCTTTTGTGAGCGGCTTACGAGTAACATTTTTCCCTGTTGGGTCGCCGATCATCCCTGTGAAGTCACCAATCAAGAAAATAATCTCGTGACCAAGGTCTTGGAGCTGCTTCATCTTATTGATTACGACTGTGTGACCGAGGTGAAGGTCTGGAGCGGTTGGATCCATACCAAGCTTGATCCTTAATGGCTTATTTTTTTCAAGTTTTTTCTTGAGTTCATCAAGAGGCAAGATTTCGTCAGTACCTCGCTGAATGATGGCTAGTGTTTCATTAATTGTCATTGTATATTCACTCTCTATGGTCTTATTTGTCCGTCACCTATGACGATATATTTTTGGGATGTTAAACCCTCAAGTCCTACTGGGCCTCTGACATGAAATTTACCAGTACTGATGCCGATTTCAGCGCCTAAT
>Ga0233433_10001823_pt1 | contig 19630 bp, 19 predicted proteins | sample SI_122_August201_5_FD_179868 | JGI IMG/M metagenome (GOLD analysis project Ga0233433, IMG submission 179868) | Seawater microbial communities from Saanich Inlet, British Columbia, Canada - SI_122_August2016_100_MG | ecosystem: Environmental > Aquatic > Marine > Inlet | place: Canada: British...
AATGCTGAGTTCTTTTTTCCTGTTGTTTCTGCGTAAAATACAGTTTCAATTTGTTTTAAAGCAAAATCGGCAATTGATCCCATAGTGGCTTCTAATTCTGGTGGTAAATCTGTTATAGGGTTGTAAGGTTTACAATTTGATGCCGCGTTGTCCTCTGATCTTAATCCCGATGGATCATCTTCACTACCAAAAGGTTGAGGATCTATTGGAGAAACTCCGTATTCTTTTGCTATAGCGTCAGAAATTATATCTTGTAGGTTGTTGGCTTTATCTAACAAGTCTTGAAAATCGTCAAGAGCTTTTTGATTAACATCATCTATTATTTGTTTAGCCTCTTGTTCAGTCGCGCCAGTTGATTTTAGATTGTTTATTCTTAAGCCATCCCAAATTGCTAATTGTTCTTGCGACATACAAACAACATCGCAAGCTGGGTCGTCCATTATCAAAGAGTCAGAATATAACAGCGCTTGGTTTTTAGCCTCTGGTGTCATAAAGTCTCCAACTTTGTTTAAAAAGTTTTCAACTGTCTTTGGATCAGAAAAATACTGTCCTATGTCTGGACAACTTGAAGCTATTGATTTAGAAACCATTTCGTATGTTTTTGCTGGTAGTGGTTTTCCAACAACAGCAGATATTATTTCTCTTTGCGACATTGTTCTAGATATAGCTCTTTCAAAACATCCGAACAACTCTTTTGTATCTATATTGGGGTCAAAACCCTCTGGTGTTATTCCTATGTTGTTTAAAAGTTCTGGTATTATGTCATCCGACTTCTCATCATCACAAAGATAACTTGATATTAGGTCTCCCAAGTTGCCTCCAAAAGCAGCAGAACCTATGGCTCCTAACAAAGAACATAAAAGATCGTCTAATAAAGCAATTATTTGTTGTATTAAGTTGATTATCAGTTTTACAAATACAGAGATTGTTATTCTAACAATCATATCTTTTAATCTTTCTAATGCTTTCTTCCTCCAGCCTACTAACTTAAAGTCAGGAATTACCGGAAAATGAATAGATACATTAGAATCACAAATATCAATTTTAAATTTTGGTATTAGCTGTCCTATGTCTAATAGGTCTGTTAAAGGTGTTGTTGGGCAGTAAGCTTGAAAAAAAGTAGCCAACAAGCCTCTTATCAGAGGAGATATCGGTAGTTTATCCAAATAGCCTATCAATTCATCAAAACCGATATTCTCAAACAAAGCATCTATATAGGCTTGAACTATTACTCCTGTTACTTTAGATAATTTTCCTTCCTCTCCAGATTGTTTTATTTGTTGATTTGTTAGATTTTCTTGACCTTGTTGGGTTGCTTGAAAATCAAAATCTTTTAAAGACATCGTTGTTGATTGTGCTACGGATTTGTCTTCAGAAGGTGTTAGGGCAGAGGTATTTGACCACGGCTCAGGTGCGGGTGCATTTAAAGCGGTTTGCACGTCTTGTTGTATCTTTTGCTGTGTAGATATTGGCAAGAAAGCAAAAAGTTTTCCTAAATGATTTATACTCAAAGAAGAAACGAGAGACTTTATTATAATCCCCAAAGCCTTGTCAAAGGGTATACCACCCATTAGACATTCGAGAATTTTACCAAATAAGGTATCTAGTTCACAAAAAGTCAATGCAGCTAAAAGATCTCCATTTGTGTTGTAGGTGTCCCCATCTATCAATTTTAAAAATAACGAGTCATCATTACCTTTTATTGCTTGATTCCAAACCTTGTCATTTCCTGTTGGCCAGTTTTCGTCTGGGTATCTTTTCTTAAAATCTTTTTTCGCTTTTTCTGTGTCCTCGGAGCATAAAATTTTGTTGTATTCAAAAGCAAGAAGTTCAAAAATTTCTTCTAGAGAGCCAATAGAGGCAGTCAATAGGTCTTGAATTGATGGAAACTTGTCCATCGCACAAGCCAAAGCATTACCTTGGTTTTGTGAATCCAGCAAACCACTTTGCCCATTGTATTCTAAAGTAACTTGTGGGTTTAAGTAAGTTGTAAAAAATTTATGCCAAGGTGGGATGTCCTCGGACAATAATGTGTCGTTGATTGCTTCTAAATTAGATAACAAGGCGTGATGATTTATCGATCGACCTTTAATAGAATTTTTATTTAAAATAGGACCAGAGTTATCTCCTTGTTCATATACTCTTTCGTAATCACAAGCTCCAAACGATTTTACAAAAATCTTTTTTATATAAAACTCGCCTTCTGTGTTGAACTTTATTTTGATTTTGTCTACTTTTTTTGATGCAAAAGGAGGGGCTGTTGCGAAAACATTCAAATAATACCCGTTTGATGAAGCTTTTTTTCTTATTTCTTTTCTTAAATCTACGACATCATCTATTAATTGTTTTATATCTTTAGGTAACAATGGTATTTTGTTTGGATCATCAACTTTAGTCAAATAACTTACATCACCCTCTCTTCCCAAGTGTAAATCATAAAACTTTTTATAAACTCTCAAACCTCCTCTTAATCTAAGCATAGTGCCATACCATTTGTCAGCATCAATTATTAGTTCTTCCTCACCTTCTTCATAGTCTCCTTTAGGAGAATCATCTTCAGGTATATTGTCTATGTATTTTTTTGGAACACACACTTTTATTCTTACCAAAGCTTCAGTGGCTGCTAGGTTTGTATTGTAAGAACTATCTATTCTTGTATTCGGTTCCAATGGCATATCTGCCACCACAGAATTTGGATTATAATACTCATTGGATTGAGATTTATTATACTCTTTTCCTATAAGTTTTACACAATATCTCAAAACGGTATCAATGTCTAAATTCTCATCTGTTGTGAAAACTTTAGCATTTTTGACGAATTGTTCTACATCTCCACCATATTCATCATTTATAAGTTGTAAATCAACCCCCAACAGTGGAGATGTAAGATCATCTGTTTCGTATGGTCTTGGCGGATCAGTAATTATACAATATTCACAAGTCTTTTCATTATAATAAACTCCTGTGTGATTTGCAAAGTCGGGTTCTTGATAAGCAGGGTTTGGAACACATTCAGGACAAATTATTGGTTGCACTTCATCATCAGCACACAAAGGATTTGGAGATTGTTTTCCAAACACATACTCTTCGGCTGAAAAACCTAATTCAGAAATTCCTCCAGCAGAGTTAGAAAATTCCTCGAATGGTGATAGCTCTGAAATTCCCATAAAATGCACTTGAGTATCTTGAGCACTGCTATCTGTCGTGAACAACATGTGTTCTTCCAGCCGTGGATCAGTGAAATCAGGAATATCAATTGTGAAAAGACCTTCATATTCTCCGCTTACCAAGGTTCTGAAATTGTTGTTAAGTTCATAAACAACGTCTCTAATAGTAATATTAGCTGCGGGTGCTCGAACTGAAAACTCAAAACGAAACTGAATAGTGTCATATCCAGCATTCAATATGCTGGAATCATTAGAAGAAAACAAAATGGGCTCATCTGGGTCGGCTGACTTCCTTATGTAGGATAGCCAAAACATATCCCATCGTAAAGTATCGTCTCTTGTAAAGTCTCTACCTAGTCCATTCATTTGCCCCAGTAAAGCTGGTGCGCCACTGAAAGCTTCTAGATCTATTACTAAAGGCAAATCATATCTATTTCCTTCAGCTGTGTGGATAAGAAAAAAATGTTTCCTTAAAACTGCCATATTATCTTCCTATGTTGTGTTAACAAACTTGCTGTTAATATAAGTAGGAGAGCCCTCTTTTTTTAAGTAATTCAGCTCTATAATGCCTATTGATTTAGCTGTTGACATTTCGGCAGCAGCTCTCTTTGATGCAAGAATAGTTTTAGCTGAAGCAATAGGAACGATTGCAATTGCTGGTACAGCTACACCAGGAACTGCTGAAACAACTGGGTGGAAGTGGGTCGACATCAAAGTATACAAAGAACCTATATCTTGAGTATTGCCTAAAGTATAAGATAGTATATCAGTAATTAAATCTAAAATCTCATAACAAAACTCAACCAGATTATCTCCTTTTACAAGAGGTTGTAATTTTTTTATTCTTTTTCCAAAACCTGGAATAAATGAGTTGATTTCTATATCTTCCGTGTTATTACCAGCAATAAAATCAATCCTTGTGGATGTTTCTATTTCTCCACCTTGACCGTTTTTCTCTCCGGTTTTGCCAGATTGGCTCATCTTGGCTTTACCAGTTACTAATTTTATGTGGTTTCTACCAACTATTCTAACATGATCAGCTTTGATTCCTATGCCAGCTCTGTCGTTGGATGTATTACCAGCTTCTGTTCCTTTGGCTAAGCCAAAATAAGTATCCACATCGCTCTTTTGGCTTATATATATTCTTGCAGAGTCTGTAAAAAAGTTTGTATCTACTGATTTATTTGCATCTGGGTTTTTTCCGGGTTGAGCTGAATGTCGCCCTACGACTAAATCAATAGAGCTGGCGTGGGTATCTCCTTTACCAGACTTTCCTGACACTTGAGAAGCATTTCTGTCCCTTCCTAGGACAATAAATGAGTTTTTGTTGTCAATAACTGTCTCTGATTCCGTTTTTTTAAAGATAGGAACAGATTCATGAGAATGGTATCCAAGTTTTCCATCTTTCTCAAGCTTGTCTGGTTGTCTTTCTTTCTCTACAAATTCTTTATTTTCTTTTTTTTCTAAATCAGTTGACATTTTCTACTCAGTTGGGACACCAGCATTTTGGCTTTTGTATTTGGATTGTGTTATAGTAACGTGTACGTGTTGAGGAGTTGTTTCAAATTCTGGAGTTTCTCCAGTTTTTCTTACTGCATTTTGCAACTCATTAAGTTGAGAGTCATTTAAGTGTTTGGTTCTAAAATCAACCGCATTTCCAGTTAAATGGCTACTGGGTTTCTTGCTATCATACCAGTCGGCTATTGCTTTTATTTCTTTGTCACCAAAATTTGCTGAAGCAACACCGTCAACATATCCTGTTAGTTCTACAAATTTTTTATATGTAGATTGAGCATAGACTGTACTTAGTTTATCTCCAAGTTTCATTTTAGCAACTATGGCTCGAGCTTGAGCGGTATTATCTCTAAATGCAGAATTAATGAATATTTCTAAATTTGGTGCGTTTTTCTTGACATCATCAACAAAAGAAACAACAGAATCATTAAGAACAGTTCCTTTTTTGTGATTCCACCCTTGTGGTTCCTTTTTATTATTACTTTTAGATGATTTTTTACCAACTCCCCCTTGTCCTGAGTTTGGGTAAACACCTCTTGCTCCACTTTTTCCAGGATTACTTCCTTGTCCGTGAGCATCTTGAGCAGAGTCAGACTCGCCCAAGTTATCAATAAAATTTTTATACTTATCATCTGTAACTTCAGAAATTTCTCTAAGAAACCATACTCCTTCTTTTTTATAAGCAACAGCACTAAAACCAATAGTTGGCGAAGTTTTAAAAAAATCTAAAATGCTAGTCTCTATCAAACCTCGAGGATAAAATGACCTCAAATTTATAAACTCTTCTTTTGTTTTAGCATCAAAGGGATCTGGTAGCATTATAGTTGGTGTTGGGTTATTATTATCATCAACAAACTTAATAATATAACTGTCGTATACTTTTGTTTGTTGATCACTTGTCAAGATTGTTTGTTTCTTGGTGCCTCCAACGTTCTTTGGACCATCTTTAAGTTCTGACATTATGGTGACCCTGTAGTCTTGTTCCTCGGGTGATAACAGAATCTCATCAATAACCTCAAAGGTATTGTTGAAGATTTGAGTAAAGTACATCTCTTTGTTGTTTGTATAATAGTTATACCCACTTCCTTTGAAAAATTTAGATTTATTATCAGCCATCTTCTTTTTCCTCAGCTATAGCGGAAAACAAGTTCTCCATTTCTTCTTGTGATATTCCATCTTCTTTCTTTTCTTCTTTTGCTATAAGAGTGGCAACCTTCACCATTTGCTCGTTTGAGCGTTGTAAAGTTTCAACATACTTGGCAAGAGTTAAACCAATCTCTCTGTGTCTGGATTCGTCTTTTGCCAAATATCCCATAGCATCTTCTAGAAGATCTCTGGTCACAAGGCGATCCGACTCTATATTCTCCAGAGCTTGTTCAATAATTTTGTTTAATTTTTTAGACATACAGTAATTAGATTTTTTTTAAATTTTGCCCTCATCCCAATTATGTTTAAATAATCTATATTTTTTTTTCATCTTGTTCAATTGGGAAACAATTTGTTTTGTTGTAAGACCAGTAAGTTCTCTCAAATAAAGGTAAACAGCTTTTTTATTAAATATCTCTATGTCCTCAACAGAACTCATCAAGACTTTGACAGCCTCTAATACTTTTTTTTCGTTATCAGACATATTTTTATGATCCCAAGTGTCTATTTCATTATTCAAGTTTTGCCAAAACTCTTTTTTTACCTCTATTTCGTAAAAAGTTTCTTCTTTGGCTTCTAATTTATCATACACTTCTTTAGCGGCATCAGCAAAATCAATCTCTCTCTTTGCTCTTTTGGAGTTTTTCTTTACTTGATGTATAAACCAGTTCTTTGTTATTACTGAAAAATAAGAAAAAGCTTTTGATCCTCTGTTTGGATCATATTTGGCTAAAATAGTTGTAAGCCAGACTTTACAATCTGATCTCAATTCGTCAATATTTGGCAAGGTTGTAAATCTATAAGTAAAGACAATCTTATCAACCATCTCACTGAAAGCCGGCTGTATTAAGCTTTCATAGAGGTCACATCTCTCTTGGTATGTTGTACCCTCCTCGCAATACTTCAGAATCGCGTCCTCGTGTATCTGAGTAAAATACATCCTTTTGGTTCTCTTCTTTCTCTTTCTCGTTGTCATTTGTGTTTTCCTTTATTGGTTCTTCTTCAATTAGTTCTGTATCCAAGCCTACCTCTAAATAATCTTCCATGACTTCTATTAAATCGCTGGTGTGTTGAACCAACAATTTTATATCATCATCTCCATAAAATTTCTCAAGTTCATAAACTCCTTTGATGTGAGTTTGGAACCCCCTTATTAAATCGCCCAAATTGGCTAAATTTTGCGTTAGCCATCCAAGCCTACCTAGTATGTCTCTAATATAATAAAAGCCCACTAGATTACATCCTAAGCTCACTAAAAGGGCTATTATCAATGCAGCATCAATCGTCATAAGTTTGTGTCCTTGCTTCGTTATATAGTTCTTTGAAAATTTCCTTATTTTCCTCAATAGCTTTTTTAACTCTCTTTCCCTCTTCCGACGGAGGTTTGGAGATAGAAGTTAATTGAGGGATGCGTTGTAGTTCTGAAACGAAAGAAAAACACAACTCGCATTGTTTTTGCTCTTCTTTCATTCCATGACGAACTTGAAATTCTCCTTCGCATTTTTTACATCTGTAGACGTATCTAGGCATCTTTCGCGCCAACGTTTGCATTTGTTTTAACAATTGGAGGATTCTTAATAAGAAGTTCCCCATTGTCCATTAAATCGAACTCCATACCCTTTAAGACAGGCGTGATGTCAGATTGTTCCATTAGGGATTTTTGAAGCGCCATCATTATGGCTCCCATTGCTTGATCAGATAATTTCATTTTTTTCTCCTTTTTTATCTTTTCTAAGTGCGTTTCTTCAAATGACATGATGTCATTATATTTTATTCTATGTATTTTGTATATTTTTACTCCATGCCATTGTTCAATCTGTAAGATTATACCGACACCACTGTCTTTCGTTATTAAGATCTCGCCATAGGTTTCGCACCAATTTATCACTTCGCCACATTTAAATAACAACTTCTCTATCCCACCTTTCTATCATTTCTTCTAACATAGACTCAAAAGTATATTCAGGTTTCCAGCCAAGAATTTTTTGAGCTCTTGATGGGTCTCCTTTGAGGTATTTTAATTCCTCTGGTCGCATATATTTTGGGTTTTGTTTGACATAGTCTTGATAGTTCAAGTCTAGTTTATTAAAAACGAGGTTACACAAATCGCGAACTGTGTGGGTTTCTCCTGTAGCTACGATAAATTCATCAGGTGTATCATGATTGATGATCATATGCATGGCTCTTACGTAATCCTTAGAATGTCCCCAATCACGCGAAGAATCCATATTTCCTAACTCTAGTTTATCTCTCAAGCCTTTCTTAATTTGAACTGCTGTTTTTACAACCTTGTTGGTTACAAAATTGGTACCTCTCCTAGGGGATTCATGATTAAATAGAACCCCGTTGCAAGCATGTAGCTTGTAAGCGTTCCTATAATGCCTAACCAAATTATAGCCCATAACCTTTGCGCATCCATATGGACTAACGGGGTTCATGCTAGTAGTCAGTCTCTGGACTCCGTCTTCGTCGACACAATTTCCAAACATCTCAGAAGAACTGGCTTGGTAAAATTTAGCGTTTGGATTAAGTGTTCGATAAACCTCCAACATGTTTAAAACCCCCAAAGCATTAGTCTGGATTGTAAAAGATGGAACGTCAAAACTAATTCTAACATGACTCATTGCTGCCAAATTGTAAATTTCATCCGGCTGTACTTTATTAAAAATTCTAACTAGTGATGGGTAGTCTAACAAATCTCCATAATAGGTTTTTATGTTGCCGGTAATTTTATTTATCCTGCTGTCCTGATTTTCGGACACGGAATGTCTCCTAATTAATCCATGGACTTCGTATCCTAGGGAAAGAAGATACTCTGCTAGATAGCTGCCATCTTGACCTCCTATTCCAGTTATTAGTGCTTTTTTCATTTTTTTATACTCCTTTAATAAATGTTTTATCTTTTAATTGACCATAATATGGTCCGTTTTTAACTTCATATAATATTGTTCCTTCTTCTAATACTTCAAAACCATGTCCCGCGCTATATACGACTGCGCAATCACCGGCATCTAATATTGTTTCATAAATAAGTTTATCATCAATATCCCAGAACTTTGCTTCAACAGAACCTTGTAATATGATCCAGGCCTCATGAGTGGTGTTTGTAACTCTTTCTAATTGGTTATGTTTGTGTGGTCTAAATGATGTACCCTTTTTTAATAATTTGGTAGAAATTTGCAATAATTGATTTTCTGAACATATATCTGTTCTATCCTCTGATATTTCAAGTTTTCTATTGATTACCAATAACTGTTTTTCTTTTTCAACTTTTGAATAAATAATTTCAGGCATTTTTAACTCTCCATGCGATAATTGAGTACCCATCAACAAACATGCTCCCGATATAACTTCGCTGATCTTGTACTATTTCTATTTTTCCTTGAGCCTCTAGTTCTAACAGATATTTCTTCAATCCATTTAGATAATTTCTTTTTTTAAAATATCTTATACTCAAATAATCCATTAAACTTGATGAATCTAGATACTCCCACATTGGCTCTATGTGAAGACATATTTTTGGCTTTTGAATTACTAGATAATCAATAAAACTTTTAAATTTATCAGACGTTTGTTCAAGAGCAGCAAAAGTGTATACTCCACTACCTCTATCCAAATTATAAGAAACATCTGGTTGGAAGAAGTTAAATTGTTTTCCAATAAATTTCTTATCATACGTTTTATTGATTTGTTGAATTGTCTCTTGAGAAGCCTTTGTCCAGTCTAAACCGTAAATTTTTGCTTTTTTATTAATATCTCTAGCTCTTAAGAGATTATGTCCTGTTCCGCATCCAAACTCATATATGGAGTCAACATTTGATAAGTGCATGTCAAATAACCATAATTGTAATACTTTGACCAAATTGTATTCTAATTCATTATCCACTCCTTTGATAAACTTTTGTTTCCATCTGATATACGGATATTTTCCAAAATATTTTGGCACCAAGTTAGAAAATGTATCTTGTTTTCGAAAAGAATCTCTATTTTCTCCCCAGCCTTTCTCCCAATCTTTAATTCTATGCTCTCCTGATCGTTTGGCCAACGGATCAAGCAAGACTTCAATCATTTGTTTTAAAACCATATCTCTTTCTGTTTGTTCCACAGCGTAATAAGATAGATCAAGTTTATTAATTTCATTTTTTACAAATTCTCCGAATTTAGTATCAAATGTTTCTTCTAGCTCTTTAATTGTTATTTTATTCATATTTAAACCACCTAATTGTATTTAAAACTCCAACTTTAAATGGAGTTATATTTTGACCATATTCAAATTCTTTCCTGTATTTGCTCATAGATAACCCAACATTCTTCGGAGCTGTTTTGACATTATCATTTTTCGACTTTCCTTTCTTAACTTTACATTTCATTATATCACCTATTGTATTTGCTATGTCAAATATTGAAAGAGGTTCCGTGTCCCCACCAACATTATAAACTAAATTATTTCCATGCAAAATGATATTCATCATAACTTCGACCGAGTCTGTTATATAAAGATAATTTCTTATTGATGAACCATCATCTAACATCTGTATTTCGCCCGAGGAACCTTTGAAAATAAACTCTTGCAATACCCTATTGTCAGACCTTAGAGCTCCGGGACCATAAGTTAAAGCCACTCGGGCAATTCTTACATTCATGTCAGGTGCGTTGTTGTATTCCTTACAAATTACTTCTCCAAGACTTTTAGAAACCTTATATGCCGATCTGTTGTTCGATAAATCATAAATTCCACAATACGTTTCTGGGGTTGGGAGAAGTTCTTCTGGTGTGTCTCCGTAAATCTCACTTGTGCTAAGAAAAAGAAAATTACCACCACCAACGAGCATGCGACTCAATATCGATTCCGGACCGACAACGTTCAATAACGATGTTTTAATGTTGTTCTTTAAGAACTTTGACGGTTGACCATATCCCGAGCAGAAAAAACAATAATCAAGAACAGGAGGTAGGTTATCTATATCTATCTTTTTCGATGAGTCCCATGAAAAATACACAACATCAGGGCGATCAAGAAGGTGTTCAATTCTAGCTGCATTGGAGGGTTTACTAAAAGAAGTCAGAAAAATCTTAATATTAAACCTTTTTTCATCGTTAAGATAACAAACAAAATCAGACAAAAAGCCACCTATTAGGCCGTTGGCTCCAGTGATCAGAACTGTTGATTCTTTCAGATTTGAAAAATCCAAGCGAGTGTATAAGTTCTTAACTTCTTCAATAATCATTTGCCTATTGTACATTGATCATCTCCAAAATTGCATCATGGTCTATACCCAAAGCCTTGCGGTGATCATCGGTTGTTCCGTAATTCAAACAAAATTCTCTTGGGAGCCCAACTTTTTTAATTCGCACTGGAATATCTGCTGAGGTGACTATATCTGTAATTTTGTCCCCAAGGGCTCCGATTTTTGAATTTTCTTCCAAAACTATTAAACTCTTGTGCAACAAAGACATTTTTCTTAGCAAGTCTATAGATTTATCCAACATTGGCTCTATTGTATGACAGTACATCACTGTGTGATTTTTCAACTCCATAGCAGTGTCTAATAAATGACCAGTGGCTATTATGAGCGGATTCGTTAATAAACCCTCATTAACAAGTACCAATTCGCCGGGAGTTATCTTTAAATCTTGTGTATGTTCTGTTTTATTTAATTTAAAATATTTCGGTCTCCCGTTGTTCCAAGACTTAGTAAGGAGAGTTATTAGTTCACCCTTGTTTCCCGGACTATAAATATCTATATTAGGTAATGGTCTTAAAATTGATATATCTTCATAGCAGTGATGGGTGCATCCTAAATGCGCATAATCAAAAGAACCCCCTACTGATACAATTGTAACATCAAGATTTTGATAGCATACATCAACCTTTATTTGCTCATAGGCTCTTTCAACACAAAAAGGAGCAATAGTATGTACAACAGGTCGGTACCCTTCTATTGCAAGACCAGCTGCCATGCTTATCATCGATTGTTCACAAATTCCAACATTGTAAAATCTATCAGGAAACCGTGTTTCGAAATCTTTTAAAAGATAGTGACTTATATCTCCTATTAAAACAACGAGTTTATCATCCTTATTCGCTAAACTTATCATTGTATCGGCAAATGTTTTACGCATCCAGTTCCTCACAAAATTTGTTAAATTGTTTTGCACTTGGAGGACCATGATGCCAGGAAAACATGTTCTCTTCCATCTCTTTTATGCCTTTTCCTTTTATAGTCCGACAGACAATGCACGTTGGTCGACCTACTGAGTTGATTGCTTGATCAAACGCAACAAACAACTCTTCAATGTTATGGCCATCTGATACTTCTATCACTCTCCATCCAAAAGCTTCAAACTTTTTAGATATGTTTCTACAAGGCATTGATCTAGTTTGTGAATTATTGTCATCAACGATACAAATCAAATTATCTAATTTTAATTTATCCGCTAGCATGGCTGATTCCCATATAGTTCCCTCGTTACATTCACCATCTCCAACAAGACAAAACACTTTGTTGGAATTATTTTTTAACTTTTTTGCCAGTGCAGATCCGACACATATTGATAAACCATGCCCTAGTGAACCAGTAGAGGCATAAATTTTTTCATGCTTTCCTCTATGAGGGTGGCCACCTAATTTTGAATCATATTTGCAAAAAGAAAAAAACTCTTCCTCGGTTATATATCCCATTTCCAGAAAGACAGCATATAGGGCCAGACAACCATGTCCTTTACTAAGAACGAAAACATCCTCTTCGTTTAGGAACTGTTTATAAATGGTGTATACAATTTCCAATATACAAAAAGCACTTGGTATATGTCCAGCTTGGGCCTTATAAGAGGCTATTAATATATTCTTTCTTAATTGTTTGTTCATTTACCATACATCCTATTGAGATAAGTAACTGTTAAATTTGGATTCATATATAAAGCCCCAGCGGCTACATTGGAATCAGTGCATATTAAATGTTTACATTTGGATAACAGAGTAGCCTCTATTAAGCATTCTTCTCCGTGTTTAGGACCAGTAGCAGGTGTTAGACAAATAGGATCTTTGGAAATATATTTATTCATTCTTATAGCATTATATACTATAGTTTTTTCTCTTCCAAACTCCTTTATAATAGTTGTAATTGCTTCGTTATTATCAGAAGCAACATAAATTTTAGATTTTGGATTAGTATTCAAATATTCCCTAATTGCATCTAGATAGGCTTGTAGAGGTAGGGCTTTATGAGGATATTCAAGTTTTTTGTCTGTTCCTCTGACGTGTACAGCTAAAACATCTTTGTTGAAATGTTTACTGTGGAAGTTGTCAATCTTTTTCATTATGTTTGGTTTGATCTTTACGTTGTTGTTGATAACTTCAGAAACTTCAACCCTATTTTTGTGTTCCAAATCAGTTCCTAAGATATTCCACAACATTAGTGGCTCATATCTGTCTATATCGGCAATCAAGAATTTGTTCCCAATGTCATTATCTGATTTTCCAATCATAAAGATATCAGATATATCAAAGTCTTGCCTTGTTGCGTCTTCAACGGTATATGAATTTAATCTTTGAAAATAATACTCCCATGGATTTTTAGATCCATTCCAACCATCTTTGTTCCAATATAAACATTGACAATGCTTGTATCCCGGAGTATTATTAAAAGAAGGGGGAGTATTTTCTGTAAGGAAGTTGTTTCTATCTACTCTCCCTCTATTGGGATCTCTTCTACCGGGATTCCATCGCACCACAGGAATGTAACCATTGTCTTGCGCCCACTTAATATTGTCTATTGTATGCAAAAAAATGGAAAACAATCCGTAAGGTCTGGAGTCGATGATTAGAAATTTCTTATCCATTAAAATACCCTTTAAATTTGTTATACACTTTTTCACCAAAAACATGCTTATATTTATTAAAAATGTCTCTTTCCTCTCTAAATCTTTCTTTGTTGTTTTTACTAGAAGTAGACAAGCCATCAGGGTTTATATAATAAAGTCCATAAGCGTATGGAACTTTTTTAAATTTGTACCCTTTTTCAACACATCTTAGCCACATGTCCCAATCTCCAGCAAACTTTAATTGCTCATCAAATAATCCAGTTTCTTCAGTCATTGACTTTTTCCAAAGTGGCATGGGGCCGGGTAAGCATTTAATCATGTTTTCTCTAGAAAAGGGGTATACAGAGTGTCCATAAATAGCACCATTTGAACTGTTGTCTTCAACAATTTGATTCTCTACTGTTGTTTGATAACAATCGGAATACACCAAATCAATTCCGGGATCAACTTTTAAATATTTAGACATAATTTCTAGATAATTATAAGATCTGGTATCGTCAACATTCCACAAAGTAAGGAACTCTCCTGTACTTTCTTTAATAGCTATGTTCATTGTTTCTTGAACAGACAATGTTGAATCTAATCTTTTATAAACAATGTTTCTGTGTTTGTTTATATATCTCTTTATTATCTCGTATTCATTATCAGGAGAGTTTGCATCAACAATGATCAACTCGCATTGATCAAAAATAGTTTGTTTTGCAACTTCTTCCATAAAATGACTAATATATTTTCCTGCTTTAAACATAGAAGTTATAATTGATATTTTAGGTGGCTCTATAGGAGGTAAAAAAAATAATTGTTTTTTTTCCACCGCTCTGATGAATTTATCACAGATCTCTTCGCGTTGGTTTCTCAAGAATTCTAGTAACTCTTTTCCTTTATATTTTTTGAACCATGGTTCATAAGTAGCTCCAATTAATTTGTTTGATGTAACCTTGCAGTTTAATATCCTAGCTTCAATAATCACTCTATTAAATGACTCTAGCCATTGAGGAAAAAAGAAGATTCTTTCCGTCTTTGCCAGTTCAAGTATAAAACTTTCATATGAAGAAGGTTTTATGAATTCAAAATCAATATTGTTCTTATCGCAATACTGTACGGCATACAACATACCTTTATTCTTATTGTTAGAAAAAAGAACACCGTTTTTTCTAGTTTTACTAGTATTCAATAGTTTTTCAAGTTTAGCTAACCTATCTTCAGACCACAGGTTACAACCAATATTTACCACTGTGTCTAATAAAAGATTTTTTTGCAATACATCTGCGTGTATTTGACTTTGACAAAACACAGCTTCTGCTTGTTCAAAAAATCCTTTATTTATTATTTTATCAAACGGCGCTATCATGTTTTTAAATTTTGACGGATCATTGGTTGAAACATATTTGTGATCATGTTCTAAAATAATATATCTTCTATCTTGCAGTTTTAGTTTAGAAGCTTCACTTAATTTCATAAAATTAGAAACTATGTAAAAGGTTTCGTCATTTATTAAAGTAGGAATAAAGTTTTCAGAGTTTATTTTGTTGATTGTATAGCCTTTTTTAGTCAGCATCAATACTAATTCATCGTTAAAGGCTTCTGCTCCGCCAGTAACCCCTTGTTCAATAAAGAAATCTGATATGAATGTTATTTTTTTACTCAAAATTTTGTGCTTCCTGTTGTTCTTCTTGCCAATTCATCCAGTCTACTGTTTCAGGCTCATCTATAATATTAGAGACAAACCCCTCAAACAGCTTCTCATCACTAAATTGCTCTCCAATCAAGCCTTGCAGTTCCTTTGCTGTTTCTTTTACTTTGTCTAAATTCTTCAAAGTCTTTCTTAATGTCATTTTAAAAGATCCCTGATCAGCAAATGCCCACATACTATCAGCTTCCACTACACCTTTCCAACGAGCATTTTCTTGCACGGGTCGGAGTGTATAATCAACAGATTGAAAATAGTCTTTTCCATTTTGATGTAGAAAGTCTAATTGACCGGACCAGCCAACCGTTACAACAGGCAACGCTTCTCTTGCAGCTTCAAACATTGGAAGGCCAAAACCTTCTCCATGAGAAATATTGATTAAAGCGGCCATAGATGGACGTGAGTAGAGCCAAGTCATTTGTCCGGGGGTAAGATCCCCGTGAAGCAAATAAACCTTGCATTTACGATTTTCGTAGCGCCCAAGAAGAGATTTTAGGTGTCTCTCAACTTGTGTAAAGTCCATTATTGAATTTCCTTTAAAGTTAGTCTTTACAACCAATCCGACTTCTTGATCGATAAATTCTTCAACAAACCAACAAATTGAATTCTCAAAATTCTTTCGAGGTCCTAGTTGAGATACCATGAGAAAATTATTCTCATAGTCTAGCTTAAAATTTGGAATCTCTTCAGGTTCATGACGTTCGGTGTTTTCCCAAACAACCTCAACTGGTCTTTCACATTTATAAGGGAAAGATTCACCTGTTTGGGTGTTTTTTGCTGTTGCTACTGTTTCGACAATTGAATTTTTTGAATGCTCAGATACTACTAAAACCTTATCCATTTCATTGCATCTTGGTAACCATTGCGGCGCACACTTTGTTGTTTCAATACCAGCAGTATATCCTATATTTACAGGACATAGTTTTTCAAATTCGTTAGGTATTGTTATTTGCAAGCTAATATCAGGTTGCAGTTGTTTTTGAGAATATAGTAGTTGCGTTTTTTTTATCTTTTCATCTACCCACTCACGAAAATCAGATTTTTCCCAGACCCAACCAGTTTTTCCCCATGGAATAGGTTGTATATATATGTCAAACAAATCTTCACGAGACTTCAAAGCTCTTAAAGCAAAACGAGATTGTTCCCCGTATCCCGATTGAGACAAAACCGGTCCCTTAACAAATATCTTTTTTTTCATTATGCAATCTCCTTGAATCTAATTCTATCATATGCGTCTTTGTTTTCTAGAACTTTATCAATAACTTCAACCCATTTGTTTTGTAAGGTATAGAAGTTATAATTATTCATAACATGTTGTCTTCCTAAAGATCCTAAATCTTTTCTTCCTTGTTTTCCCATTTTATATATCTTTGACAAAGCAGAATGAAACTGTGCTTTGTCAATTCTATCTTCATATATATAAGGAACCTGTTGGGATCCTATGACAGACTTTGATCTTGGAACCAAAGAAATGCCAAATTCTTCATTCCCATCAGTGACTTGTTCTTGCAAACCACCAGTCATTGTTGCAATTATAGGTGTTCCACAAGAAAGGGACTCAAGTGTGGCTAGTCCAAAGCCTTCGGCATCAGATATATTAATTGTACAATCAACCATATTGTAAATTTCAGCTAATTGTTCAGGAGAAACCTTTTGCGTTGACAACATAACTTGTTTTTTGTATAGCCCTAAATGATTTATAATGTGTTCTAAATCTTGTCCGTGTGGATCTTTAGGTTCTGTGTGCATGATAAGACAGGCTTTGTCGTGTAAGTCTTCTTTATCAAGCCATTCTTTAAACCACCAAATAAGAGTTCCAGATTGTTTTCTTCTTGCATTTCTGTTGTTCCAAAAGAAAATAACCTTTGACTGATCTTTTTCTAAAAGAGATCGATTACGAATCTCTTCAATCTGTAGATCAGTCAAAGGTTTAAAGACTTCTGAGTTTACCGAATGAGGCAAATATGTAGATGGCACTTCAGGCGCTACTGTTCTAACAATATCGTGAGTAAGTTTCGAAATAGTGACCACATGGTCGTTAGACAAATAGAAATCACGGTTATAATAAGGATAGGGATAGTTATCCCAGACATGATGATATACCATTGGACATAGCGGACGTATTTCATTTTCGATCTCCCAAAGCCAGGTCCAAAATCGGGGATCAGTCATAAACCAAACAAGGTCAATCTTTTCAGTCCTTAAAATTGACCTTATCATTTCTTGTGTTCCATATCCATCGACAGGAATTATTTTCCAATCTTCTCCATATGGATCTACAGTTATTGGATCATACTTATGATGTTTTATCGCGCCACCCAGCGAAACAACAGAATACCTTCCGGTTTTAAGGAGGCTCTCACAAAAGTATTTTGTTTGAGTCCCAACGCCGGAAGGTGATAGAGGGTGGTCGGAAAGTGTTAATATTTTTATTTTTGACAATTGTTACCTCTTTTTAATAATAGTATAACACGTTGTTAAGAGGTTGTCAAGTTTTTTTTACACTTTTTTGTTTTTTTTATCTTGGGCAATGTTCTGTGTTTTTAAATTCACAATAAGAGCAAGAATTTCTGTTTTTAAAGTGAGCCTTATTATAGATAGACCTAATACCTTTAACTAACAAAGCAGTTGCATTGTTAACCTTGCGAGGACCAGAAGTGACACGAAAGATCTCAACATTGTCTTTCTTTGCTGTTCTTTTCAATAGAGCAAAATGTGTTTCAACAAGCTTTGGATCAATTTTGTGCTTAAGACAAAAGAATTTTTTATATAAAGTAAGTTGATAGGTTATATATTTATCAGATCGTTTTTTTGCATCCCAACCCCAAGAACAGGTCTTCCAGTCTATAATATGATATTTGCCGTCATCTGTTTTAAGAACTAAGTCTATGAAGCCTTTAAATTTACAATCATCAACTTCAGGGATATCTTCATATAATCTTTCTTCAACAGAAAATACTTCATAGTTTTTGAAACTCTTGATAACTTGAGGAATTATTTGAGGAGAGATCTTTTTTGCTTGATCTAGCATATCATTGGTCATCTTTTCATCTAACTCAACATTTTTGCTCATAAGGTCCATAAGTTCTTTTTCGAAAGCTAATTCAAAAAAGTCATCATAATCTTCTTCTTGAATTTTGTCTTCGATAGTATGTTCACACAATAAGTGTAATGCTCTACCAAAAGCTGTGTATTCGTTTCCAACGAATTTCTTTATTTTCTTTTTATACACAAGATTGTGTTTCCATGCGCACTCTGCCCATAGTTTAAGTTCTGAATATGATATATGCATTTAATCCTCCAAGTTATATATTTGCATCAACTTGGAGAATAGAACTGGTGAGAGTTTTCTGAGGTCTTCGTGATTACCCATATAAAATTCTTCAAATCCTCTTGCCCAATACTCTCTTAAAGAGGTTGCAGCATAAGGGGATATGTAAATTCCGGGTATCAGTTGCCAAAGAGTTTCATAGGTGACCTTTTCATAAAGATAGTCATCTATTGTCTTATCATAATCGGATGAGTGAATAAAAGAAGGTGGGGGTGGGTAATTTTGGTCTTTTAGAATCATAGCTAAAGATTTTCTTTTAAGCATGAATTCTCTATCCAACTTTCCATCTTCATATATTATTTGTTCATATTGCTTTTCATTTGAATGAGCAATTTCATGAATCAAATCATCAATCATATCCATTTCAGAATCTTGATCATTTGTAATGTAAATTGCTCCATTTTGCCACAAAGCGTTAACATCACGATCTATAAGATCTTGAAATTTACCAACATAAATAATATCAATATTGGTAAGAACGTGGTCAGGTAATCTTTTAGCAACATATTGTATTACAAAATCAATATCAATCTCTTGAGGTAATTGTTCTTTAATATATATATCGATGCCTTTAAGCATAAAATGATCCTTTAGTTTTTTTGATCTTTTTATAGATTCTTCTAACCAGTTCATTTATTCTCCAAAGTAGTAATGTAATTATAACACGAAAGAATAAATTTGTCAAGGTTTAAATAGAATCTTTTTTTTCAAACTAAAGAATTTTTGAAGATATTGTTGCTAAACGCGACCTCTCACCTTTCAAAAAGGTGATATGTCCTGAGATATCATGTGATTTAAATTTCTCAACAGCATAAGTTAAGCCATTTGATGTTTCATTTGTATAGATATTATCTATTTGTTCAATATCTCCGGTTAAGACAATTTTTGTGTTCTCGCCAACACGAGTAAGGATCGTCTTTACTTCATGTGCTGTTAGATTCTGTGCTTCGTCAATAA
>Ga0233433_10001847_pt1 | contig 19490 bp, 18 predicted proteins | sample SI_122_August201_5_FD_179868 | JGI IMG/M metagenome (GOLD analysis project Ga0233433, IMG submission 179868) | Seawater microbial communities from Saanich Inlet, British Columbia, Canada - SI_122_August2016_100_MG | ecosystem: Environmental > Aquatic > Marine > Inlet | place: Canada: British...
ATAACAAAATAAAAATATAAAAATAATTTTTTGATCAAAAGTTTTTAATTTAAAAAAAATATTTTTAAATTTAAAGTTTTTTAAAAACAAAGAATTTAATATCAAAAAAAAAATAAAGAAAATGTATATTATATATTTAGCAAGTAAAAAATTTAAAAAAAGTACCCCATTTACTAATGAGATAAATGCTCCAAAAATTAAAAATAAAAACAAGAATTTTATTTCAAGTTTAATATTTATAGAAAATTTATTTATTAAAAAAATTGTTAAGTTATAAATTCCTAAAATAAAATTTACAAAAATTAAAAATGTCAGTGGAAACTGTAAAATTTCTATACCAAAATAATTTATCATTTGTTTTTAAACTTTATAAAATTAGTTTGATAAAAAATAACTATTAATGCTAAAATATAAAAATAGCTATTCCAGCTCGCAAATATTGAACCTGTTGTTTTTATTGGCCAGAAAAAAAAGAAAAATAAACAGTAACTAATATATATTTTATTTTGTGAAATTTTTTCATTTAAAGAAGATAGTATTTTTTTAAAGACGAGTAATAAAAAAAATAAAAAGGAAAAAAATCCTATTCCACCTGTTTCAGACAATATCTCAAAATAAAAATTATGAGGATGAGTGGAACATCTTAAATCAACTGCCTTTGAATTAATTTTTTTTAAATAATCCTTACTACATTCATATCTATAAGTCCTAATACCAGAACCTATTAATGGATTTTTTTTAAATATTTCATAAGACGTTAAAAAATGTGCGCCCCATTGGGTATCAAAAAAACTTTTTTCAGTATTATACATAAATTGAAATCTTTTAAGAGTATCTGGAACCATCATCAGTGAGGAACTGATTAACGAAAGTGTCATAATCAAAACAATAATTTTTAATTTAAAATTTTCAATTCTAAAAATTATGTAAATGATACTTGTAAAAATTACCATTAAACTCGCTGATCTTTCTTTTGTTATAAGTACAAGCAAGACAGTAAAAATTAAGAAAAATAAATCATAGTATTTATTTTTGAAATTTATTAAAAAATATAAAATTGATATAAAGGTAATTTTACTTAAAAATGATCCGACTATTAATTCATCACCAAAAGGTCCAGATAATCTTCCATAATGAAGCTCGGATTGAGGATAACCAAATATATCTCTACCAATTATATACTGAAGAATTGTATCAAAAGCAGTAAATGCAAATATAATAAAAACCAATGTAATAAATCTATGAAATATTTTTTTATCCATTTTAAAAATAAAATAACAACCAATTAAAAAAATGACATTTTTAATTAAATTTAGTGATGATTTAGCTGTATGTAAAAAATGATCTGAAAAAACTGAATTAATAGATAAAAAAATAATTAATAGATAAAAAATCTTGAAATTTAAACTAATTCCAATTTCTTTTTTATTTTTCGCATAAAAAATTAAAAAAATTATACAAAATAGAACTAAAGACATATTAAGTACAAAAGTTCCGATTACAGTTGATAAAATACTAAAGTATATTAAAAAAACTAATGTAGATAATAAGTATGGATAATTAAACTTATTTTTTAAAATGAAAAGATCACTTATTATTAGCCCAAGACTTTTAAACATAAAAAATGTTATTTAATATTTTAATTGCAATTGTTATATCATCAATATCACTTGTTATATTAATGCAAACTAAAAATTTATCTGAAAAATTTAATTTTTTTGATAATCCGGCTTCTGAAGTAAAAAAAATTCACAAATATCCGATATCTAATATTGGCGGTTTATCTTGTTTGATTCCATTTTTACTTTCATTGATTATTTCTTTCTACTTAGAGAATTATTTTTCAAAAAAATATATTGTTATTATTCTTATATCGTCCTTTTTTTATTTTTTTCTAGGTAGATACGATGATTTAAAAAATATAAGTCCAAATATAAAATTTGTTTGGTTCGTATTTATATTTCTTTTTTTATATCCCTTTGAACCAAACTTAATTATTTATGATTTAAAGTTTAAATATATAGATACTGTCATTTTTTTAAATAATTATTCAATTTACTTTACATTATTTTGTTTATTTATTTTTTATAATTCTTCTAACTTTATTGATGGTGTAAATGGATTGTATGCATCAACAATCATCTTTTGGATTGTAGCTCTAATGTTTTTAATAAAAGCATTTTCTATAATATTTATAGTAGTAATCTTATCATTATTAGTTTTTTTATATTTCAATTTAAAAAATAAAGTATTTTTTGGAAATTCTGGAAATGCTTTTTTAACTTGCTTTGTTGGTTCTGCTTATATTTTTAGTTATAATAAATTTAATAATATCTATTGTGATGAAATTCTTTTTCTATTTTTAATTCCTGGTCTAGATACTATAAGATTAATTTTAGAGAGACTACTTAAGGGAAAATCTCCATTAGAAGGAGATAATAGGCATTTACATCATATACTTTTAAAAATTTCAAATAATAATAAGTGGGCATGGATATATAATCTTTTTATAATTTTGACTCCTATTTTTGTATTAAAGATTTTGAATAATTTTTACAGTGCTATAATTATTTCTATAATAACATATTTATTTTTTGTTTATTTGCTTCCAAAAAAATCTAAACTTAATTAATGTGTAAAATGCTATTATTGCATCTTTAAATCTGATTTTTTTTCCATCAGAATAATTTCTGCCATTATAACTTACTGGAATTTCAATTATTTCTTGATCTAAACGATTTAATTTAGTTGTTATTTCTGGACAAATTGAGAAATCATTATGTGATAGTTTCATTTCTTTTATCACTTTAACGTCAATAAACTTATAGCAGGTATGAGCATCGGTAAGGTTTTGATTATTTAATAGATTAGATAATGTTGTAAGTACGTAATTTGCAAAAATTCTAAATTTTACCATAAAACCTTTTTGGATTTTTTTTCTTTTTAGAACTCTTGATCCATATATCACTTTAATTTTAGGGTTCTCTTCGACTAGATTAACAAAGCTTAAAAAATCATTTGGATCATATTCTAGATCTGCATCTTGAATAATAACATAATCACCTGTGACTAATGGTAAGGCAGAAATTAAACATGCTCCTTTTCCTTTGTTATAATTGTGGTGTATTATTTTGAATAGATTGTTATTTTTATACTTTTCCAATTCTTTTTTGGTTCCATCTGATGAAAAATCATCAACAATTATTATCTCTTTATAAGGAATTTTAACATCTAAAACCTTATTGATAATTTGATTAATGGTCTTAACCTCATTATATACTGGTATAATTATTGATAAATTCATAAAATGTTTAACCTATTACTTCTATCATTTTTAACAGTTCTATTTCATCTCTTGGTAGGAAAAAATTTTTCAAAATTTTTAAACACAAACAAAAACACTTATTATGAGTTAAGTTTAACATCATTAATTGGCCTAATTTCCTTAAGTTTTATTGCATTAATTATTAATTTCTTTGTACCATTAAATCAACAAACCAATACCATAATATTAATCACATTATTAGTAAGTATATTATTAACAAATGGAAATTTTTTAAAAAAAATTATTTCAAAAACTGTATTAAAATTTATTTTTTTTAGCACTTTGGGGGTATTTTTAATGATAATATTAAGCAATATTAATACTCCTGATGCTGGGATGTATCATTTTCCCTATGTGAATATTTTAAATGAAAATAAAATTATAATTGGAATAAGTAATATTCATCACAGGTATGGCCATGTTTCAATTATGCAATATTTAAGCGCTTTACATTTTAATTATGTATTTGGAATTAATGGAATTGTTGTTCCGTTAGCCTCATTAGCAATATACTCTATCTTTGTTTTTTTATCTTATATTAATCAAAAAAGTGATTTATCTATTTCAAATGTCTTCTCTATATTCATAATTATTTTTATATTTTGGAAAATGAATAGATATAGTGGGTATGGAAATGATGCCCCTGCCCATTTTATATTTTTTATAATTGTATTGATTTACTTAAATAGTTTAGAAATTTTTAAGAAAATTGATGATAAAACTTTTTATTTAATATCATTGTTTTCTATTTTTGCTTTTCTAAATAAAACTTTTCTTATATTTGCTCTATTAATTCCTTTAATATCTATTAATAAAAATATTCTTAAAAATATAATAAGTCTTAAGTTTTTACTATTATCTTTATTATTAATTTCGTGGATAGTGAAAAATATTCTTACAACTGGTTGCATTATATATCCGATGCCATCTACATGTTTAAATTTACCTTGGACAAATTTTGAAGGAATATCAAATGTTTATGATGTATCTATTGGCTCTGAGGCTTGGTCTAAAGATTGGTCAAATCAAAAGGATATTATTTTGCCTTACAATGAATTTTTAGAAAATTTTAATTGGGTTAAATTTTGGTTTAAAAATCACTTTCTTATAATTCTCAAAATCACGGTGCCATATATATTAGCGATTGGAGTGTTTTCAATTTTTTTAAAAAATATGAAAAAAAATAAAGTTATTTTAAATCAACAAAATTTATTTTTATATTTTCCAATTTTAACAATAATTTTTATAGGCATTATTATATGGTTTTTAAAAGCACCTATTTTTAGATATGGGTATTCATATTTAATTAGCTTTATAGCATTAACTTCTGCTTTAGCTATAAGTTACAATTTAAGTGGTAAAAAAATACTTAATCAAAAAAAAATTTCAACAGTGATAATTTTTTTAGCAATGATTATTATTTCAACAAAACAATTTGTAAGAATATATAGTAATTTAGATTCAAAATTTGAAAATTATCCTTGGCCAAAATTTTACTCTCAAAACTTAGATAATAAAAAAATTAATTTGAATACATTTAAAAAAGATGGAAAATTTTTATATTATGTCCCTCAAAAAAGTTATTGTTTTTATAGTAAATCCCCATGCTCCTCAGTGGGTGTTGATGATAATATAAAACTTAAGATTAATACTTTTAATTACAAAATATACCATTTTTAAATTTTATGGATAAAGTTATCTTAGGAATAAATTCAAATCACGCAGATTCATCTGCATGTATAATTATTAATGGAAAATTAATTGCAGCTGTTGAAGAGGAAAGATTTAACAGAATAAAACATTGGGCAGGTTTTCCAGAAAAGTCAATTTCTTTCTGTTTACAAGAAGCTGGTGTAGATTTTTCAATGATTGATGATGTTGCAATAAACACCAATCCACTATCTAACGTCGGCCATAAAATTTTTTACTTCTTTAAAAACTATATTACTGGAAATAAGAAACTTGAAATATTTAAAAGATACAAAAATAAATTTAATTTAAAAAAAAAATTAGAAAAAAAATTTGGTACTAACAATAAATTAAAATTAAATTTCATAGATCATCACATTAGCCATATATCTTCAGCATTTTATCCTTCGGAATTTCAAAATTCTTTGGCTATTTCTATAGATGGATTTGGAGATTTTTCAAGTTTAGTGATCGCTGAATGTTTAGATCAAAAAATTAAAATTAAGAAAAAAATGTTATTTCCTAATTCACTAGGAGTGTTTTATGAGAGCATGACACAACTTGCTGGGTTTAAAAATTATGGAGAAGAATATAAATTAATGGGTCTATCAGCCTTTGGAAATCCAAAATATTACGATGTTTTAAAAAAAAATTGCTTTGTCAATGATGATTTTTATAAATTAAACTTAGATTTATTTGAATTTCACAAAAAAAACTTTTCTTATAATTTTGAGGGACAACCAAATCAAAAATTTTTATTAAATAAAAAAATTTATGAAATATTTAATGATAATATAAATTATAAAACAAATGACAAAGATTTTGCGAAAGATATAGCTAGTTCAGCACAAAAAATTTTTGAAGAAGCTTTATTCAAAATTATAAATTTTTACAAAAATAAAAATGAAAACCTTGTCCTTTCAGGAGGTTGTGCGTTAAACTCTTTAGCAAATGGTAAACTTGCTGAATCTAAAATTTTTAAAAATATATACGTACCATTTTGCCCAGGCGACAATGGTGGAAGCATAGGTGCGGCTTTATATTTACATAAAAAGAAATATACAGAGATCAAAACGACAAATTTACAAAATCCATATTTAGGGAAAAAATATAATAACGAAGAAATTCTTAATACTTTAGAAAAATATAAAAACAAAATTGATTTTAAAATTTTAAATAACGATAACGATCTTAACGACTTAGTTTGTGAAAAATTATTAAAAGAAAATATTATAGGATGGTTTCAAGATAGAATGGAATTTGGACCAAGAGCTCTTGGAAATAGATCTATCATATCAAGCCCAATAGGTCCAAACATTAAGAATTTAATAAACTCCAAAATAAAGTTACGTGAAAGTTTTAGACCTTTCGCCCCGTCTATTTTAGAGGAAAAAGTTTTAGATTGGTTTGATAATAAGATAAACTCAAACTATATGTCTTTTGTATCAAAAATAAGAGATGATAAAAAATCACTTATTCCAGCTGTCACACATATAGATGGCACAGGAAGACTTCAAACTGTAAATCCTAACCAAAACAAAAAATTTTATAATCTAATAAAAAAATTTTATGAAATTTCAGATGTTCCTATACTACTTAATACTTCTTTTAATGAAAATGAACCAATTGTGATGAGTCCAGAAAATGCTTTGGAATGTTTTTTAAGAACTGAGATGGATTATTTGGTAGTTAACAATTTTTTTATAAATAAAAAAAGTTAAATATAATTTTTAATCCAGTTAATAGTTTCTTTTAATCCATAATCAAAATTATGTTTAAAGGATTTTTTAATAAATTTCTTAATTTTTCTTGAATTTGCTAAACTAAAATCTGGATCTAAATCTATTTTAGGCATATTTTTTTTGATAGCCTTTAATCCTATAAATATTTCCAATTTTTTTACTAAAGCATTGATGCTAATAGTTTTTTCACCTCCTATATTAAATACATAATGAAAATTCTTTTTATTTTTAGTTTTAATAAATACTTCAAACATGTATAAAATTATATTATCTATGTAAGTAAAGTCTCTAAAATTTTTTCCATTATTATTTAAATAAATCCTTTTTCTTTTTAGTATTGATTTAATAAATATAAATATTGACATGTCTGGTCTCCCATAAGGACCAAAAACTGTAAAATATCTAAAACCAACAGAGTTTATTTTAAAAATCTTATAATAATAATGCGCAATACTTTCTGTACAAATTTTAGTTACTCCATAAATTGAAATAGGTTGATCTATTGCAACGTTTTCATTTGTTGGGTAAATACCCTTGTCACCATAAATTGAGCTAGATGAAGCGTAATAAATATTTTTAATTTTGTTTTTTTTTGCAAATTCAAAAACTCTTATTGTGTTTGAAATATTTTCCTCAACATATTCCAAGGGTTTACTTATAGATCTTCTAACACCTGCCTCAGCAGCTAAATGGAAAATACAATCAAATTTCATTTTTTTTAGAATTGAGTCAATATTTTTAATATCTTTTTTAAAAAACTTAAAATTTTTAAACTTTTTTAATTTTGAAGTTCTTAATTTTTTTATATTTAATTCATACGACTTTGAGTAATTATCAATGCCAAAAACTTTATAATCTTTCTCCAATAAAAGTCTTGCCATATGAAATCCGATAAAACCTGATACACCAGTAATTAAGATTTTTTTTTTCATTATGATTTTATTCTTATACCTCTTTTTTTTAAAAGAGTTTATAAATTAATTTAGATTATAAATTTTACAAATTATTATTTTGGTAATGATTATGGAAAATTAATATCAAATTATGCATTTTTAATATTTATTGTAATTAATAGTCTCTAAATAAATTTAATTCTGATACAACAAAATATTATGAGTAAAATAGCAATTATTTTGGAAGATATGAGGTTAGGCGGTCCACAAAAGCAAATAATATATTTTTTACAAGAATGCATTAAAACTAAAACTAATAATCAATATCTCTTACTTGTCCCTAGATTTTCGAAAAACAAACTATCAAAATTTTTAAATATAAAAAAATTAGAAGTTAAAGAAATAGATATCCAATATCTCTCAAAATATTCAGTTATAAAATATCTAAAATTTTTTTATAAAGATTTTAGACAATTAAAAAATTCACTTAAAAATATTAAAAAAGTATACATAGCTGGAGGCACCTCAAATTTAAAAAGTCTTATATTGTCAATAATGTTGAAAAAAGAAATTTATTTTCATGTTCATGATACTAGATCTAATATTATTTTGAAAATGTCATTATTTTTTATATCTTTTTTTGTAAAAAAAATATTTTTTGCATCAAAAAGTTCTCAAGGTTACTACTCTTACTTAAGCAATAATCCAAAAAAAATTATTTTAAGATCTTCGATAAATCCTTTTTACTTTAAAAATTTCCCAAAAAAAAGAAAAGCGTTTAATATTGGAATTATATCAAATATAAACCCCGATAAAAATCTAGAACTTTTCATTGATATAGTAAAAAATATAAATAATAAAAAAATTAAATTTACATTAATTGGCAATCTTTTTTCTTCACAAAAAAATTATTTTAAAAGAAATTTAATTTTAATAAATAAATTAAAAAATAAAATAAATTGGCATAAAAATATTAATGATCCAAAAAAAATTATGAAATTTTTTAATCTAGTTATTTGTACTTCAAAAAATGAGTCGCTCCCACTATCTATATTAGAGGCATTGAGCATGTCTATACCTGTAATTAGTACAAATGTAGGGGATGTTGCTTATGTACTAAATAAAATTAAATGTGGGTACATAGTTAAGTCTAATACAATGGATTTTAAAAAATTAATATTAAAAATAAGTAAAGATAAAAAAGAAATGCTTAAACTTTCAAAAAATGCAAGAAAAAATATTTTAAAAAATTTTAATATTAAAAATTATAAAAGAAATTTAGAGAAGGAGTTGTTTAAAAAATAATTTTTTTAGTTAAAAAATAAGCTAAGTCCTTAAAACCATATATCAATGCTTCAAAAAAATTAATATGCTTAAATCTTGCTAAGCTTGAGTAATATAAATCATTGAGAGTAAATTGATTTTTTCTTATTTGTCTAATAACCAGATACTCTTGTAAATTACAAAAATTAATTGAGCCCTTTACTCTTAGCCAAAGTTCATAATCTTGGCATCTTAAAAATTTTTCATTATATTTGTACTTGTTCAAAATTTTTTTTAAAATTATTACAGAAGAATGTATAATAACATTTTCTTGTGGGAGTTTTTTTTTAATCAAAAAATTAGTTTTAGGCATTTTTATAAATTTTCTTTTATTAAAAATATGAATTGCGTTAGTTCCAAGCACATGAATATCCCTATTCTTTTTCAAAAAATTAATTTGTTTTTTAAATCTATTTTTTTTACTAATATCATCCGTATCATGTCTGGCTATAAACTCCCCCCTTGCAAATTTTAATATATAATTAAGAGATTTTGTTAATCCTAGATTTTTATTTGATTTTAAAAATAAGACGTTACGTTTATTTTTTATAATTTTTTTTACAATTTTATCTGAAAAATCATTAGAGCCATCTGAATAGATAATAACTTCAAAATTATTTAATGTTTGATTAAAAATACTATTTAAGGATTTTTTTATCGTATTTTCATTATTATAATATGAGCATAAAACAGTAAGATCTGGTTTTTTTTTATTTCTTTTATCAATTTTCTTTAAAACCTTCATCTTTTATAATTAAGTATTTTTTTCAAAAAAATTTAAATATTTTTTTGCAGCTTCAGTCAAATCTATTGGAGCGGTGTTTATATTATTTTTATATTCTTTATAATTATTATAAATTTCCATAAAATCTTTTATAAGTATGTCATAATTAGGTTTTGGTGGATTATAATAGTCTACAAGTTGATAATTGTAGTTTTCATCTACGTAACTCACTATTCCTGAATTTGTTTTTTCTATCAATTCACGAGTTCCACCATTATTTGTACATAAAGATGGCAATCCACATGCAATTGCTTCGACAAGGGTGTTTGGGTTTTGATCTATCCAAGAAAGGTGCAAATATATATTGGCAGTTCTATACCATTGAGGAAGCATATCGTGAGAAATAGTGTCAGCAAGTATAATATCTGGATCTTTTTTATTCATATTATATTTACCAAGTATTATAAGTTTTAAATTTTTAATTTTAGTCTTAAGTTTAAAAAATAATTCTAAAATTTCGTCTAATCTTTTATGCCTTCTCCAAGCGGCTGATACAATGATAACAAAATCTTGACTGTTAATATTTAATTTATCCCTTAAATTTTTTCCATCAGGTGAAAAAATATTTAACGGGACAGAATTGTTTATAACTATATTTTTGGTATTAAAATTTTTATGGAATTTTTTAACCAAATTCTTCGTAAAATCACTGATAAATATTGTACCAATTGAATTATCAATTGAATCAAAAATTAATTTATTTGCCTGAAATGTATCTGTTAATGTATTTTTGTTATCAAAAAAAATCCCGCCAATTCTTAAAAAATAAGGTTTGTTAAATAGAGATTTATTGGTATTAGCAAAAATGCAAAAGTCATACAAAGGATTAAATTTATTGGTTAAATTAATTCTTTGTTTCTTAAATTCAGATGCAAGTCTTTCTAAAAATATATAAGGGCCTATTTTTTCGTTTAAAATAAATGGATATTTTTCTATAGCTATTTTCATATTATCTTCTTTGCAATAGCATAAGCCCTATCTTTACTTGAAGAAATAATAGTAATTTCATAGCTTTTATCATTCTTAATTTGATCAATTAACTTTATAATTCCAGGAAAACTATTTGAGTAATCATCAAAAATTATTAAATCACCAATTAATTGTTTGTTAGAAATATAAGTAAATTCTTTCTTGGTGCTAAAGTAATCATGCATTCCATCAATATAAGCAAAGTGAATTCTATTAAATCTTATTTTTTTTAAAACAAATGAACTTGGTCCTGTAAAAAAACTAATATTATTTAACTCTTTTTGCCAACTTTTTAATAATTCTTTTCTAGTTTTTTTGGACTCTAAATCATCTATGCAATTCCAATAAATTTTTTGATCGTTGGGAATAATATCTATTGTATTAATTTTACCATTTATGTTTACATCATCATTAATAGCTTTTGACATACAAATGGATGAAAATCCCCTGGCAGTACCAACTTCAAGAATATTTATATGTTTAATATTATCATTTTGAATATATTTTCTTAACTTTGAATATAAAACTCTACCATGTTGATAATTTATAGGAGATTCTTTTATAACCACCTGAGTATGAAGAGCAAGTTCATCTAACCAATTTTTTTCTACTTTAAATCCAGTTTCATTTTCTAATTTATCTATATCAGCATATTTAATATTTTTTGCTTCATTAAATATTGAAAGATAATCTTCCTTTGAAGCTAAAATTGTTTCTCCAAAAGGATTTTTTTTTGGAAAAAGATAATTTTTCATGTCTCTCATAATGCTTTTCAAATAATCAATCATTAAGAAAAAATTCTTTCCATAATAAACTTTGTTTTAAATGGTCATTTTTTAAAGCAGTATTTTTTGCATTAAACTTAATTTTTTTTTGAAGATGTGCATTTTCAATTAATTCTATAGTACCTTCAGCTAATAATTTTGATGAAAAGCTTTTAATAACTATTCCATTTTCTTGATTTTTTATTAACTCTACCGCCTGACCAACTGGAGTAGAAATAACTGGAACCCTGCAAGCCATGGACTCAAGAAGTGCTTTAGGTCCACCTTCCTCTCTAGAACAAATTAAGTAAAAATCTAAAATATTATAATAACTCTTGAGATTAAAATAATTATTCTCATAAAGATGAGTAAATTTTACATTTATTTTTTCAAGCTCTTTTTTCACAAAACCTCTTGCTGGACCTAACAGAAGAATAAATATTTTTAAATTAGTCTTTTTAATTAATTTAATAGTCTCAATAAAAATATCTGGACCTTTTATTAATTTAGGTTTAAGGCCATCATTCCATCCTAAACCGTCTTTTTGAAATGATCCAATTACAACATGATCATTAGGAATATTAATTTTTTTCTTTAATAAAATTTTTTCTTCATCCGTTATTTCATTAAAAATTTCATTGTCTACCCCGATATATATTTTTTTTAATTTATCTTGTAATCCATGTTTAGCAAAAATTTCGTAAATGCTATCATTTGTGACCCTTATCTTTTTGTATTTTTTTTGGTTTTTTACAATATAATTAAATAAATTTTCAAAATCTGGGCTTACAGATGGGTTACCGTGAAAATAGTCAAAGTAAACATCGTTATTAAGCAAATGATAAAAAGATTTCTTCAAAGAAAATTTATCGTGTAAATAAACATTAGAATTTAATGCAAATTTAGACTTTGAGATATTAAAACCTGAATTTGTCAAAATTTTATTTAAATAAAAAAAATCCCATCCAGGACTCCAGGGTTTATTAAGACCTAAAAGGTGTATTTTTTTTTTATTATCTATATTTTCCATTACAGATATAAAATTAAGAGACTTCTTTCATTAAACTTACTTATTTAATGAATCTATGTCATTTTTAATCATCATTTCAACCAATTCATCAAAATTATGTTTTGGCTTCCATTTAAGTTTATTTCTTGCTAAAGATGAATTGCCTAATAGATAATCAACTTCTGCTGGTCTATAAAACTTTGGATTAACTTTTACAATTATTTTATTATTTTGTTTGTTTATTCCAACCTCTTTCGCACCCTTATTTCTCCAAATAATTTTAATATTTAAATATTTGCATACTTTCTCAATAAAATTTCTTACTGAATATGTTTTGCCAGTTGATATAACATAATCTCCTGGTAATTTTTTTTGTACCATCAAATACATTGCTTCTACATAATCTCCTGCAAATCCCCAATCTCGTTTTGCATCTAAATTTCCTATTTCCAAAAAATTTTGTAGTCCATGAACGATTCTCGAAAATGCTAGAGTAATTTTTCTTGTCACAAAGTTTTCACCTCTCAAAGGAGACTCATGGTTAAATAAAATACCATTGCTGCAGTGCATATTGTGAGATTCTCTGTAGTTTATTGTCATCATATGAGAATAAACCTTTGATACGGCATATGGGCTTCGTGGGTAAAAGGGTGTTTTTTCATTTTGAGGAGATTGCAAAACTTTTCCAAACATTTCAGAACTTGATGCTTGATAAAATTTTATTTTTTTTGAGCTTTTTCTAATTGATTCTAATAATCTTGTTGTGCCTATCGCAGTACTATCAGATGTAACAATTGGTAAATCAAAAGATGAACCAACAAATGATTGGGCAGCCAAATTATAAACTTCATCTGGTTTATGTCTCTTAATTATATATGAAATGTTTGATTCCTCACAGATATCAAAATTAACTATTTCAATATCGTTTAATATATCTAATTTTTTTAGTCTCCAAAAAGTATTACTAGCTGCTCGTCTATCACCACCAATAACATGATAGCCTTTATTTAATAACAATTCTGATAAATAAGCCCCGTCTTGCCCAGAGACACCTGTAATTAAAGCTTTTTTAATCATTAATTTTCTTTTTATAATTGAATTGAATGTTTTGAACTAAGTCAGGCATAAATTGATCTGAATTTAAATAATCTTCAAAAGTGTTTAGACTATATAGACCGTAATTGTCTAACATTATTTTAAGTTTATTTGGCATATCATCAATATTATTTGAAATTTCTCCATTTTTTTTACTTTCAATTAAATCAGACGAACCGATATGGGACATTGATAAAACTGGAATATTTAATTGCATTGCTTCAACCTGTGCCCTAGGACCACTATCTAAAATGGAACTATTTACAAAAATTTTGCTATTTAAAGTGAGTTCTATCTTTTCACTTTGATGGATATTTAAAAAAATATCAAAGTTCATCTTTTTACTTAATTTTGTAACTTTATTAAAAATTTTCCATGGCGTTTTTTTAAAATAATCAAAAATATTTTTTTTTTTATTATTGGGGTCTCGTGCAACTATACATCCTTTTAAATGAGCTAGATTATTTTTATTTAAACTGTTTAAAAACTCAAGATGTCTTTTTCGCTTATCAAAAGAGGATATCATGATCCAGTCATATTTTTTTTTTTGGGATATTTCTTTTTTTTCTAATTGAAATCTTTCATGATCATAACAAATAAGCTTATAAACGTATGATGGTATATTATCAGGTATATATTTTTTAAAATTTTTACTTTCAGTTAAGACTAAATCGTGAATATTATTATTAATCGAAGTCTTCTTTATGTACCCTTCAAATTGGTTATCTACAATGACAAACTTGTTTTTAATTTTATTACATTCTTCAATGTTAGACCAACAAAATACATAATTCATTTTTTGATCAGAGTTTATAACTTCGAACTTATTAAAATCTTTTCTTATTTCTAATGAACCATGTTTTGTTGTAATTTTTTTTTTAATCTTTTTATCATTACGCCATCTTTTTTCTTCTACAAAAATTATTACCTTCTCAACAAGTCCAAATTTCATTAAATTGTAATAAAAAAATGTAAAATTTTCAGAGAGTTCGTTAGAAAACATATCTGAATTATTTAGCCCAGTAGAAGAAATTTCAGTCCAGCATGGACTATTAATTACATAAAGTATTTTCATTTTTTTTAATAATCCTATCAATTAAATAAGATGCCTTTAAGGCACGGTCATGATTCTCTTTAAAATTTACATTTAAAAAGAAAACATTTTTAAACATTTTTAAAATATAATTTTTTTTAGATTCAAAATTAGTATTATTAATTTTATGTTGAGGTTTTTTTTTCAAATCATATTTAAAATCAAAGATTAATTTTTTATTCTCAACTTTAAAATGGTATAATTTATTTTTTGTATTAATTATCTTAATTTTAGTTTTATCATTATATATAAATTTACTCAAAATATAAAAATCATGATAGGCTAATGCAAATAAAGTTTGTTTAAAATCGTAATTACTAAGTTTATTTCTGTAGATATAATTTTCTTTTTTTAGAATTATTTTTTTATTTTTAAAAATTTCAATATCATCAATATAGAGATTTGTTTTATTGTTTTGAGAAATCTTAATTAATTTTTTTGTTAGATTATAATTAGTTGTTAAGGGTTTTTCACAAAAAACATTCATTTTTTTTTCTAAGAAAAATTTAACGTGTTGATAATGAAATTTATTAGGAGTAGCAATTACTACCCAATCTATATTTTTTAAATTTATATTTTTATAATCATCTTTACTTGTAATAATTTTCTTTACATTTCCTAATTTTTTTAAATTATTGTGTAATTTATTTCCCCACAAACCTTTACCAATCAAAACAAAATTCATATATTAAATATTTCTTAAAATATTATTAGCTGTTTCCATGCAACTTATCCATTTTCCTGAATAAATTTTAAATACATTTTTATTTGTGTTTACTTTAGTTACCCTCTCGTCATTTGCATTTTTAATTGTACATCTAACAACAATAAATGATTTATAATATTGAGTTTTGTGGAATCCATTAAAATAATTTTCAAAACTTTTTTTAATTTTTGGAAACTTAAGATTAGGTAAATTCTGTAAATAATTACTATTAATATTTCTAAATTGCTTTTCAAAATTATGATATTTGCTATTTTTAAATTTTATGACGGAGTCTTTCACACTACCTAAAATAGAGAGATTATCTTTATAATATGGATCTATGCACATAAATGGTCCGTCAAGTATTACAAAACTTTTATTATTAAATTCATTAGGAGTTTTTGTAATTATTTTTTCAACTAACTGATAATAATAATCTTTTTTGGAAGACTTAAAGTATTTCAAATTATTATTGTTGTTATCATAAGTGCACAAGAAAACATTGTCATAATTTTTTATAAAATTTTCATTAATATCTATTTTTTTATTTAAAATAATTTTAATTCCTAAACTTTTTATTATATCTTTAAATCTTTTTTTGATTAAGAAAATATTAATTAATTTTTCATCAGCAATTATTGCACCCTCTATATTTTCTTTTTTTAACAATTTATGATTACTAATTTTAAATTTTAGATTATTTTTTTTCAAAATTTTTAAATACTGATCGAAACTTGTCAGTGAATTTTTTTTTGATATAGCATAATAATTTTCACTTTTTATATAGCAGCCAGAAAAATATTTATTGAATTCGTTAAAACTTGTTTTACACTCTTCTATAGTTTTTTCTGATCTTGGATAATGATATCCTTGATGGCATCTAAATTGATTTTTTCCACTTGCTCCCATCAAAATGTCTTTTTCTTTTTCAAAAACTATGACTTCTGATCTGGGGTATTTTTCTTTAATTTTAATTGCTACTGAAAGACCAAAAAAACCTGCCCCTATAATTGAAAATTTCATTAACTTAAATTAAATTTATATAATAGTTTAGATAAAAAATTTGTTTTTTGGACTTTTCGATTTTTTATAATTTCGTTTCTATTATCAATTAAATTCTCAAAAAGTTCTTCGTATTTTCTGCCCATAAAGTCTGAATTATAAGGATAATTTTTTAAATTTTCTCTTAAATTAATGTATTGACTATGAATTTCAAAAATTTTTTCTTTTAACGTATCTTTTGAATAAGCTAATCCATAACCTTTACAATATTCACTCATGCATCCACTGTTTAAATATAATATAGGCAAACCACAATTAAGACCTTCATTTTGATGATTTCCACCCGGTTCATTTATTGAGGCTGTTAAATATACGTCATGAATTTTAATTAAATCTGCTAGCTGTAATCCATTTTTTGGCTCAATATATTTTGTGTTTTTAAATTTAAAATTTTTTGGTAAATTGCCTACAAATGTAAAATCAATTTTATCTGAAAATTTAACATCATTTAATAATTCATCTAAATAACTATAAATTTCAAAACCTTTATTTTCATGAGTACTCCAATGATGAGTAACAATTTTTATTTTATTTTTAAATATTTTATCAGAATTAGAAAAATTAAAGATTTTATTGTTTGCTCCATTTAAAATAATTGATGAATTTTTAAACTCTTTATATTTTGATAATATATTTTTTAACCAACCACTAATAAATACTGTATGATCTACGAAATTATTGGCATCAATTAAATTTTTATTTACATAATTTGTACCTTTTCTTTCATCACATTCGTTTATTCTGTGAACAACAATTGCATTGTTATTTATTCTTTTTAAATATTTATCGATATCAAAATGATTAAATGTTGATGATGAACTATTATATCTTGGATCCATTAAGACTATAATATCTATATCATTATCATCAAGATGATTGATTATTTTAACATTCTTACCTTTAAAATAATCAATGATATTTGAAATAAATTGATTTCCACCTCCCCATGGTCCGTGTTTAATTTTTAATCCAAACGATATTTTCACAACTAATTTTTAATTTTTTTAATTACTGATATGTATGATCTAAAATTTGGATTCGCATTATGTCCAGGATCTAACCATTTTAGAATAAGGGAAAAATCAATTATATTTTCTTGCTTTAAGATATTTATTGATCGCCATGTTGCATTTTTTTCTGACTTTCGAATATCATCACACAAAATTAAACCGTTATCATTTAATAAATTTAAAGAATTAACAATATCCATTGTTACAATAGGATCAAAATGAGCTCCATCAACCCATATCAAATCAAATTTATCTTCTAAATTTATCAAGTTAACTGAATTTTTTTCGATTAATTTTAAATTTTTTCTACTATTTATCCTTGAATTTCTTTCTTCTAAAAATGTTCTTAACTTATTATCATCATCTCTTTTGTAAGATCCTTTGTATTCTTTGGTTTCATTTGGTAAATCAACAGTAGTTATTTGGGCATTTTCAAATAGAACAGATAATAAAAAAGAGTTTTGGGCATTAAAAGTACCTATTTCAAGTATTTTTTTAATTTCTTTATTTTTTTGCGATAAACCAGAAAAAAAAGTTTGATGTTCTGAATGAGCTAAATTTTTCTTCAATTTTAATTCCATAAATTTCGATCTAATTTTATCAAGTTTTTTGAGAGCTTCGGAATGATTAATTCCATGATCTTTGAATATGTTAATCTGATATTCCTCAAACTCTCTAATCTTATATCTGCTCTGGTAATAAATTTTATAAAATAACTTTCTACTATGGAAATTTATTTTATGAGGCAGCTTAGTAGGCTCTAAAAATGATTTTAAAATTTTTTTTACAATCATAAACCTTCTATAAATCTTTTTCCAACTGTTCGACAATTTTTTTTGATACGTTCACATTTTCATCAAAATTGAAAAACTTACTCAAGTATTTCTGCCTCTCATTATCTGAAAATTTGAAATCTATAATATCTTTTAAATCTTTAGTTTTGAATTCATTAGTGCTCAACATTTTGGTCAAATTAACCCAATCAAAATATTCATTTGAAAAAAATTCTAGATACTTTTCATTATCATATTTAAAAAATTTGTGATTTAAAATTATAGTTTCATTTTTAAAAAAAATAGATTCTCCTACTACTGTAGATAAAGGGGTAAATACAACATTAGATATGTATAATAATTCATAAATTGTTGGTTTTAATATTTCCTCATCATATAAAATTAGATCACAATATTTTACATATTTTTCATCAACCAATCTTTTAGATCTAGATTTTATTATCAAATAAATATTATTTTTTTTACAGTAATTGTAAATTTTATGTAATATATTTAATTCTGTATTATAAAATTTAGAGACAATCTTATAAAAAAACTTTTTAAAATTATAAAATCGATCATCACTATCTGGCCAATTAAAGCAAAAAGAAGCAAACAATTTAGTAAATTTAGATGAAAAATTATATAAATTTACAGGTCCCCACGGTAAAAATAAAAAAATTTTTTTATCATCTAAGTTATATTTCTTTAAAATTTCATTTCTTTTAAAATTAATCTCATTATTAAATTGATAATTTCCAACGCATGGTAATTTTTGATTAGGATTTACTTGATTATATTTTTTTTTCCAAAATTCACTATAAAAAAAGATATAATCAACTTTTTCAAAATCTTTATAATAATGAAACATATCAATACCATTTTGTAATAAAACCCATTTACTTTTACATTTATTTTTTAAAATATCATAGCCAGGCAAGCTTAACGAAATTATATAATCAATTTTCTCTGCAGTTAAAATTTTAACAATTTTATTTTGTTCAAATATTATTCTTTTGAAAACTTTGTTATTTTCACTTTGATATGCATCTAAAATCGGAAATTCCCTCCATTTACCTTTTTGACGATTACTAGAATAATCAAATATTAAAAAAACATTGTAATTTTTATTCAACAAAGCATTAATTATGTCTTTATAAAACTTCAAACTCATTCTTTTGTTTATATAAAAAGCTACGTTCATAATTTAAAATTTTTAATTTAGAATGAATGATCACCTGCAACAAAATTTT
>Ga0233433_10001848_pt1 | contig 19483 bp, 20 predicted proteins | sample SI_122_August201_5_FD_179868 | JGI IMG/M metagenome (GOLD analysis project Ga0233433, IMG submission 179868) | Seawater microbial communities from Saanich Inlet, British Columbia, Canada - SI_122_August2016_100_MG | ecosystem: Environmental > Aquatic > Marine > Inlet | place: Canada: British...
CCCGCACCAGATCGTCGAAGTCCTGCCGCGACAGTTCGACTGATTCCTCCGCGATTCGGTCCTCGATAACAAAGGGCCCGTCTGCATTTTGCAAATTCGGGTCGATCGAGGTACGCAAAACCGCGCAGTTGAGATAGGATAATCGTTCGGCCCGCTCGCCGATCAGCGCCCGGATCTCTTCGCGCCGCTGCAATGGCAAAGTAAACGCCTGGAACTTTTCGGTTCCATAGATCGAATGAAACATGCCCACCCGGCACAGCTCTTCGTCACATTGCCATTTCTTGAGGTCGGTATATACGCTGATACCGTGCGCCAGATACGTCTTGTGGGTATGTTGCAGATCGGCTGCGCCGATGGCCTGGAAGAAATCGGTCATCTCCCTAAACGATCGTTCGACTACGGTCATAATCCTAGTCCTTCAATTCGACAATGATATTCCTCCACGGCCCTTCCCCCATATTAAACGCCTCGTGCACCGCCTCCCCATCGACCTCGTTAAAACGCACCTCTCCATCTTTCATATCACTGGCCTCCCTGCGCTTACCCTCCGCACCCGCCGCCTGCAATCTGCCGTCACCGATCACCACATACAGATAATCGTGCTCGTGCCGGTGCAAACCCGTACTCTGACCCGGCGCCAACTGCAAATCCCAAACCCGCACACGGTCGTTCTCAAACAACAACCGCGACCCTATTTCCGGCGATATTTCTTTTTCGCTCATAGCCGTTCTCCTTTTGTGTTCAAGATACATCTTTCGACCCTATGCCAACAACCTCTTCGGTTGACAGCCTCACCTTCCCGATCTTAAGATCACTAGGCTGTTATAGATGGGCGTGGGGGTAAAGTAATGACAGGGCATGAAGGGCATCAGGGAATGATGAGTACTCCAACGAAAACAAATGAACAGCCGATGGATAATGAGCAATTAGAAGTATCAAAGGACTTGCAAGATCAATTAAAAGTTGTTCTTAATTATTATATGAAAATAAAGGGCGCGTTAGTTATAGAGGATTTTATTTTGCTAAAATAACAGGCTAATTTAATAGAATTCAATCCATAAATTATACTTGATTTTGGAAGGGAGAATTAATGTACATGGACGAAATCAATAGTTTAAAAGAAAAGACGGATTTGATACTAGAGATATCTTCTTTATTGATGGTTTCTGGAGCGAGTACAGCTCGCGTAAATTCTAATATTGAACGGTTTTCTAGTGTGCTAAATTGTGAGGCTTCTAGTTTCGTGAGTCATAAATCAATTGTAACCACTTTGTCTGATAAAAACTCCAAGGAAACTTTTACAAAAGTAGTTAATATTCCTGGTCACCAAATTAATTTTCAAATTATAGCATCCATAAGCAAGGCGAGTTGGTCTGCTATTGAAGATGGTTGGGACATAGGAAGAATAAAGTCAGAAATAGACAATGTAAAAAATATTGTTCGTTATCCTAGAATTGTTGTTTTACTTGCTGTGAGTATTGCAGGAGCAGGGTTCTGCAAGATATTTGGGGGAGATTACTCGAATATGTTGATGGCATTTGTAAGTACATTTATCGGTCTATTTATTGCTCAATCATCTCATAAAAAAGGATTCAATCATTATATAGGTGTTTATCTAGGAGCCTTCACCGCATCGAGTGTCGCTTATATAAGTGCTTACTATAGAATAGGAATGAGCCCCGAAGCAACGATTTCAACTTCTGTCTTATTTTTGATTCCAGGTGTAGCACTCATTAATTCTTTTTCTGATATGTTAGACAATAGATTTTTAATAGGGATGGCTCGATTGGTAAATGGATTGGTTATTACTTCAGCAATTGCATTTGGTGTTTTTTCTTCTACATTAATTTATAATTTATTTGTATGAGTATTTATTTACAGATTATAGAGGTGAGTTTTTGGGCTGGATTAGCAGCAGTTGGTTTCGGTGTATTGTTTAATATTCCTAAGAAAACAATATTAACAGTCTTTTTACTTGGTTTTTTAGGAGGTGTCACCAAATTCTTTTTATTGAATTTTGAAGTGAATATTATTTTAGCTAGTTTGTTGGCTTCTATAACTATTGGGCTTTTAAGTATTCGTTTGGCTCATGTCATTCACTATCCGCCAGTTGTTTTTGCAATACCTCCAATGATTCCAATGATTCCAGGGTTCTATGCATATCAAGCATTAATTGCTATTATGAAATACGCATTGTTAGAGTCGACTAATCACGTTGAGCAGTTAGTTCTAATTAGTAAGATATTTTACAATGGATTTACGATGTTGTTTATATTGATTGCCTTAATTCTTGGTATTTCGTTACCCATGTTACTTCTTAGGAAATCTTCTGTTAAAGAAGGCGCTCTTCCAAAATAAAAGTGCTGGTTTAAGCTTAATTTTTTACGTGCTAGTAAAATAATTCCAGGATGAAAGTGATGCTGTCGGTGGACGGGGAGTTAAAGGGTTCTCCTTGCTCGTTAAGGTGGCTCTGCCACGCCGCCTTAGCTTGGCCCGGAGAAAGACCCCCGAACCGCAGGCAAAACGCACGCACTCTAGTGATAACCACAGCACCAAACAGAGGCCAATATGCCAAAAGAAAAACCGCATGTCCTGCTGATCACCACCGACCACTGGTCCGCCCCCCTCCTAGGCGAAGCCCAACACCCCTCGATCCTCACACCAACTCTGGATACCCTCGCCCGCAGCGGCACCCGCTTCACCAACGCCTATAGCGAATGCCCCGTCTGCATTCCCGCACGTCGCACCCTGATGACCGGCACCACCCCGCGTACACACGGCGACCGCGTCTTCAAAACCACCGAGCCGATGCCCAACGTGCCAACCATGGCGCAGACCTTCCGCAACGCCGGTTACCAAGCCTACGCCGTCGGCAAGCTGCACGTCTACCCGCAGCGCGACCGCATAGGCTTTGACGACGTGCTCCTCGACGAAGAAGGTCGCCCGCACTTGGGCGCTGTCGACGACTACGACCTCTTCTTGTCCGACAAGGGCCACCCCGGCGAGGGTTTCGCGCACGGCATGAGCAATAACGAATATTCTTTCCGCCCCTGGCATCTGCCCGAAGAATGCCATACCACCACCTGGGCGACCCGACAGATGAGCCGGATGATCCAGCGCCGCGACCCAACAAAACCCGGCTTCTGGTTTCTCTCCTTCAGACACCCGCACCCCCCTTTAGTACCATTACAGAGCTATCTCGATCTCTACCGCGATATCGACATCGACGCACCGCACAACAGCGATTGGTCGCGTGCCTTCGACGAGTTGCCCTATGCACTCAAGGTAAACCAAGGCTCTAATGCGCCTCTCAAAGGCGAGGAAATCCTGCGCATCCGCCGCGCCTTCTACGCGCTCTGCACACAGATTGATCACCAGTTGCGCTTAGTCATCGGCACTCTGCGCGAAGAAGGCCTGCTCGACAATACCATTATTTGCTTTACCGCCGACCACGGCGATATGCTCGGCAACCACGGTCTGTGGGCCAAACGACTCTATTACGAGCACGCGGCCAATGTGCCGATGATCCTGCTCGGCGGCGAGGATAACAGGGTACCACACCATACCATCGATGACCGCCTCGTCGGCTGGCAGGATGTGATGCCGACGCTACTTGATCTGGCCGGCGTCGACATTCCCGATACGGTTGAGGGCCAATCGATGCTCAGCGAAAAACGGCGGCACTACCTCTACGGCGAGTGCGGCGAAAACGCCACCGCCTGCCGCATGATCCGCGAGGGCCGCCACAAGCTGATCTACTATCCGGTCGGCAACCGCTGCCAGCTCTTCGATATCGAAAACGACCCGCGCGAATTGCACGATCTGGCCGGCGCAGAATCTCATGCCGATACGCTCGCCCATATGAGCATGCATCTTATGAGCAACCTCTACGGCGGCGACGAAGCCTGGGTGCAAGACGGTCAGCTCGTCGGCCTGCCGGACCAAGAATGGTCGCCCAGCGCCAATCGCAACCTCTCCGGCGTGCGCGGCCTCCACTATCCTACGCCACCGCAAATCAATGCAGACAAGGTCTCCGGCCTCCCATGAAACCACAAAATTTTCTCTTCATTCTATCCGACCAACACCATCGCATGGCCAGCGGCGCCTATGGCCACCCGGTGGTGCAAACGCCACACTTGGATGCGCTTGCCGCGCGCGGCACCCGCTTCCAAAATGCCTATACCAACTGCCCGATCTGTGTCCCGGCCCGCGCCTCTTTGGCCACCGGCCGCTACGTGCACCAGATCGGCTATTGGGACAATGGCCACCCCTACGATGGCGCGATCCCCTCCTGGCACCAGCGCCTGCGCGAGCAGGATTTCCGCTGTGACTCAATCGGCAAGCTGCACTACAAAGGCCAGGGCACCGATCACGGCTTTAGCGACGAAGTCGAACCGTTACACGTAGTCGACGGCACCGGCGACGTGCTCGGCTGCATCCGCGACAACCCCCCCTTCCGCGACAAACACGATGAGTTAGCAAAGGGCGGCCCCGGCGACTCGACCTATCTGCAATACGATGCCCGCTGCAGCGAGCACGCCTTGCGCTGGCTCGCCGAGCACAAGGACGACGAAAAACCCTGGGCCGTCTTCCTCAACTTCGTCTGCCCGCACCCGCCCTATATCGCACCGCCCGAGATCTACGAGCAATACGCCCCCGAAGACGTGCCGCTACCGCCGCAATGGACGCCAAACACCTGGCCCGACCATCCAGCGATGGATTACTTTCGCCGCTTTTTCGGCTTTACCGATGGGCTAGACGAGGAAACGGTCCGCCGCGTCACTGCCGCCTACTACGGCACCACCACCTATCTCGACCAGCAGATCGGCAAAGTGCTCGGCGCGTTGGAGAACAATGACCTGACCGATAGCACCCGCGTGCTCTATAGCTCCGACCACGGCGAATGCCTCGGCGCGCGTGGCCTTTTCGGCAAGTTTACGCTCTACGATGAAGCGGCTGCCGTACCGATGATCATCGCCGGGCCGGATGTGCCGGTGGGAAAAGTGGTGCAGACGCCGGTTTCGCTGGTCGACAGCTTCCCGACCGCGCTCGAATGTGTTGGCGCGGAGCACACCGACGAAGATCTGCCCGGCCGCTCGCTCTGGCAGATCGCGCAAGAAGACGATCAGCAGCGCACCGTCTTTAGCGAGTATCACGCCCTGGGTACCGAGCACGCTACATATATGCTCAGGAATGCGCGCTACAAATACAATTACTATGTCGGAAAAACACCACAACTATTTGATTTAGAAGAAGATCCGAACGAACTGAGCGATTTGTCTGGAGAGGCCTCACATAGGAGCATGCTCCGCGACTTCGAAGCACAATTGCGGATACTACTCGACCCCGAAGCCAGCGATGAGCAGGCGCTCGCCAGCCAGCGAGCTATCGTCAAAGAAGCCGGTGGCACCGAGGCGGTCATCAAACGCGGCGCTTTTGACCACTCGCCGACACCGGGGGAGAAAGCGGCGTTTAGACCGCATAGCTAAACGGATGTTGCACTATCACAAACCGAGTCGAACTTTGCTGGGTTGTTTACAGGACGAAGTTATTATTCGGGAGGATATTGCCGAGTCGACAAATACAGAAATAGAAAGGTTCGGCCGTGATAATACATCGGCCGAGCCTTTTGTTTATGCTTCGGTCTTCAATCTATCAAGGCGTCAGCGCCGACGCTACGACCAACATACCGACGCCAACCGAACTGGTGAGGACCCCGTTGAGCCGCGACTCGAAACGCTGAGCTACTTCGGCTAAATCCTGACGGGCCTCTTGCCGCGCTGCGCCGATTTCGAGACGTACACTAGCAAACTCCTGAGCAGACTCCTGACGCACATTCTCGAATTCTTGCCGCGTCTCCCTGCAAAAATCGTTCAGATCCTGGCGCACATTCTCGAACTCTTGCCGTACTTCGCCGAAATCCTAGCGCGTCTCTTTGCGGAAATCACCCAGGTCATGGCGCAAGTCCTGCACATCTTCGCGCAAAAAAGAAATCACCAGTGGATACTCTTCTGGAGTCGCTGTGGGCTTTTTAGGTTCGTTCATAATTAGTTCCTTCGTGGAATATACATTGCCAACACTTCGCAACCAAGCACTGGCAACTCCCGTGCCAATATGCCACTACCTCTGGTAGCAATACGCTTATCTCTCACGGTTCGTCCCCTTCCCTTCATACGACCGTAACCTATTTGCCCAGGTTCACCCGCGTTCCGTTATTCTGAACCATGCCCGAAACCGCCGGTGACACAACAACCGAAGAAGAATCACCTTCCCAAGCATCGCGCCGCAAAAGCCAGTCGCGGCTGATCGCCATCGCCGTCTCCGGCTCGACCAACAACGCCCTGCTCACCTCCATTGTCCCGCTCTTCTTACTCTCGTTGGGCGCCTCGCCCTTTGTCATCGGTATAGCCGCCACTAGCAACCATATACAGAAGATGGGCCGCGTCGTCGGTTTGCAATTTATGCACCGCACCGGCAAAGCTGGATTATTTTTCTGGGGTCGGCTCGGCTCGCTGCCCGCCGGGATCGCGTTGGCGCTATTGGCCTATCAGGGCGGTGCTGGCGTTTGGGCCGCGTGGATCGGTCTAGCGGTTTTTACTATCCGCGGCACGGTGCAGCAAATGGGCAATACTGCCTGGTGGCCCTTGGTCCAAGACAACACCGCCAGCGGTGGCATAGGCTCCTTCCTCACACGTATGCGCCTGCAACAACGCCTGCTCGAACTGGTCTTGCCGCTCTTGGTAGGCTGGTATCTCGGCTCACAGCCCACAGCCAACCACTTCGCCCTACCCTTCGCGCTGGCGCTCTTTTCAACCTTTGCCGGCGCATTCCTCGCGCGCGGTGTCGCCGAAAAGGCACAGCCTGTAATCAATGAGGGCTTGCTCCCGCGCCTGCGCCAGGTCATCGCCGAACCGCCCATGCGCGCCTATGCCTTTTTCATTATGGCCCGCACCGCCGTGCTCTCGGCTACTTTCCCGCTCTGGGTCGTCGCCCTTACAGACTGGGGTTTGCCCGTAAGTTATTTCGTCTGGATGACACCGGTGCAAGCCTTGGGTTATATGGCCGGGCTACACGGTTGGGGGCGGATGGTCGACCGCCACGGCAGCCGCGGTGTGCTGACCATCACCTTGATCCTGCAAGCAGCAATGGCCCCGGCCTGGCTCTTTTTGCCCTCCGGTCTCCCGTGGATCACGCTGTGGGCGAGTACAATCTACTTTCTCTGGGGTGCGTTGGACGGCGGTCATCAAATGGGCCAGTCACGGGCGATGCTCGATGCCGTTTCCAAAGAATACCAGGCCGAAGGTTTTGCCATCGCTATTTACGCCTCGGCGCTGGGCGGCTTCGTCGGCGGCATCACCGGTGGCTCCCTCTTCCAGTGGGCACCGGCACTAGCCGGTGCAAGAGGCCCCCTCTTTTATCTGACAGCCGCGCAACTCACTTTTGTCGCCACCTGGCTCTTGAGCAAGCGGCTAGCTGGCTATCGCGAACAGACTTCGGTGCGCTGTTTATTGCGACTGCGCTAGACCTTGCTGTCACCGGACCCTTACCATATTTTCTATAGGCCGCGTATGAGCCTTATTCCTTGAGACTTCCGCTGGACATATGATCGATACCCCACAGGCGCTCGCCGAACTCGTCGAACGCGCCCTGCAGAAAACTTGTGTCGCCGTCGACACCGAATTCGTCTGGAACCGCACCTATTATCCCAAGTTGGGTGTGGTGCAACTCGCGCTCGCCAGCGACGACTGCCACTTGATCGACACGGTGGCAATTGAAGACCTCTCACCACTGGCCCCCCTACTCGAACACCCGGATATTGTGCTCATCTTGCACGACGCCGTGCAAGATTTGACCATTCTGCGCCAAACTACCGGCGCCTTTCCGCTCAATATCTTCGACACCCGTTGCGCCGCCGGCCTCGCCAATATGAGCTCGACCAGCTCGCTGGCCGAATTGCTGGAAAATACGATCGGCGTATCCCTCGACAAGACCGAGACGCGCACCGATTGGGTACAGCGACCGCTCTCCGAGGAACAGTTGGCCTACGCCATCGACGATGTCTGTTATATGCACGAAGTCCGCGACGTATTGATCAAACGCGTCGAGGAGATTGGCCGCAGCGAATGGCTGGCCGAAGAGTTGGCGACCTACGACAAGCCAAGCCTTTACGAAGACCGGGACCCGCGCGAGCAATATCAGCGGGTCAAGGGCGCCGGCCGCGCCTCCCCCCGCGAATTCGCCGTCTTGCGCGAGGTAGCCGCCTGGCGAGAACACGAGGCACGCCGCCGCGACCGCCCGCGCAGCCATGTACTCACCGACGAAACACTGGTCTTCCTGGCCCGGCGCAAACCGCAAGCCATAGAAGACTTGGCGCAAACCCGCGGAATTAACGCACCACGCGACGGCGAGCGCATCCTCGAAAAAATTCGCATTGGCCTGGAAATCCCCGACGACGAGTGCCCGCGCCGCCCGCGCCGCAAACGCTACGATGAAGACGTCATTGAGCGCAAACTCTCCGAATCGATAGACCACTTGCGCAAGCGAAGCAGCGAGGCACAAATCGACGCGCCTTTCGTCGCCGCCCGCGCCGAGGTCCGCAGCCTCGTCCTCGACGCCGAAGACGCCGCACCGGAAGCCCATCGCCTGCTGCGCGGATGGCGACGCGACTTAGTCGGCGCGGATCTGCACGGCATCGCCACGCGTGCCGAATAGTGTGCCTGCGTCCGCATCATTCCGGCAAAAAGTAACGCTGAATTAGCCAATGACCTGCTTTAAAGGCTATCTTAGGTAGATACCACTTTCCCTGCAGATAACTCCATGCTCAATATACTGCAACAAATCCTGCTCGAATTGGGCCTCGGCGAAGACTTCGCCGCGACCGGCGCCCGGACCGGCGTTTCGATCCTGGTCGCCCTGGCCGCCCTGATCGCCCACCGCCTGGCCAGAGGCCCCGTCCTGCGCACCATCGACTCGCTCATCCGCCGCACCAACACCGATTGGGACGACGCCCTAATCGAGCGCCGGGTCCTGCACCGCTTGGCCCATCTGGTGCCCGGCCTGGTTATCTATCGTCTGGCGCCACTGGCCCTGGTCGGCCATGCCCGATTGCAAGAAATAGCCGATACCGGGGTCCAGATCTATCTGGTGCTCACCAGCATGCTGGTCATCGACGCCTTGATGAGCACAACCGTCGACATCTACCGCAGCACCAAGACCTCGCGCGAAATATCAATCAAAGGCCTGATACAGTTTCTAAAGGTCATCCTCTACTTTCTCTGCGGCGTATTCGTCGTCTCGGTACTGCTCGGCAAATCGCCGTTCTACCTGCTCAGCGGCCTAACGGCGCTGACGGCGGTACTACTACTGATCTTCCGCGACGCGATCCTCGGCCTAGTCGCCGGCATCCAACTTTCGGTCAACCGCATGGTCGCGCGCGGCGACTGGATCGAAATGCCCAAATACGGCGCCGACGGCGATGTGCTCGACGTGACGCTGACGACGGTCAAGGTGCAAAACTGGGATAAGACCATCACCACCATCCCCACCTATTCCCTGATCAGCGAATCGTTCAAAAACTGGCGCGGGATGCAGGATTCGGGCGGCCGGCGGATCAAGCGTTCGGTACATATCGATATCAGCACCGTCAAATTCTTGGACGAGCAGATGATCGAGCGTTTTGGCAAAATCCAGTATATCACCGACCATATCGAACACAAAAAACAAGAATTGGCCGAATACAACGAACTCAACCAAGTCGACCTATCTCATTTGGCCAATGGCCGGCGCATGACCAATGTCGGCACCTTCCGCGCCTATGTGGAAGCCTATTTGAAAAATCACCCGCAGATCAGCCAAGAAATGACCTTTCTCGTACGGCAATTGGCCCCCACCCCCAAGGGGTTGCCTATCGAGATCTACGTCTTTTGCAAAGACAAGGTCTGGGCCAATTACGAAGCGATTCAGGGCGATATTTTTGACCATATACTCGCCATCATACCCATTTTCGATCTGCAGGCTTTCCAGGAGCCTGCGGGCAAAGACTTCCGCGGATTAAACCCCGCCGACTAGCTCAATTTCTTGGTCTTTCAATTTAAGCTATCGTCTAATTTCGCATTATATTATCCCAAGAGCATCTAATTGCACGCATCGACAGATAAGGACACAAGCGGTCAAATATGACCTTTATTGTTGACATAAACGGACAATAAGGGCTATTATAGGCTACCGCCAACCAATACTATGGACGACTTACTCACCATTAAAGAAGCGGCCGCGCTGATGAAAGTCACCGACCGCACTATCCGGCGTTGGATTGCCGATGGGCGGCTCGATGCGAGCAAAATCGCCCGCACGGTGCGCATCCGCCGCGCAGCGCTTGAAGCCTTGGTGCAACCAGGTCCAGGCAAAACCCAGCACCCGGATCATAGTCGAATCGAAGCACTCGGGACGCCTTCCCCCAGCGCCAGCAACGCGCCAGTAGCGATGCCCAAGACCTCCCACATCCCATCTGAAAATGAGACCGGGTCACCAGTAATATCCGAGCTCCACGATAGGGTCCTACAAGCGCCCGCCCCCCAGACCTCCCCGGCCTCTCCAATCGCCGGTCAACCTCCACTGCGGACACCACCGCCCGACCTGCAAACTATTTTATCCGCCTTGCGACAGAAGTTGCCTTTTATCCGCACCCAATACGACGTACACCTGCTCGGCGTTTTCGGCTCGTATCGCCGCGGTGAACAAACCCCCACCAGCGACCTAGAGCTGCTGGTCGCCTTCCGCGAAACACCCGGTCTGTTGAAGTATATCGAGCTCGAGCACTATCTGAGTGATCTGATCGGCGTAAAGGTCGATCTTGCAATGGGGGATGCGCTCAAAGCGCGCGTTGGGGAAAACGCCCAGCAGGAGGTCGCTTTAGTATGAAGCAAAGCGACAAAACAATGAGCTACCTAGACGATATGCTCAGTGCCCTAAAGCACACCGCTCGTTTTATCGAAAATATGAGCTACGAGACCTTCCGCCACGACGATAAGACCCTCTTCGCGCTAAAACACGCCCTCGGCATCGTCGGCCAGACCGCGCAAAAGATGCCACCGTCGCTTAGAGAGCAGTATCCCAATATACCTTGGCGGGAAATGGCGCGCATGCCCGATAAACTAGCCTACGATCATATCGGCGTCAGCCAGATGGTCCTCTGGCAGACGGCTCGCGTAGATTTGCCGGCGCTCGCGCCCGCACTCGACGCAATGCGCATCCGCGTCAAAGATGCCATGGGCTAAAACGAACGGACTAGGCTCACTTTAACAGGGAATAAATCCCATCCATGAATTGGGCCCTTCCTACCAGAAACGGCCCCGTGAATTTGCTCCACCTCAGCAGGGTAGAGGAATAGCCCCTTATAAATAGCCGCACCGCCACCGAAGCCGACCTCGACGCCTTGGCCCAACGATTCGACCAGTATCGCACCTTCTACGAACAACCATCAACCCCAGACGCCGCCCATGCCTTTCTCACCGAGTGATTGCAACGCCGTGCATCACATATAATCTGTGCGACCAACGGCGAACGCATCGTCGGCTTGGCCCAGCTCTACCCGAGCTTTTCTCCGGTTTCGATGCAGCCGATTTGGATTCTCAACGATCTCTTCGTCGATCCCGGTTGCCGACGCGGCGGCGCTGGCCGCTTGTGCCTGTTCGACAAGCCGGCCTACATTAGGGTAACCAGAAGGATCACCATGGCCACAGAAAACCTGCCCTACATTACCATGGCAAGCCCCGTCGGCGAATTGCTGCTTGCCGGCGATGAAGCGTCGCTGAAATACATTCATTTCGAGAGCCATGCCTTCACACCCCCGCCCGAATGGCAAGCTGTCGAGGCTTTGCCTTATCCGGTCGTCGAACAGCTCGCCGCCTATTTCGCCGAAGACCTGCGCGACTTCGACCTGCCGCTCGCCCCGGAAGGTACGACCTTCCAGCTCGAAGTCTGGGCCGCCTTGCAGGAGATCCCCTATGGCGAGACGATCTCCTATCTCGACTTGGCACACGCCATCGGCAACCCCGACGCGGTACGCGCCGTCGGTCTGGCCAATGGCAAAAACCCGCTATCGATTATCGTGCCCTGCCACCGCGTCATCGGCAGCGACGGCAAGCTCGTAGGCTACGGCGGCGGTCTGCCGATCAAGGAGGCCCTGCTCAAGCTCGAAGGCGCCCTGCAACCCGATCCCCAACTCTCGCTCTTTTAAAAACCGTTCCCATCGGAGGCCCTATGTCCACCTATCGCGTCGCCCTAATCGGTACCGGCCGCGTCGGTTATCAGTTCAGCTTTTCCGACCTGCCCGACAACCACGCGGCCGCCATCAGCCAGCACCCGTCCTGCGAGTTGGTCGCCGGCGTCAACCGCGGCCGCAAAAAACTCGATGCCTTCGGCCAGCGTTTCGGCGTCGAGGCCCTCTACCACGACTACCAGCAGATGCTCGCCGAAGTGCAACCCGATATCTGTATCGTCGCCACCCACCCCGAACTGCACGCCGAAATGGTCGAAGGCTGCGCCAAAGCCCCTTCCACCAAGGCCATTATCTGCGAAAAGCCGATGGCTCTCTCGCTAGCGGAGTGCGACCGCATGATCGCCGCCTGCCAAGCCGGCAATATCTTATTGCAAATTAACCACAACCGCCGTTGGAACCCCGAGTGGGTGCTCGCCAAAAAACTACTCGACGAAGGCGCGATCGGTGAACTCAACCACATTTATTGTTATATGGACGGCGGCAAACCCTCGCCCACATGGCGCAGCGAAAACGAAGGCCCGCTATTACATGATTTCACGCACTACTTCGATCTGATGGATCTCTACGCCGGCGAGGTCGAATGGCTCTCCGGTATGGCCGAGCAGCGTTCGCGGCCTTGGGCGGTCGAGGATTTTTCCGCCGCGATGATGAAATTCAGAAACGGCAGCACTGGCCTGATCTGCGGCGCCGAACTAACCAAATATACCGACCACGCCTTCGAATTACGTGGCACCACCGGTCTGATCCGCATGGATGCCGAACAGGTCCACCTCTTCCAGTGCAAGGTCTCGATGTCCGAACCCGACAGCGGTTTTGAGTGGAGCGCGTTAGAAGAGGTTGCAGTCGAGCGACCGGCTCCGTGCTCAAGCTATGTAGAAGCGCTCGCTGAGTTGATCGATGCATTAGAAGACAAAGGCACGCTGCGCAGCGACGGTGCGGTTGGCCGCCGCTCGCTGGAGATGGTCATGGCGATTTACCAATCGCAATTAGAGGGTAATAACCCTGTTCGCTTTCCCGTCTCGCTCGCCGAATCGGGTGTCGAGGCGCTGCGGCGAGAGGGTAACTTCGTGGAGCGGGCGTCCTAAGCACACGCCTCAGGTTAGTTCACACGCGACGTACAAATCTTGATTCCCAACCATCGGGTACTGCGCCGGAGGATGGGATCTTGCCCAACGGCTCCGCATCGCCGCTGAGCTCGATCCCATCCTCCGGCGTATCCGTCCCCCATATCAACTGCACGATATCCTGCCCGCCGCAAATCACATGAGTCGTTTCCCCTGCATCCACCACCCTTACTTCTGACCCCTTTATGCTCAAAACCATCTCTTCATCCCCGGTCGAAATAAGCAGGTGCCCTTTCCATTGCATCAGTGGGAAGGGCGTTGAGCGCCGCGACAGTTCAGACACCAGCTTCTCAAATAAGGATCGCAGATTGACGATGCGGGCGAGATAAAACGGCGCTACCGGCGTCCTGCGTGAAGCAAGCCGATAGCGCCGTTTTGGCGAACGAATATATTGGACTGTTACGTTTTAAAGAACGCCCACGTTAGAAGGTGTATTGCAAGAGGTCCTCTACCCCTTCTAACCGAAAAGCCACGCCCTCCAAGCCTGGATACAACCCCCTAAACACCGTCAAATCAAAACGCAATTCGCTGGTAATAAATGCCTCGCAGGCATCACCATTGCCCTCGTGCACTAGCTTCAGCATATGCTGCGGCGGGATAGACTTGCTCGCCGCCAGCGATGCTAACAAAGTAAATACGTGAGCTTCACACCCCCCACTATATCCGACCACCAACGCCAGTATATCACCCTCGACGCGGGCTTCTTGCAGTGTGAACGCATCCCCGGCTACGGCCATGTCCATGGCAAAGCGCGGCCGCCCCGGATCTACAGGTGTCGGCTCATCAACCTGATCCGAACGTATGCTGACCGTCCCACCTTGCAGCAAGTCAATACAGCGGCCCGCACTGCAAGCTAGCATCGGTTCATTAGGCACCGAGCAATCCGAGGCATATTCATAGCGCTGGTTCATATCGGCTTCAAAGGCGTTATACACTGCGAGCGGTTGGGCGAGCGCAGCCGAATCCGCCACGGAATAGATTATATACTCCCAGGGACCACCGCAGGGCTTCGCCCCCAATCCTGCAAAACGACAATCCTCAAGCGCTCCGCACGCAGCTTCCCCGACAAGCGCTTCTATATCCTGCCGCGTCGCGGCCAATTGCGCCCGATCGCCTTCCTCAGTGCGCTCCACTTTGACCGAATCCGAACTACCGCAAGCGCCGATGAAAAGCGCGATCAACGCCAAGATCCCAAAAGATCTCATAACCTTCTCCTCCTACCCCTAATTATTTGCAAAGCCCGTGCCGGCCAGGCATCATATTTTTGCACTGGCCGAGCAAACCACAATAAACAAGCACTTAGATTTTTCACACTTGTCGCCAGAGCCCCACCTAGCTTTGTTCTATCACATTCCTGAGGCAAAAGCCTCAGATTTCTAATACCTCGCACTTGCTCGAATCGATCTTTAAAAACCGGGGTCCACTACAAAATGGACCGAAGGTCAGACCGAAGGCTGCCCCGCAGCGGCTTTGCAGTCCCCGGAACCGACCCGGTATGGTCGGCGAGAATGAGCGAGACAGCCCTTGATCTAACCGCATACTCCGGAGAACACAAGCCATGGCCAAAGCAAAAGCAAAAAACCAGCCCAAACGCAAGACCCGCAAAAAACTCCGCATCGCCATCATCGGCGCGGGCGGCCGCGCCCTAATGGCGCACTACCCCTCCTTGCGCGACATCCCCGAGGCCGAACTCGTCGCCGTCTCCGAGCTCGACGAACAACGCCTGCACAAAGTCTGCGACGAATACAAAATCAAAGGCCGCTATAGCGACTACCGCCAGATGCTCGAACGCGAAAAACCCGACGCCGTCTACGCCATCATGCCACCGCACCACCTCTACGACGTATGCGCCACCACCATCGAGCACGGCTGCCATCTGATCATCGAAAAACCGCCCGCCGTCACCAGCGAGCAAATCCGTCAACTCGCCGCCCTGGCCCGCCGCCATAAAGTCTTGACCGGCGTCGCCTTCCAACGCCGTTTCGCTCCGGTTATCCGCCGCGGCAAAACGCTGTGCGAGAAACGCGGCACCGTGCACACCGCCCACGCCAGCTTCTACAAAAACTCGGTCGGTGGCGCGCCTTATTATCGCGGCGCAATGGACATGCTCACTTGCGACGGCATCCACGCCGTCGACACGCTGCGCTACTTGTGCGGCGGCGAGGTCGTGTCCGTCGCCAGCGACTCGCGCCGCCTCGACGCCGGCCATTGGAATATCCATCTGGCTATGGTCCGCTTCTCCAGCGGGGCCACCGGGTTATTGCTCAACAACTTCATGGCCGGCCGGCGCATGTTCAGCGTCGAGGTACACTCCCCCGGCATCTCCTTCTTCGGCGACCCCGAAGAAGGAGGACAGCTCTACGCCGACAACAAGACCGAGCCGATCGATGAATTGGACCCCTTCGCCCTGTCCAAAAGCGAAGAGGATTACCGAGCCTTCGGCACCTATGACATCAACCGCCACTTCGTAGACTGCATGTTAAAGGGAAAGGATCCAGAAACGAATTTCGACGACGCGATCAAAACCATGGAGTTGGTCGACGCGGTCTACGGCTCGCAGATCTGAGCGACATCCCACTACTTCGCGGGGTCCGTTTAGCAAAGAGGCCCGGCTAACCGCGTGTGATAATTAACCGGGATGATGGTAGAAGTATCGCCCTGCCAGGTCAGGGAGAAATGCGAGCAGGGCGGTGCGAAAAAAAGTGCCATTGCCATCTACGACTATCTTGGTTTAGGGCCGCTTAGAACATCATAAAACCCGGCTGTGGGGGGATAGTTCCCCGGTCATCATTCGCGATATAAACCGACTCGACCTTCAATCGGTCTTGTGCCCCGGCTCTCACTTGGGAAACCGGTCTCTTTGCCGTGGGGTTTTCCGACAGCACGGCGGCTTACCGTCGATGCAACGCCTCGATCACCGCCCATGTCTGCCGCGTCGTTTCACGCCAGCTAAAATTCTCTGCTCGTTCAGCGGCCAGTGCCCCCAATTGCCGCTGGCGTTGAGGGTCGTCGATGACTTCGAGTATCTTCGCGGCAATGTCCTCAGGGTTTGCAGGATTAAAGTAGAGCACCGCATCACCGCCAAACTCGGGCATCGGCGGCTTGGCGGACGCCAGCAGCGGCCGGCCGCTGCCCATCGCTTCGAGCATCACATTGGGACAGTTTTCGCAATCGGAGGCGAAGATATTGAGCTTGGCGTGGGCGTATAAACCCGGCAGGTCTTCGTAGGGGACACTGCCCGTCACCACCACATCGCCATCGAGTCCGAGGTCGCGTATTTCGCGGCGCACCAAGGCGCTATAGGGCGAATGGTCTGGGCCGACCAACAGTAGCTTCTCTCGCGTGGGGCGCGATCGCTTGACCAGATCGAAAGCGCGCACGACCTCGACCTGGTTTTTGTAATAGTCGAAGATCGAGACATAGGCCAGATACTCGGTGCCGGCAGCGACAACCGGCGGATCCATACCTTCGCGGTCACCGGCCTTGAAACGCTCGCTCAACCCGTGATAAATAACGCTGGTGCTTTTTAACGGGGTCGTCGTCAAGCCCTCGATAATCTGACGCCCATGCTCGGATATGAATATCGTGTGATCGGCCCGTTGAATACTGCCCAGTAGGATTTTCGCCAGGATCCACAGACGCAAGCGCGCCCAACTCCATGAGTATCGAGCATGCAAACTCGGAACGAAGGGCAGCATATTGCGAAACATGGTGATGGTTTTGCATGGTACCGGCAACCACCGACTGAGTAGGCCACCGGGGCAAAATAGCACGTCTATATCCAGCCTGCGTAACAAACCGGGCAGCCATAGGTATTCCCAAATCGTCCGGCTCAGCGGTTGTTTCGTCGGCCAACGGGGCTTCACCCTATGGATATTGCTGCGGCCGGGGGGTAATCGCAACGAATCGTCGCAGAGAATGTAAATGCATAAATCGTTGCGCTCCGGAGTACGATCCAACACGTTGCGCAAATAAGTTTGGCCGCCGCCGAGCCGAGCGGAAAGTGCGTTGATCATCACGTTCATAGAACCCGAGACTATAACCGGACTCGGTGTTTTTCACACCAAGTCAAAAGACAGAATAACCCCCAAACGCGCGACCAGGTAATACCGGACTGGCCCCGCTCAAAATGCTGCCAAATATCGCGGCAAAACGACGCATCCAGGCCAATGCCCTCACTCACGTCCCCTGCACTTAAGGTCCTCGCGACCTGCGGACGCAACTGGTTACGCAGCCAGTGCTCCCAAGGGAAGGTAAAACCCGCTTTCGGCCGTTGATAAATCTCCGGCGGCAAAAGATCACCCATCGCCTGCAGGAGCAGCGGTTTGGTGCCGTGGGTGCCGTATTTGTCGCGGCCTGGCATACCCGCGACCAGATCTACAAATCGATGGTGCAAAAACGGCACCCTGATCTCCAGCCCGTGAGCCATGCCCATGACATCGCTGTCTCTGAGCAGCACATTGGCCAAGTAGGTGCTCAACTCGTAGAGCGATACCTGGTTTATCGGATCTAGACGCCCCCCTAAGTCGCGCAATTCCCGCTCGACTTCGACCGGCAAACCTTCGCGGATATCTTCGGCGGCTGTCGTGAGCAGGTTGTCCCGGGCGGTTTGCAAAAAGAGGGCACGCAAAATCAGATAGGGCGAAAGCGCGGTAGCATCGTTGGCTCGCAATAAGTCGGCGAACTTATGGCCAAGCGCGGACCGCCCACTGCCCTTCTGCCACAAACCGGCCAGGCCCTCGCGCAACGGACCAGGCAGCAACTGCAGCAAAGGCCGGCAACGCATTAACGTCCGAATGGATCGATAGGTCGAGTAGCCGGTCAGCAACTCGTCCCCCCCTTGGCCGGACAATGCGACTTTGAGCCCCGTCTCGCGCACGGCCCGGGAGACGACGAACACATTAGTCCCGTCAAAAGCCGGCTGGTCCATCGCCGCCAAGGCTTCGGGTAGCAAGTCGAGGCATTGGTTTTCGTCGAGGCAGATCTCGCGATGCTCGGTCTGGTATTTCTGCGCGATCAGCCGCGAGTAGGGCGCTTCGGAAAACCCCGCTTCGGGAAAGGTCACTGCAAAGGTCTGCAAGGGCACAGAGCTGATTCGGCTAGCGAGGGCGACCAGGCTGCTCGAATCAATGCCGCCACTCAAAAACAGGCCTACGGGCACATCGCTCACCAAGTGCTGCTCTACAGACTCTTGCAAGCCGGCGCGCACCGCACGAGCCAACTGCGCCGTGTCGCTATGACCTTGCTCCGCTGCCGGGACAAAGGCCGGCGTCCAGTATCGCTTCGCCTGCACCATTATTCCGCGCGCGTCAATAACCGCGTAGTGGCCCGGCTGCATACAGCGAACATCGCGCACTATGGTTCGCGGTGCCTGCACAGCCCCGAAAGCCAGATAACCCTCCAGGCCCGCGGGATCTATGCGGCGAGGGATCAGTTCCGTCGCCAGCAGCGCGCGCAATTCAGAGCCAAAGAGCAGGAGTCCATCGTCGCCCTGATAATAATACAGCGGCTTGACGCCCAAACGGTCCACCGCCAACAACAGCCGCTGGGCACTCTGATCCCAAAGGGCAAGGGCGAACATGCCGTCCAGTTCCTGTAGACAATGCAGACCCCAAGTGTGATAGGCCTTCAGGATCACCTCGGTATCGCTGGTAGAAGTAAAAATCTCGCCCATCGATTCCAACCGGTCGCGGACCGCCCGGAAATTATAGATCTCCCCGTTGAACGAGATCCAGTTGCCGCTCTGCGCGTCACACATCGGCTGATGGCCCGCGACCGACAGGTCAAGGATCGCGAGCCGAGTGTGTACTAGCCCCAGCGCTCGCCGCCCGCCGTCCGTGCAATCTATAACTTCCATGCCTTCGTCGTCCGGCCCGCGATGGCTCAGGTGCTCTTTGAGCCGCTCGAGCAGATTGGCCCCGACAACGCGATCCCGATCCCCCAGTACGCCCGCTATCCCACACATTCCGAATAAACCTCTTTCTCTACTTCAGCCACGCGTCGGCACCTCAACTACCTGCCACTCATGTCCGGTGCACTGCAAGAATCGCTCGACATCCGCACGAGCGAGAACCAAGGT
>Ga0233433_10001863_pt1 | contig 19387 bp, 15 predicted proteins | sample SI_122_August201_5_FD_179868 | JGI IMG/M metagenome (GOLD analysis project Ga0233433, IMG submission 179868) | Seawater microbial communities from Saanich Inlet, British Columbia, Canada - SI_122_August2016_100_MG | ecosystem: Environmental > Aquatic > Marine > Inlet | place: Canada: British...
CCGCACGTTGGGTCAACAGCACCGTGACGCCATCTTCATGGGCCACCAAGGGCACCAAAACGCCTGCGGGGCGCAAATTGCGCTCAAAGCCTTCCAGTTGAACGCGTTTATCTTTCAGACCCACCCCAACCGCGATATCGGTTGAACACGCAGAATCTGATGCCCCCATCAATTGAGGGCCGAGCCTGGCCGCCACGGCCTTTGGACTAAACGCGTTCACAATATTTCCAATCCCATCATTCAGGCATCAGGGAGAAAAAATGCCCCATGCTCCATATCCCGTGCGAGTTCTGGTTCACCCCGTTCGGGTCATCGTTCCCCTTTTCAGCCATATCCACAAGGGCGTAATAAACCGGACGTGTGATCAGGGCTGACATTTCTCCGCCATCTCCATTTCCAAGACCTATATATGGGCGCGGCCCACGAGCGGTATCCCGCACAATCAGGGGATGGGCTAAATCCATCCTCACCCATTCATCCAAATTGGTCTTCAAAGACACAACGGCCTTTTGATCCACCCCTTCAACGCGCAAATCCACGGCAACAAAAGGCGCGTCATCGACCAAAACCCGCACTTTTTCTACCGGTGTCACCAGCCAGTACTGCCCCTGTTCATCGCGTTGTAAAATGGTCGCAAACAATTTGACCAGATTGATCCGGTGTATCACCGTCCCCTGATGATGCCAGATGCCATCCTTCGTGATGCGAAATTCCCCTTCGCCGCACGCTTTCAAAGCATCCATTACATTATCAGCCATCTGGTAATTCATCGCGCTGTTTGCCATAATTTACCCTATAATGGCACCCGTGCTTTGCTTCGTCATGTCCTAGACGCGGGTTTTATAAAAGACGGCCAAACTAATTGGCCCGCCAACGTTAAATCCGCCTGCTTTTTCTAAAGGGGATCGTAGTGACCATTACCGAAAATCCATCAGACAATGCCTCTGATTTGGCAAATGATATTGAAACGCTGGGGGTGCGCCTCCAAGAGGTCCGCACCGCCATTGGCGAAGTGATCTTCGGCCAGAAAGAAGTCATTGATGAGTCTCTGATCACCCTGCTGGCCGGGGGCCATGCCCTGCTGATCGGTGTGCCTGGCCTTGCCAAGACACGGTTGGTCCAAACCCTGGGCACCGTCTTGGGGCTGGAAGACAACGGGTGCAATTCACCCCGGACCTGATGCCCGCCGATATTCTGGGTTCCGAAGTTCTGGAAGAATCCGAAACCGGCAAACGCAATTTCCGCTTCATTCGGGGGCCTGTGTTTTGCCAGTTGTTGATGGCCGATGAAATCAACCGCGCCAGCCCCAGAACCCAGTCCGCGCTGTTACAGGCGATGCAGGAACGTTCCGTTGCCGTTGCCGGGGTTTCCCATGATCTACCGAGCCCCTTCCACGTGCTGGCGACCCAAAACCCGCTGGAACAAGAAGGCACCTATCCCCTGCCCGAAGCCCAGCTGGACCGTTTTCTGCTGCAAATTGATGTGGGCTATCCCGATGAACAGGCCGAACGCGCCATGCTGATCGCCACCACTGGCATTGACGAAGCCGATGTGCGGGTGGTGTTCACTACCAAAGAATTATTAGCCGCACAACGGCTGGTACGGCGCATTCCCATCGGGGATTCCGTGATCAATGCAATTTTGGAACTGGTGCGCAAAGGCCGCCCCGGACAAGGGGACGCAGATATTGATGCGACCATTGCCTGGGGACCCGGGCCGCGCGCCAGCCAGGCGTTGATGCTGGCGTGTCGCGCCCGTGCCGTTTTGGAGGGCCGGCTGGCACCATCGGTGGATGATGTCATCGAACTTGCCCATCCGGTATTGCGCCATCGCATGGCCCTGACCTTCGCTGCACGCGCCGACGGCATCACCATGGATCAGGTGATCGACCGGCTTGCTGAGCCCATAGCCTAGAGGACGCGCCCGATGGCAGCCCCCACCCTTCCCGCATCTTCTTCGGCTTCTTATGCCATCTTGCAACGTGCCGAAGTGGCGGGGGCACAACTGCCGCCCTTATTGATTGCCGCAAAAAGGATTGCCGCCACGGTGATGCAGGGGCTGCATGGTCGACGCAGACGCGGACCCGGCGATACGTTCTGGCAATATCGCCATTATCAACCGGGCGACCCCACCACCCGCATTGATTGGCGCCAAAGTGCCAAAACGAGCAGCATTTTCATCCGTGAACATGAATGGATTGCCGCCCAATCGGTCTGGTTATGGCGCGATTGTTCGCCGTCCATGTCCTATAGCGCCTCTAAAAACCTGACAGAAAAAGGCGATCGCGCAGAATTGCTAACCTTAGCGCTGGCATCGCTTTTAATGCGCGCGGGCGAACATGTTGGCTTAAGCGGCGATGGCAGGCCCCCAAGATCAGGCCGGGCCGCCTTGACGCAAATGGCCGAAACATTGGCCCGCAATGCAGCAAGGGCTGCAAGTGGTGAAGATGCCCCGAGCGTGCCCCCGATTGAGCCGTTGCCGCGCTACGGGCACATTGTCCTGTTCAGCGATTTTTTAGGACCCATGGAAGAAATTGCCGGGATCATTGGTGCCTATGGCGCGCGCGGGATCATCGGCCATCTTGTGCAAATTCTGGACCCATCAGAAGAAACCCTACCCTTCACCGGCAGGGTCCGGTTTGAAGGCATGGAAGACGAAGGGTCGACCCTGATCAACCGGACAGAAACCGTGCGCAATGACTATCAAAACCGATTGATCGCACGGCGGGAACAACTGATCGCCCTTGGCCAGCGCCATGGTTGGTCCTTTACCCTGCATCACACCGATCATCCCGCCACCGAAGCCCTGCTGGCCCTTTACAACGCCATGACCTTGAGCCGGGATCAGTGGTGAGCAACATGATGACCACCTTGCTGAACGCCGGAAATTTTTCATCATGCTGAACCTTGGCCCCATCGCCTTTGCCTCCCCCTGGATAGGGCTGGCACTGGCTGGGTTGCCCATTTTGTGGTGGTTGTTGCGGGTAACCCCGCCTGCACCAAAACTGCTGCGCTTCCCGGCCATTCGTTTGTTATTTAATCTGCCCCAAGACGAACAAACCCCGGCCAAGACACCCTTGTGGCTGGTCCTGCTGCGCGTTTTCATCGCTGCCCTGGTGATCCTGGGTCTGGCCCAACCCCTGCTTAATCCCACCACCCAGTTTCAAGCAACCGGGCCTGTCGTTGTTGTCATTGATGATGGCTGGGCATCCGCCCGGGGCTGGTCGATGCGCCAAAGGGCCATTGATGGCTTGATCGACCGTGCCCAGCGTGCGGAAAAACTGGTCATGGTTGCCTCAACGGCCCAACCCATCGATGGCGGGCCTATCACCGCTGGAAAACTTTTAAGCCCAAATGCTGCGCGCGCGCTGGTTCAGGCACTGGCACCAAAACCCTGGCCCGTTTCCAGAACCCGTGCCCTCAAAACGCTGAAAGCCGCCCTTAAAGCAGCGCAGGTTGATGATCCTGCCAACGTGGTGTGGATCAGCAACGGGATCGAAAACAACACCACTGGCGACACATCAACAGATGCCTTCATCGCCAACCTGCAACAGATCGGACCAGTTACCGTCATGGCCGATGCACCGGGCAAGGGTGCGTTGGTGTTGCCACCCCCCGTCACCGGGGAAACCCCGTTTAAAATGAAACTGCATCGGGCCCATAAGGGTGCAGAGACGCAATTCTGGCTCCGGGGCACCGATGAACAGGGCAGGGTTTTACTGCGCGAAGCGATTCGCTTTCCAGAAGACAGCCCAACCGCTACCACCGATTTGGCCCTGCCGATCGAGCTGCGCAATCGTCTGACGCGCCTTGATGTCGAAGGCGTTGCCAGTGCGGGAACCACCGTCTTGTTCGATGAACGTTGGCGCCGTCGGCCCATCGGTATCGTCACGGCCGCCGATTCCCGTGCCGAAGCACGGCCCTTGCTGTCAGAACTGTATTATCTGGAACGGGCCCTTTCCCCTTATGCAGAAATCCGCAAAGGGTCGGCCACAGCCCTTCTTACCCGCAGCCTTGCGGTTTTGATCATCCCCGACAGTGGCATTCTGGGTGAAAACGATCGCACCAAAATCAAGACCTGGATGGATCAGGGCGGCACGGTTCTCAGGTTTGCAGGGCCGCGCATGGGCCAGAAACCCGATACCCTGTCCCCGGTACAGTTGCGCATTGGGGGACGCACATTGGGCGGTGCCATGTCGTGGGGACAGCCCGCCAAACTGGCCCCCTTTGAGGCAACATCCCCCCTTGCTGGCATTGCCCTTCCGGGCGATGTCCGGGTAACACGACAGGTTTTGGCCCAACCCACGCTGGCACTGCCTGAACGAACGTGGGCACGGCTGGCCGATGGCACGCCGTTGATTACGGCTGCCCCAAAGGGACGCGGGCGCATTGTGCTGATCCACACCACCGCCAATACCGAATGGTCGAACCTTGCTATTTCGGGGCTTTATATTGATATCCTGCGCCGCATCATCAGCCTGAGCCAAGGGGTCAGCGGGGCGCGCCTTCAGGCATTGGCCCCCATCACCACCCTTGATGGGTTTGGCCGCTTAACCACCCCGCCGCCATCGGCAACATCCCTACCTGTGCCTAGTTTAGGCTCGGGCAAAGGCCACAGCCATCTGCCCAGTCCCAAACACCCGCCGGGATTTTACGGCAACGATTCAACGCGCACCGCGCTTAATCTGGGGTCGGGCATTAAAACAATTACCGCCATGGCCGAACTGCCCCCGAGCGTGCGTGAATTGTCGCTGACGGCGCGCGAAGAATTTGACCTGAAACCCTGGCTGCTGGCAGGCGCGCTGGCACTATTGATTGGGGATTTCTGGATTGGGCTGTTCCTGCGCGGGCTGCTGTCCGCATCAAGGATCGGTCGCGCTGCCAAAAGCACCAGTGCCGCACTGATCATGTGCCTTTTGTGGACCGCGCCTGCTTATGCGCAAGCTCAAAAAACCGTTGCCAACGATTCCGACGCCCGGGTGATGGAAGCCACTTTTGATACCCGCCTTGCCTATGTTCAAACCGGCAACCCCAAGATTGATGCGACATCGCGCGCCGGACTGATGGGCCTGTCTGAAATGCTGCGCACCCGAACGTCTGTAGAACCAAAATCGCCCCTTGGCGTTGATATTGAACGCAATGAATTAAGCCTTTTCCCTTTCCTATATTGGCCCATCACGACGACCCAGCCCCTGCCCAGTGTGGCGGCCCGCACACGGCTGGCGCGGTATTTGCGCGGCGGCGGCATGATTTTGTTGGATACCCGGGATCGGGGTCAGGGCAGCATTGGCACTGAGGGGGGAATAGCACCAACGGGCGATGGTGCCGCACGACTGCGCCAGATTTTAAGCGGGCTTCAAGTGCCGTCTCTGGTCCCCGTCACCCCACGCCATGTTCTGACAAAATCCTTTTACCTGTTGAAAGAGTTCCCCGGCCGCTGGACCGGCGGCACCTTGTGGGTGGAAAAATCCGCAGGCAATGCCAATGACGGTGTTTCGTCTTTGATCATCGGGGCCAATGATTACGCCGCCGCTTGGGCCACAGACATCACGGGCCAGCCCCTGTATCCCGTTGTCCCCGGCGGTGCCCGACAACGAGAACTGTCATTCAGGTTCGGGGTCAATCTGGTGATGTATGCATTGACCGGAAATTACAAAGCCGATCAGGTCCATGTGCCAGCAATTCTGGAAAGGCTGGGCCAATAATGGACGGCGTGACCCAGATCGTTTTTGCCCCGCTGGTTGATTGGGCCATCATCATCACCCTTGGCGGTGCCGGGGCGGTGGTTGCGGCATACGCGGCATGGCAAGGTGCGCGGGGATGGGGGTTAAGAACACTGGCCATGGCTGCGTTAATTGCGCTGTTGGCCAATCCATCCATCCGTGAAGAAAAACGCGAACCGCTTTCTGATATCGCCGTGGTGGTGGTTGACGAAAGCCCCAGCCAGAACATCGGCCCAAGACGCGAACACGCCGAAGCCGCCCTTAATCACATCAAAAAAATGACAGAACGCGACAGCCTTTTGGAAATTCGGGTGGTGCGCGCGGGCAAGCCCCGGGCCATTTCCAAAAATGACGCGGGGGCGGCCACACAAATTCCAAAAGACCGGGGCACCCGATTGTTTGAAGCCTTGTCGCGCGTCATGGGAGACATCCCGCCAGACCGTTTTGCAGGCGCCGTGATGATCACTGATGGCCAGGTCCATGATGTGCCAAAATCAGCTACTACTCTGCCCTTTCCAGCCCCCCTGCATACTGTTTTGACGGGCACCCGGAACGTCAATGACCGGCGTTTGGTGGTGGAACGTGCGGCGGGTTTTGGCATTGTGAATGAAGCGGTCACCCTGACATTGCGCATCGAAGAATCAGGCAAAGCTTCGGGGCGCGCACGGGTGACCATCACCCGAGACGGCAAAAAACCCCGTGACCTTGATCTCGCCACCGGGTTCAGCCATTCCATAGAACTTACTGTCGATCATGGCGGGCCCAATGTGTTTGAAATTGCGGTGGCACCGGCAGCCGGTGAGCTGACCCTTGCCAATAACCGCGCCGCAGTAGTGGTCAATGGCATTCGCGACCGGCTTCGGGTGCTGTTGATTTCAGGCCTGCCCCATGCCGGGGAAAGGGTGTGGCGCAATCTTTTGAAAGCAGACCCATCAGTGGATTTGGTGCATTTCACCATTTTGCGCCCGCCAGAAAAACAAGATGGCACCCCGGTCAATGAGCTGTCGCTGATCGCGTTTCCCACCCGCGAATTGTTTGAAGAAAAGCTGGACGATTTCAACCTGATCATCTTTGATCGCTATCACCGGCGCGGGGTTTTGCCGGTCAATTACCTGCACAACATTGTCAAATATGTGCGCAATGGCGGAGCCATTCTAGAAGCAGGTGGCCCGGCACTGGCAACGCCTCTGGGCCTGTTCCGCACCCCGTTGCGGACCATCCTGCCCCTGGCGCCCACAGGGCGCGTCTTCAAACGTGGCTTTCGGGCCGAGATTACACCACTGGGTCGCCGCCACCCGGTAACAGCCAATCTGGGGGGGCATAAAAACAACAAGGCAAAACCCCAATGGGGCCGCTGGTTCAGGTTGGTCGAAGCAAAACCCCTGCGCGGGTCCGTGGTCATGCAAGGGTTGAACAACCAGCCGGTATTGTCACTGGACCGGGTGGGCAAAGGGCGCATCGCACAATTGTTAACCGATCACATCTGGCTGTGGGCGCGGGGCTTTGAAGGTGGGGGGCCCCAGGCTGAATTGCTTCGCCGCACCGCGCATTGGCTGATGAAGGAACCGGACCTTGAAGAAAACGATCTGCGCGCATCGATCCTTGGCACCCAGTTAAGCATTACCCGGCGCAGCCTGAAAAAGAACCCAAGCCCCGTCACCATCATCAAGCCTTCGGGCAAACGCGAAACCAAAGCCCTTAAAGAACGGGGTGATGGCCGTGCAACAACCATGATGACCATCAACGAACCGGGCCTTTACCGGATCACCGACAAGGGGGGGAAACGCGTGGTCTTTGCCGCAGCGGGCACGCTCAATCCCCTTGAATTTTCCGATGTCACAACATCGCCCAAACATCTGGCCCCTCTGGCAAAAGCCACCAAAAGCGGCATTCTTTGGGCCGCAGACGGCATGCCCGATATCCGCCGACCAAAGCCCGGGCGCGCGCTCCATGGGCGCGGCTGGCTGGGACTGAGAGCCAATGGCGATTACATCGTGCGCGGGGTCAATGAAATCCCGCTGGCACCGGCGTTGCTGGCATTGCTGCTGGCCCTTGGTTTGATGATTGCTGCATGGCGGCGCGAAGGGAATTGATGATCGCCGCCCGGCCGCGCGAAGGCCGTAAGCCTAAAGATCAAATTCGGCAACCACGGGCGCGTGATAGGAAACCGGCGATGCCTCAACCGCGCCATAACCCACCAGTTCATCGGCCAGATCTTCGTTGTGAATTTCAGACCCCTTGTAAAAACCCAACATTGCCCGCGACACCATAATGTGATCCAGCATTTGGCGGTGGCCCTGATGGATCACCGTGAAACGCCTGGTTTCGGGAAGGGAATGTTCCACGGGCACCATGACCCGGGATGCAAGGGCGCCATTGCCGGTGTTATCCACATCACCGCGCAGGATTTCCACCGGGGTGTGATGTTCTTCGGCATTGAAATCGCCCGCAATGCAAATCAACGCGTCCGGTTCACCCTCAAAAATCTGGTCCACCTTGCGACGCACTTCCAATGCCTGTCCTGCGCGTTTGATCTCGGACAGATAATACCCCTCTGCCCAGGCAGAAACGCTGTTCCAGACAAAGGCATCTTGTTTTTCCCCGGGCACTGGACACGCCAATGGGGCACGCAGATGCAGGTTAAAACAATGCAAAACCCGGCCGCCATCAAGGGCGATGCGTCCATATTGCGCGGGCCGATCCCAGTTGAGGGTGATGTCTTTTCCCCTGTCCTGGCCTTCGATAAAGCGATGGGTTGGTTCTGCCACCAAATCATGCCAGAGCTGATGGTTCTCGATCATGGGGTCGCGCGACACAATGGCCAGATTATGGATATCGGCAAACCCGGAAGCGGCCCGGTTGCGGGTGGCACAGACATGAAAATCCGAAAGCCCCGCAGCCTTTAACAAGGCATCAAGGGCATCAAGTCTTCGGTGTTCGGCCTTGTCTGATTTACCTTCGGGCCTTTGGGCATTGATTTCCTGAAGACACAAAATGTCTGCATTGATGCGCCTGATCTGGGGGCCGAGCAGTTTGAGCCGCGCGTCCAAAGGCACGCAGGCAGATGACCCCATATCCAGATTTTCAAGATTAAACGTGGCAATGCGCAACATGCAGACTCCTAGGTCTCTGTTGTCATCCAGTATAAATGAAAAAAACGCCCGAGGTCTCCCCCGGGCGTTTAATTCTCATAATCGACTTATTGGGCCAATTATCTAGGCCCCGATTATCTAGGTGTCGTGCGAACGTCAAGAACAGCAACGGCACCGCCTTCAACTTCTTTCACGGCCCGTTTCAGCGCACCGGTGATGGCATCGCCCTCAACCGGGCCCTCGGTCCAGGCACCGTAACCCCGCGCAATGGTCGCAAGATCGGCTTCTGGATCACGGGTGGTGGTGCCGATCCATGCATTTTCAGGCGCACGGCCACGCATTTTGGCAACCTCAATCTGATGCTGTTCATCATTGTACCAGGACGTGTTGTTGTTGATGACGCACAGCAATGGAATTTTCATGTGCACCGCAGACCACAGGGCCTGAGACTGCATCAGGAAGTCACCATCGCCAAGAATGGCCACGGGGAACCGGCCCTGATCGCGTGCCGCCAACGATGCGCCCAACATGGCACCGGGGCCATAACCAACCCCGCCGCCGCCAGAAACGCCGATGTTTTCACCGGCACCCTTGAACTGCCAGATGCCCTGGGGCCATCCCCGATGCCCACGTACGGTCAACATCCAGGGCTTGCGGCGAACCGCTTCAAAGACTTCATAGACAAACCGGTGAGGCGACAGCGGTGTGTCGTTCCAGCGCTTTTTCAGCATCGCTTGTTGGCTGCGAATGAAGGCGTTATGGACCCTTGCATGTTTGTTGGCCCTTGCCGCCATGGCAGCACGACGCGATTTTGGCAGGCGTTTTTTCACGGCAGCCAGAATCTGGTTCAGCCCAACCACGGGATCGGCCAAAAGCTGGATCGCGGTGGGGGCAACCTTGCCGCCCAGACGCGTCCATGACCGGATAGCGTAATCATTTTGGGAAAGGTCAATGACCTTGGTGCCCTTGCCACTGGCCCCGACAACGCCGCGCACTCTGGATGAGTATGAATCGATGATGACGTTAACGTCAGGGGAATCAATGGCCAGCAACACATCGGCCTTAGCGATAACCCCTGAAACCCCGGTCAGATTCTGGGGATGTGCGGTTGGGAAACAGACACAGTTGCGATCTTCAACATAAGCCGCCCCCAACAGTTCAACCAACTGGATCAAAGGCTTTGTGCTTTCCTTTTTATACATCAACCGTCCACCGGTGATCACCGGGGTCTTCGCCTTGATCAACATATCGGCGGTTTCATTCACCGCATCAAGATTGGCCGCAGGTGGGGGGGCGGGCTGATTGCAGGCTGCGCGCATATCAGGAATATCGATGGCTTCGGTCAATTTGGTTTCCTGAATGCCCGCATCCACAGAAACATAAGTCGGGCCCATGGGGCCGGTGTTGGAAATTTTATAAGCCCGGGCAATCGAATCGCACACGCCTTGGGCCGTGGATGCTTCATCATCCCATTTCACCCAGTCGCGGACGATTTGGCCCTGAACGTTGGCGGAATGTTCATAATCGATGCCGCGACGCAGTTTTGGGTCCGCAGGGCCAGAGCCCCCCATCACCACCACCGGCTGCTGATCAGCAAAGGCATTATAGATGGCCATGGAACCATGCATCAGGCCAACCAGGTCATGAAGCATGGCAAGGGCGGGTTCACCCGATGCCTTTGCATAGGCCTGGGCCGCATGAACACAGACATCTTCATGGGCACACAAAATCGCCTGGGGATCACGGTTGCCAAGATAATTAACCATGGAATCGTGCAAGCCCCGATAACTGGAGCCGGGATTGACGAATGCGTATTTAAAACCGATGGAGCGCATGGTTTCAGCCATGGCATCGGATGCATATTGTGGCCGATTAAGCTTTTTGAGCTTGATTGGCCGATCAATTGCATCTGCCGATTTTACAGCCGATTTTTTAGCTGCTTTTTTGACGGGTTTGCGCTTTGCAGGTTTTCTCATGATATTTCCTCTTTTTTCTTATGGCAGAACAAGCCCGTCTTCGCCGAAACGATCCGGGGTCTGTCGAAACACTGTTATTTTTGAAGACGGGCGGGTGTGGCCTTTCGTCTCCCTGATCAAACATTATTATTATTGGCATTCTTGGTACACCGAACGCCTATGGGGCGTCAATTTGCGTATGACCCGCAGTTAGATGCAAAAACCTGATCATTAGGCATGAAAGAACTTGAGCCTGCCGACAATTTAGATAGAGTTCCCCCGACATGCATGGGTCCATGCGAATTGGATGCCTGTAACCAGTAACAAGCGTATGGAATGGGGCGTCTGATTAAAAGGACGGGACAAAAATGATTGATGTATTAAGTGGGCTGGTGGGGTCTCTTGGCACCGCATCCCTGCATTTTCTTAATTTTAATTCACTTATTTTCCTAATCGCCGGAACGTCCATTGGGCTTCTGTTCGGGGCCATCCCCGGGCTTGGCGGCACCACGGCGCTGGCGCTTTTGATTCCCCTGACCTTTGGTATGGATAAAGCAGACGCCATCATGTTGATGGGGGGCTCCATGGCCGCAACCTCCACGGGCGGGTCGGTTTCGGCCATCTTGCTGAACACGCCGGGCATCGCCCCCAATGCTGCCACCACCTTTGATGGCTTTCCGCTGGCCCAGCAGGGCCGCGCCGGTGAAGCCATCGGAGCTGCCGCGACATCATCGGCACTCGGTGGACTGATTGGTGTCTTTACATTGATTTTGGTGATCCCCATCGCCAAGGAAATCGTGTTGCTGTTTTCACCGCCGGAATTTTTCCTGCTGGCCGTGTTCGGCCTTTGCGCCATTGCTGTTTCCACCGGGACGCGGTTGTTGCAGGCGCTGATCGCAGCCATTTTCGGGTTTATTTGTGCCTTTGTCGGGTTTGATCTGGTGTCTGGCGCTGTGCGCTATGCCTATGGAGTTGAAGCCCTGTGGGATGGCATCAAGCTGGTGCCCGCCCTTATCGGGCTGTTCGCCATTTCCCAGATGATTGATCTTGCCGTTAAAGGCGGGGCCATCGCTGATGAAAAGATTGATATCAAACTGCAACGCATGTCGGTCGGCATCAAAGCGGTGTTTAAGAACTGGAGCACCATGCTGACGGGATCGGCCATTGGCACCTTCATTGGTGCCGTTCCCGGTGTTGGCGGCACCGTGGCAGGGTTCTTAAGCTATTCCACACAGGTCCAGCGCGATACCAACCCCGATGTGCCCTATGGCAAGGGCAACATCAAAGGGGTGATCGCACCGGAATCGGCAAACAATGCAAAAGACGGCGGGTCTCTGATCCCGACCCTTGCTTTTGGCATCCCCGGCAGTGCGGAGACGGCCGTGTTCCTGGGAGCAATGGTCCTTCATGGGCTGGAACCCGGGCCAAGATTATTGTTTGAACATGAAGACGTTGTGTTCACCCTTGTATTGACGCTGACCATTGCCTGCGTCATTGCCACCCTGATCGTTCTGGCGCTGGCCCGGCCAATGTCATACCTGACCAAGGTTGATGCCCATATTCTGGCCCCGGTGGTGACCATGGTTGCCTTGGTCGGGGCTTATGCGCTGCAAGGTGAGATCGGGGATGTGGTCGTCGCCATGGTCTTTGCGATCATCGGCTACCTGATGATCCGGTTCCAATACCCAAGGATCACCTTCACCATCGCTCTGGTGCTGGGCAACATTACCGAGCGCAGCTTTTTCCAGACCATGGGGATTTCCGATGACTCCTATGCGATCTTCTTTACCCGCAACGTGTCCCTGATCCTGATCGCGCTGATCATCATCAGCCTTATGATCCCGTCGTTTAGAAACTGGATGGCCGATCGCAGTGCACGAAAAGAAGAAGGGAGTGCCACATGAGCATTCAAGCCCTTCCCCGCAACACCCTTGTTGGTGGTATCACCCTCATCCTTGCAGGGGCGATTTTTCTGGGCCTCCATGCCCAAGAGGTTCACCAGAGCCTGCTGGCCATTCCAGCGTTCATTGGATGGGCCGCAGCGATTTATGCAACACGGCCCCTGGTTAAGGACGAAAATCACACGGCGCTTTATTTTGCCTTTTCAATCATGGCATTGATGATTGTTTTCCTGCATGAAACCTATGAATACTCGGGCAAGTTACGCCTGTTCCCCTTGATGATTGGCTATGCCGGTGTGGTGCTGTCGGCCTTTGACATCCTGAGCCTGACCGACACCCGTTTGGGCCATGCCATTACCCGCATTTTGGGGGCCGCCCTTGATCCTGATGAAATTCATGTCCGCAAAGTCACCCGTGAACTGATCGTTTTTTCAGCCATGGCCGCCGTCGTGCTGTGCATTTACCTGATCGGCTTTTTGGTCACGACGCCGATTTTCGTGTTTCTGTGGATGCGGCTGGGTGGCAAAAAAAGCATCAAGGCGTGCTTTTATGGGGGCTTTTTCAGTCTGGTCTTTGTCTATCTGTTGTTTGAGGTCATTTTGCGATACGAACTTTACCTCGGCAAAATCCCGTTATGGGCCATTGATAAGTTTCTGCCCTAAACCCTTCAGAATAAAATTTCAGATTAAATCCTTCGATTCTTGGACGCCTTGGGATATGGTTTCGCCAAGATGCGCACAAGCGGATCGTGTACTGGCGGCTAACGCCTTGTTTTTAAAAAATTTGGGAGACTAATTATGATCAAAAAATCCGGACTTGCAGCAGCAGCCTTTGGTGCTGTTGCCATGGCTTTCTCCGGGGGGGCGAGTGCCGCTTTCCCAGAAAAAGACATTACCTTCATCATTCCTTACGGCCCCGGCGGCGGTTTTGACACGTATGTGCGCAAAATTGCACCGGTGATGCAGAAATACCTGCCAAACAAGGTCAACGTCATTCCTAAAAACGTTGCTGGCGCTGGTGGTAAAAAGGCACTGAACGTTCTTTATCGTGCCAAACCCAATGGCCGCAACATTGCCGTCTTCAACATGCCCGGCATGTTGCTTGACAAAATTCTTGGCAAGAAGACCACCTTTGACATCGACAAGTTCGTCTGGCTTGGCCGGATTGCTCAGTCCAAATATGTGCTGACCGTCGGCGCCAAGGGCAAGTACCAGTCGATCAAAAGCCTGATGAAAGCCAAGAAGCTGAAATATGCGGTCACAAGCCCCAGTTCAGGTTCTTATGTTGCCGGTAAAATCATGGCCGATGCCATGAAGATGGATGTCAAATTCCTCACTGGTTACAAAGGGTCTTCCAAGATCTCGCTTTCAATCATTCGCGGCGATACCCATCTTTCGCTGTTCAACACCCGGTCCTACGCAAAATGGGCCAAGGGTGGCGATCTTAAAGCGGTTCTTTCCTTTGAAAAGAAAAGCCCCTTCAAGGGCGTTCCCACAGCCGCTGAAGTTGGCTTTCCAGCCCTTGAGTTGCTGACCATTGAACGCGTTGTCGGCACCACACCAGGTACGCCGAAGAAGATTGCGAAGATTCTTTCAAAGGCACTGTTCTCTGCTTTGAACGATCCAAAGATCCAGGGTTGGCACAAAAAGACAAGGCGTCCTATTGATCCCTTGCCTGCAAAGGCCACCGGTAAATTGCTGAAAGCATCAGCAAAGTTCTTTGAACAATACAAAGGCGTGCTTTCCAGTAAGTAAGCCCGCATCGAAGACCATTAAAGGGCGCCCATATGGGCGCCCTTTTTTTGTCTGAATTTTAAAACTGAATTAAGCCCCGGATCAAGCTGTAGCGGGCGCTTCAACATCCGAAACTGTATAGCGGCGCAACAGGCGCTCTTCGGTTTCCGGGAAATCTGTCCGCGCGTGGTTCACACACCGGTTGTCCCACATCAGAAAATCATCCACGGCCCATTGGTGGGCATAGATGAATTCGGGGCGTTCCGTATGGTCCACCAATTCAGCCAGCAAGGCATCACCTTCAGTTTCAGGCATATCGACGATATGGCGCGACATCAGGCGATTGACAAACAGCGCTTTGCGCCCGGTTTCAGGATGCACCTTGGCCAATGGATGGGTGGCCCGGCGGATCAGGGCATCGCCTTCTTCAAATTCTTCGCGGTGCGTCGCATCCTGATAATAAACATTCAAAACCTGCTTATCATCGATCATCGCTTTGGTTTCATCGGAAAGCGCATCATAGGCGGCATAAAGATCGGCGAAAACCGTATCCCCGCCGGTGCCCGGGATTTTGATCGCGTACAGGGTGGTCGCAAGATAGGGGCTTTGCCGATGGGACCCATCGGAATGGAACTGCATTTCACCATCGGGCAGACTGCCAATGGGTTTGCCATCTTTGCGCAAATTGGAAACCAGCATGACACCCCGGCGATAATCATCGGGCCTATCACGGCCCGGTGCCTTGAACCCGGAATCGGCACTGCCAAACCGGTCACAAAAACTGATTTGGTCTGTCGATGTGATCGTTTGGCCAGGAAAATGCAAAAGCTGATGATCGAGAAATGCCTGTTGGATCAGGTCGAATGCCGCATCTGCCACAGGTTTATGCAGATCAATGCCCTCAACACGGGCCCCAAGGGTGTCTTTAAGGGGGATAATGGCAAGAGTCACGCCGTTGATCCTATCGTGTTGTGGAAAGCACGCAATGTGCGCCAATGGTGGGCTTAGTTTATCCCCCCCAGCCCACCCCGCCAAGGGGTGATCGGGGCTGTGAATAAGAGTGGCCTATAGCCCTTGATCCTGAGGCCCGGGCGGGATACCTTGCCCACCCGCCCGCGAAAATCGCAAAAATCGCGAAAATTGCAGAGATTACAGATTTTATTCTGACTGCATTCATGGGCAAAAAACAGGAATTAAAACGTGTCCCAAAAAAGCCTTTCCCCCATTGAAGATATCATCGAAGACGCCCGCAATGGACGAATGTTCATCCTTGTCGACGATGAAAACCGCGAAAATGAAGGGGATTTAGTGATCCCTGCGGAAAAGGCCGATGCCGATATCATTAATTTTATGGCCAAATACGGCCGCGGCCTGATCTGTCTTTCGGTCACACCGGAACGCGCCAATGAATTGGGCCTTGAAATGATGGCTTCGCGCAACAATGCGCGCCATCAAACGGCGTTTACCGTTTCCATTGAGGCCCGCGAAGGGGTTACCACCGGCATTTCTGCCGCGGATCGGGCGCACACGGTTTCCGTCGCCATTAATTCCAATCGCGGCCAAGAAGACATCGTTACCCCGGGCCACGTGTTTCCCTTAATCGCCCAAACCGGTGGCGTTTTGATCCGCGCCGGGCACACCGAAGCTGCCGTAGATGTTGCCAAAATGGCCGATTTGAATCCCTCAGGCGTGATCTGTGAGATCATGAATGACGATGGCACCATGGCCAGATTGCCTGATTTGCTTAAATTTGCTGAAACGCATGATCTCAAGGTCGCATCGATTGCCGATCTGATTTCATATCGTCGGCGCACCGAAAAAATTATCGAAAAAGTCGCTGAAACAACCATCAACAGCCGTTTCGGGGGCGAGTTTCAATTGCACGTCTTCGCCAACCAGATCGAATATGGCGAACACATTGCCATCAGCTATGGCGATGTAAGTGGCGAAGAGCCGGTTCTGGTGCGGATGCATGCGCTGAACATGATTGCCGATGTTCTGGGCGACACCACGGAAACCCAGTTTGCCGCCGGTGAAAAACGCGACCGGGCAACCGAACTCCACGCCGCCATGCAGATGATTGCCGATAAAGGCCGCGGCGTCGTGGTCATTATCCGCGAACCCAGCCCCACTGCGCTGTCGCGCTTTGTTCAGGAGCGCGAGGGAAAACCAATGTCCAAGCCCATATCCGAACTACGCCAATATGGGATTGGGGCCCAAATTCTTCTGGAACTGGGGGTCCACAATATGGTGCTTCTAACCAATACCCGCCGCACCATTGTGGGTCTTGATGGATACGGCCTTAATCTGGTTGCCCAGGAACCCCTTCCAACCTAAATCAGCGGTAAATATAGAAAAATGGCCCCTTCTGGGTCTTGTACTCTGTTGGCCCAGACTGTAGAATTACTTAGAATACTAACGAGAACACGCGTCACGATCGGGAGAACAAGCCATTATGGCAAAACAACAAGATGGAAGCGTCGAAATCCTGAAAATTCAGGATTTCGAAATAGAAGTGGAACGCCGGGGTTCCGGGACACCGCTTGTACTGCTCTACGGAGAAGAAGCGCTTGAACTGGAAGCACCCTTTCTGGATGAGCTTGCCACAACCAATGAAATTATCATTCTGTCGCCTCCGGGCTTTGGCAAATCAAACCGTCCCGATAGTGTCGGCAATCCCGATGATATCTCATATGTGATGCTGGACGCGCTTGATGCCCTTGGCCTTGAAGACGTGACCCTGATGGGTTGTTCCTTTGGCGGTTGGATTGCTGCGGAAATGGCCACCAAAAATAGCGCCCGCATCAAGCAATTGATCTTGGTTGACCCCTACGGGATCAAGGTCAGTGACCGTTGGACCCGCGACATTCAGGACATCTGGTTCATGACCGCCGAAGACGTCCAGGACCGCAAATATTCTGACACCAAAAAAGGTGATATCGATTACACCGTCATGGCCGATGAAAAGCTGGAAATTATTGCACGCAATCGGGAATCCTTGGCCTTGTTTGGCTGGCAGCCTTACATGCACAACCCGAAGCTTAAAGGCCGGCTACATCGCATTAATGTGCCAACCCTGATTGTTTGGGGCGTTGATGACGGGATTGTCACCACAGATTACGGCAAGGCGTATGCCGCCGAAATTCCTGGTGCAAAATTCGAAGCCATTAAACAAGCTGGGCATTACCCCCAGATTGAACAACCCGCAGCCTTTGTGAAACTGGTCAGCAGCTTTATCGCAAAAGCATAAGCGACCGCCTGACCAGATTAGGGAGAATTTATTATGTATGCATGGCACTTCACCGAAATGCCTTACCCCAATCACCCGGACCCGGATACGGTTCCCTCCGTGCGCGTCAGCTTGCCCAGCAAGCATTTTGACCCAAAGCTTGGAGCGGAACTTTATAACCGCTATCTGGATGAACACTTGCTCGCCGATGACCTGGGGCTCAACATCATGTTGAACGAGCATCACCAGACAGCGACCTGTCTGGATGTCGCCGCCCCGCTATCCGGTGCGATTCTTGCGCGCCAGACCACAAAGGCGCGCATCTGTATCCTGGGGAACCCCATGGCCAACCGGGCCGATCCGATCCGGGTTGCCGAAGAAATGGCCATGATCGATGTGATCTCCAAAGGCCGTCTTGATGCCGGTTTTGTGCGTGGCGTTCCATACGAAGTCTTCGCCGCCAACACAAACCCGACCCAAACCCTAGAGCGTTTGTGGGAAGGCATTGATCTTTGCGTCAAAGCCTGGACCACCCATGATGGGCCCTTCAATTTCGAAGGCAAATACTGGCACAAACGCCAGGTCAACGTATGGCCCCGCCCGTATCAGGACCCGCACCCACCCGTCTGGATCACCGGTTCATCGGACAAAGAAAACATCCGTGAAGTTGCACGTCGTGGCTTTACTTTCGCCATGTTCCTTCAGCCCCATGAAAAGGTGAAGGAAATGTTCGATGCGTATCGCGAAAGTTCCATTTATGACGACCCAGAGGAAACACGGCGCCACATTGCCTATATGCCTTTGGTCGCCACGGGTGAGACCGAAGAAGAAGCAGAAGGATTTGCGAAGAAAATTGCCTGGTATCTTCAGGCAAAGACCGCACCGCAGTTCCGTAACCCACCGGGTTATGTGCCCGTTGCCTTCAACGTACAAGCGCTGAAAGGCAAGTATTCAGGGCGTACCGACGCCGTGCGTGCCGGTGGCATGGATTATCTCAAGGAACAGGGCGTCATGATCTATGGCACCCCCGATTCGGTCTTTGAACAGATCAAAACCTTCTATCACAACGTTGGTGGTTTTGGCCAATTCCTGATGATGCAACAAGCCGGGCATCTGGATCACAATGAAACAGTCAAAAGCATGAGCCTGTTTGCCAAGGAAGTGTATCCCCGCCTGCGCGAGGAATTTGCTTTCAAAATCAAAGGGGCCGCCGCCGAATAGTGGCGGGATGGCTTTTTGTGTGCATCGATGAGCAACTCTAAATTCGTCACAGTTGACGGGGTCAAGACCCATTACCTAGAGGCCGGCCAATCAGATGGCCGGCCGACGGTTTTGCTTTTGCACTCGGCTGAATTTGGCGGTGCAGCTGAGTTAAGCTGGGAATTCAACATCGGTCCATTGGGGGAACACTTCCACGTTCTGGCCCCCGATCATCTGGGCTTTGGCCGAACCGACAAAGTGTTCGATTTTTGTGGCCAGTTTGACAGACGCATTGAACACATCCGCCGCTTTTTAGAAGTCATGGACGTCCACGATGTCTATGTCATCGGTTCATCCATGTCCGGTGGATTGTCGCTGACGGTCGCATGCCGGGACAAGCCCGACTGGCCCATGCGCAAGGTGATTTCCTGTTCAGGGGGTGGCCTGTCACCAGCCAATGATGCGCGCGCGGTTCTTAATTCCTATGAAGGGGATTTCGAACACATGCGCCGTATCGTCGAGGTCATGTTTGTAGACCCAAAATGGGCAGGCGAT
>Ga0233433_10001867_pt1 | contig 19328 bp, 16 predicted proteins | sample SI_122_August201_5_FD_179868 | JGI IMG/M metagenome (GOLD analysis project Ga0233433, IMG submission 179868) | Seawater microbial communities from Saanich Inlet, British Columbia, Canada - SI_122_August2016_100_MG | ecosystem: Environmental > Aquatic > Marine > Inlet | place: Canada: British...
AACAGGCCGGGGGATGACCTGGGGGATGATCTGGGGGATGATCTGGGGCTGATCGGGCTGTGTGATAGAGCCGTCACCTGACGGTCGTTTGCCAGGAAATCACCAGATGTAGTATTCTCCGTGTTACGAGAACGGAGGATACTGTTGTCTACGGCAGAAGGCACCCATCCGGCCCTTGTTCTCAACGCTGATTTCCGGCCGTTGAGCTACTTCCCGCTGTCGCTTTGGTCGTGGCAAAACTCGGTCAAGGCGGTGTTCATGGACCGGGTCAACGTGGTCTCCGAATACGAACACGAAATCCATTCCCCAAGCTTTACCATGCCATTGCCCAGCGTTATTGCGCTGAAACAGTATGTGCCGCTGCACCGGCGCCCGGCGTTCACGCGCTTTAACGTGTTCCTGCGCGACAGCTTCGCGTGTCAATATTGTGGCTCGGGATTCAAAGCCGAAGATTTGACCTTCGATCACATGATCCCGCGTTCGCGCGGCGGCCGCACCACCTGGGACAACGTGGTCACGGCATGCGCGCCTTGTAATTTGCGCAAGGGCCACCGGATGCCGACGGAAACCGGCATGTATCCGCTGATCAAACCGCGCCCTCCCTCGAACGGCCAACTCCAAGAAAACGGCCGCGCCTTCCCACCCAACTTCCTGCACGAAAGCTGGCGCGATTTCCTTTATTGGGATGCGGAATTGGAGGCTTAGGCGCCGAGTTCGTCCGCCATTTCAGCGAGATCAGCGACAATCAGATCGGGCGTAATCCCAAACGCGTCCAAGGCCTGACCATACCGGCGCACCCAAATGGTCGGGTAGCCGAAATTGGTGGCGCCGATCACGTCGAAGGAATTGCCGGATACGAAACCCAGTTCCTCTATGCTGACGCCAATCTCGGTTTGGCCCAGTTCATAGGCCGCTCGGCCAGGCTTGTATACTTTATGGGGCTCGGCGCTGATGATGCCTTTGAAATGCCCGTCGATGCCGGCATTGGCTTGGCTTTTCTCGATCATCCAAGGTGTCGCCATGGACAGGACATAGAGGTCAAATTTGGCGGCCAAGCGGCCAAGCGCCGCGTCAGCTTCGGGATAAACCGGCAGCCGCGTGTCGGCCTCGATCCATTGGTCGCGGAGATCATCGGCGACGGTCATGGCCATTTCCTGTGTCGCGAAATCAAAAGCGGCGATGGTCAGCTCGTCCCAGGTAATGTGATGTTCCATCTGACCCAGTTGAAAACAATAGCGCTGAATTTGGGCGAACCACAATTTGGTGAACGCCGCGCCTTGGCCCGGGAAGGTTTGGTCAATTTCGTCGGCCAACGCCATCTTGTTGGCGATGGTGCCGTAATAGTCGAAGGCAAGAGCTTTTATATTCGACGTGCTGGACATGGCTTTCTCACTCCTTAGTCATCCAAGTCATCAAGTATTGATTGCATCGCGGCGTTCGGCAACGACCTCGGCGGCGATATCAAAAAACGCCCGGACGATAGGTATGCGAATGCGGGATTTTAGACAAATCATCCAATCGGGATTGGACAGCGCAATATCGGTGATCGGAATTTTCGTAAACCGAGGGTCGTCACCGGCGTCCGCCGTCGTCAGGATGGCAACACCAAGACCCGCGGCGACCATTTCATGATGGGTATGCCAGCCGTCGGCCTCCATGTAATTGGAAATCCTCAACCCCGCGTCATCCAAGGCGCCTTCGACGATGCGCCGGATCATCATGCCGGAATCGCGCAGAACCAATGGCTGGCCAGCCAGTTCCTTCAGTGTCGTTTGCTTGTTTTTTGAAAATGGATGTCCATTGGCCGCCATGGCGACCACTGGTTCGTCGGTGACGACGATGGCATGAAATTCGTTCTCATCAGGCAATTCGGCGACAATAGCGATATCAATCTCGCGGTCGCGGAGCGCCCGATAGAGATCGGGATTGCCAGTCGTCATCAAATTTAGGTTCGGGTCGGGGTAACGTTCCCGAAAGGCACTCATCAACTGCACGACCTTTTGCGGCCCGACGGCACCTAGGCGCAGATGCCCGGTGACGGTATCGCGGCCACCTTGCAATATTTTCTCCGCTGCATCGACACCGGAAAATATTTGCGCGGTCAATGCCAGCAACTCGTCACCGAACTCAGTGGTTTCGACACCCTGGCCGCGGCGCTCGAGTAAGCGCACCCGGTAACGATCTTCGAGACCGCGAACCTGCTGCGACAGGGTTGGTTGCGAGACGCGAAGTGCTCGCGCAGCCTTCGAGAAGCCGCCCTCTGACGCGACCGCATGAAATGCCTTAAGATGTGTTATGTTTATAGTCATAATCAATAGTCAGCATTTATTATATCTATAGTTAAGCAATAAATTGCCAAAAATACACGAAATTATACATATATTATTGATTTAGTCTATATTAAAAAGACATCGAAAGCAATTCGAGTCATTGGCAATCTCATCAAGGCGGCCCGGAGCCGCGAAAGAGGCGCTGGATTTGTTGACAAGACGCCGCCAATCCCTATAGTGCGCCGCTTCATGCCCGACACGTGGATCAACGGCTGAGTTCCGTTCGTATCCCGCCCCCGCTAAGTCGCGGGAATAGGCTAACCGGGAACATTAATAACACCCGAGAAAACGAGGGTTCCGAAATGACCAAGCGCGTCAAATCCAAATACAAGATTAACCGCCGCCTCGGCGTCAACCTTTGGGGACGTCCGAAAAGCCCTGTGAACACCCGTGACTACGGTCCCGGCCAACATGGCCAGCGCCGCCGCAAGCCGTCCGATTTCGGTCTGCAGTTGGCTGCTAAGCAAAAGCTCAAAGGCTACTACGCCAATATCACGGAAAAGCAGTTCCGCAAATATTACCACGAAGCCCAAGGCGGCAAGGGCGATACGTCCGAGAAACTCATCGGTCTTCTTGAGCGCCGCTTGGATGCGGTGATCTACCGGATGAAGTTCGTGCCTACCGTGTTCGCGGCGCGCCAATTCATTAACCACGGTCATATCAAGGTCAACGGCAAGAAGGTCAATATTCCGTCCTACCGTGTTCGCGAAGGTGACGTGATTGAAGTTCGGGAAAAATCCCGCCAATTGCCGCTGGTTCTGCTGGCGATTGAAAGCACGGAGCGTGACGTGCCCGATTACATGGACGTTAACCTGAACAAATTGCAGGGAACCTTCGTGCGGGTCCCGAAGCACGAAGATGTGCCTTATCCGGTGCAGATGGAACCCAATCTGGTGATCGAATTTTATTCGCGCTAATCCAGAATTCAGACGAATTAGGAAAACCCCGCCTCGTGCGGGGTTTTTTTACGTCGCGGCCCTCAAGGTGACATACTGCTGTATGCGATCATCTTGCGCCTGCATTGCAGTTGACCTAGGCTAATGTGGTTAAATCGGGGGTATGTGATAATCCCAAAGTGATACTGCGTCCGGTTGCGTAGACGGGATCACATGAGGGGGGAATTGTGGCGAACAAGCGTGCCAAGCCCAGCGCTATCGCGACTGCTTTGAGCGAACAGGAGCTTATGGTCCTGTTGGGCAGTGAGGAACGTTATCGCCACATTGCCGAAATCGGTTCCGATTGGATCTGGGAAATGGATGCTGAACTCAGGTTTAGCTATTTCTCGCCGGGTTTCGAGCGTATTACCGGTATCCCTCCCGAGCTTGCCATCGGCAAGACTCGCCCGGAGTTTTCATCGGATTCAATGGATAGCGAAGAATGGCTGGACCATTTCGATGATCTTGAGGCGCGGCGGGATTTTCGGAATTTTCGTTATACGTTCCTAGGCCCTGAAAGCATTGAATGTGTTTACGAGGTCAACGGTTCGCCGATTTTTGACGGTGACGGAAAATTTCTCGGTTATCGGGGCACCTGCAGCGATATATCTGCTTTGGCCGAAACGGAAAAAGCGCTCAGGGCCAGTGAAAATCGCCTCAGGGATATTGTCTCTACGGCGTCCGACTGGGTTTGGGAAATGGACGCTAATCTGAATTTCATTTACGTATCCGGGCGTGTTTTCGACATTGCGAATATGGACCCATCGAAATTCGTCGGTCGGACCCGGTTCGAGGCGGCCGGCGAAGAGATCATCTCGCTGTCGCCCCGCCTTTGGGAAAAGCATAGGCAGGATCTCACCAGCCGCCGGCCGTTCAAGAATTTCACCTATCCAAGTTCGGACCGGGACGGCCAACGCCGCTATCTACAGATTAGCGGCAAGCCAATATTTGATGAGGTTGGGCATTTCACCGGGTACCTGGGCACCGGGACAGACGTCACCGAAATGGTTGAAGCGGAAGAACGCCTGACCACATTGATCGCCGCTATCGAACAAATGCCCGAGCGGATCGCGATTTTTGACGATGAAGATCGATTTTTATTCACCAATCAAGCCTACAGAGATTTTAACAAAGACGTCTTTGACACCATTCAACCCGGAACGAAATTTGAAGATCATATAAGGAATGTCGCAAGCAAGGGCGGCATCACTGAGGCGGTTGGCCGCGAAGAGGCTTGGATCAACGAACGCATGGCGCGCCACCGCAACCCAACAGGGCCAGTTGAGACCCGCCGCACCGGGGATATCTGGTCGCAGATCCAAGAACACGCCTTGCCCAACGGCACGATATTGTGGAGCTCTGATATTTCCGAACGCAAGCGTATGGAGGAAGATCTTTGTGGCGCCAAGGCCAATGCGGAACAAGCCAACAACGCCAAATCTGAATTCTTATCCGCCATGAGCCACGAATTGCGGACGCCGATGAACGCCATCCTCGGCTTTACATAGTTGTTGAAGCTAGGGTCGCCGTTGGATACCAAGCAGGCCGATTGCGTCACGCATATCCTGAACGGCGGTGGGCATTTGCTTGAATTGATCGATCAAGTACTGGAATTGCACAAAATTGAAACCGGCAACACGGAATTTGTCCGTGAAACAGTCAATGTGGGCGAGCTCGCGAAGGAATGCCTGCAATTCATCGAAGCCAGGGCCGCCGAAAACCGGATTGAGGTCCGTAACGATACTGAACAAGACACGGCACTTTTCGCACATACGGATCGGACGCGGTTGAAGCAGATCATTTTAAATCTTCTTTCCAACGCGGTGAAGTGCAACCGGGCCGACGGCGAAATTGTCCTCGCCTGCCGCCGGATGCCTGCTGATGTGATAAGAGTGTCAGTCACCGATACGGGAATTGGCATCGCCGCGAATTTGCAAGATGACCTGTTTACGCCGTTTGAGCGTCTTGGCCACGAACGCGGTAATATTGAAGGCACGGGGATCGGGCTGACGATTACCAAACGGTTGGTCGAACTGTTGGGCGCCGAAATCGGGTTCATCAGCGAAGAAAACGCAGGCAGCGAATTCTGGGTTGATTTGCCGCCGGGCGACAATGGCGAGAACATAGCTGAATTCATCGGCTTCAAGGTGCCGTCAGAACAGACGATGTCGCCATCCAGCAAGGCTATTGCGCCGGTGCCGAGTGGACGACGGACGGTTCTTTACATTGAGGACAATGCGGCCAACCTCGAACTCATGCAGATGATCATTCGCGAAGAGCCCGGGCTGGAATTGATTTCCGCCGTCGATGCATATTCCGGTATTAGCCGTGCCCTCGAAAGCCGCCCTGATCTGATTTTGATGGATATCAATCTCCCCGATATAAGCGGGATCGACGCCATGGAAAAACTGAAAGAGCATCGGGAAACTGCGGCAATTCCCGTGATCGCGGTCTCGGCGGCAGCCATGCCGCATGAAATTGAACGGGCCTTGGATGCGGGCTTTCAGACGTATCTGACCAAGCCGATCAACGTCAACGAGGTGTTGGATGCCATTCGACGGGCGTTAGCTTAAACGGGGCGTAACGGCCAATTAGACAGATTGTGGAAGACGTCGGTTTTTAGGCGCCGACATCAACGATTGAGCCGCGTGGTGTGTCTTCGGTACGTTGCGGTGCTTCGCCGACCCGGCTGACGCTGGAACGCAGATCTGCCTGTTGGCGAATTTCGGAAGCGCGCTCGGCGGCTCGGCGTTCCGTCAGCCGGCCTTCGCGGTCAATCAGGGCTTGGCGAAGATCTTCGGCGCGCTGTGCCAGGGTGTCGATTTCAATGGCGTCGTTGCGGGCCCCGGCGATGTCGCGCACCAACAAGTTCTCACCGACTTGCCGGTTGTCGCGGGTTTCGTTCAATACAATCTGGACTTGATCCTGGTCGCGCTCAAACAAGGTGTCATTGGCAATAACGTCGAGAATTTGCTGCTGTACACCCAGTTCACGATCTTGGCTTTGCTCAAATTCAAGATCACCGCGGCGGTCGCGGACACGCTGTTCAGCTAGGCGAACCTGTTCCGTGGTCACTTGGCGGATACGCTGGGCCTCGGCAGTTGCCCGTTCGCGCACCGCTACTACCTCGGCGCGTTGGTCGTCGCGCACCCTGAGCGCGTCCTGAACAAGCCTGGCACGTTGGCCGGCGGATACGGAGGCTATTTCTGACATGGCCTAGACAAAATTACCCTTAATAACCCGTTAATATTATACAAATCCGCCAAAAATTTCAACTGCATATGCCTTTTCGGGCGTTCAGAGGCCGGCTATCCAATCGATCATGCCCGTCATTCGACACGTCGGTTGAAGACGGAAAAGGACCGCCCTCGCCTTTAACGGCATGGTGCGGCCCTTCCCTCAAGACTCCCTGGGAAACATCGGGGTCTTTTAATTTATTCGGGTGTCACGTCACCCGTTTTGTTGTTTCCCGGGCTGTTTCCCAGGTTGAATTCTTACTCGGCAGTCGCGACGGCTTTTTCTTCGAAAAGCTTTTCCAGTTCGCCGGTTTCCGCCATTTCGCGGACGATATCACAGCCGCCGACAAATTCGCCTTTGACATAAAGCTGCGGGATCGTCGGCCAATTGGAAAACTGTTTGATACCGTCGCGGATTTCCATGTCTTCTAGGACGTCGACGCCCTTGAATTTGACCTGCAAGGTGGACAGAACTTGGCTGACGGCTGCCGAGAAACCGCATTGCGGAAACATCGGGTTGCCCTTCATGAACAAAACGACGTCGTTGCCGTCGATTTCACCTTGAATGCGGTCGAATGTGGGATTGTCGGTCATGATACTTCCTTTAACGTTAGTCGGCGTCTTCCGGCGTGCTGGTCTGGAGAGCAAGCGCGTGCAATTCACCCCCCATGCGGCCCTGAAGCGCCTGATAAACCATTTGATGTTGTTGTACACGGCTTTTGCCGGCGAAAGCCGGTGAGATCACATATGCTGCGTAGTGATCGCCGTCGCCGCGTAAATCCTCAATGGTGACTTGGGCGTCGGGGACGCCTTCTTTGATAAGGCTTTCAATTTCTGCAGCAGCCATTGCCATGTTAATCGGCCCCTATTTTATCTGTCGCAGGCAGTCCAACGTCTGCCCAATTGCCTGATCCATGGATATGGCCATATCCGTCGGCAGGGTCAACCCCTGTCGGCATATGGTTATAGCGCCGACGACGCTCAAATCTGATCAGCAAAGTAGCGGCTAACCAAGCCAAATCGTTCGCGCCGCATGGTGTCTGGGAAGCTGCGCATGAAATCCTTCAATAGTCCGTTATTCAAAAATAAGTCCGACCGTTGGTAAATAGCAGCCAGCAGAGGCAAATCGACATCTTTGCCGTGTTGATAGTCGGCAAAGGTCTTGGCGGCGTTACCGCCTTGTTCGGCAATTTGGCGAATCGCATTGATCTGCTTTCCCATTGAACCTGCAGTTCGCGCAATGAGGCTCATTAATGTCTTGTTGTCGGCGTCCGTTGGCGCCTGAAATTGTTCGTCCGACGCGGTTATCTTTTGCCAAATGTCCTTGGCTAGCGCGTTCGCCGCATCAATACGTGCAACCTCAATTTCCCAATCTTCAAGGCTCATGACTTCGCCCATCCATCCGGGTTTCGGTTTTTCTTTTTTAAGGCCGCCGAACAGGCCTTTTTTCCCCTGAGCCGCCGGTTTTTCGGCGGCTCTTGGCGAACCGTCAACTCCTCCCAGGTTTTTTGCCAGGCATTCCAGATGGTTTCGCGGTTTTTCCGTTCTTCCATGCCGGCGCAGATGAAATCTACCTGCTCTTCGGCCGCCAATCGCTCGGCTTGGCGGACAAAAGGGTGGCATGGTCGTAACATGGCAGGCGCAAAGTGCACGATTATCAGCGCGCCGAACCTCTCGGCGAACGCCTCGGACAACGCGAAAGGCAGCGGCTGTCCATCAACTGGTGTCTGCGGCACGCCCTCACGAAGGACCTCAAGACGGCGTTCGATCATGTAAGAGAATGCCATGACAAACGCATCTTCCGCCGTTGCCGGGATGTTGCGCCGAATTTCATCACTGCGGATGGCCGATGTTTCGCTCAAGACGGCGCGCCGTTCTTCCAATTCATCGGCCTCGGTTTTTTCCCGCTCCAGTCTGTCTGCGTGGGCGTCGGCGCGGGCAATTCGGTTTTCCTTGATATCGCGCATCAGCAATGAGATCGCCATTTTTCTGGGCTCCATTGCATAGCCCTCACCGGGGTCCTTATCGGTGGCCATGATGGCGTTTAATTCGCGTTCGAACTCAACCCGGTTGCTAGCGTCGTCACCGCGGCTGAACAGGCTGCGAATGATAATTTTTGAACAACGCAGTAATCCGTCCGGCGTTGACGCTTGCTCGATCATCGCAATCAATCCGGTATCGGGCCTCTCGAAAACATCTTCCCAGGCAATGGTCTTTTTACGGGCCTGGGGCCAGGTGTCCTTGGGTGGCGGAATAGCGGTTTCTGTCATGGCGGCGTGTCCGGAAGTCTCCCCGCCCGAAGTTTAACGGATTGGCGCGCCAATGAGGAGTCGTCCAGGCGGTGCCAGCCCCTGACACACCTTGCCGCTAGCGTGGTGCTCGTCTAATCATAGCTGCGGGGCGCAACCCGGGAGGATCAACGTGGCCGCCTATTCACTCGGCATCGATATCGGCGGTACTTTCACCGATATCGTCGCCTTCGATCACGCCAGCGGCCGGCAGATGAGCCGCAAGGTTTTGACCTCGCACGATGATCCGGCGCGTGCCGTGATGGCGGGAATTGATGCGGTGATGGAAATGCATGGGCTGGCCGCCGCGGATTGCCGGCGTCTGGTTCACGCGACCACCCTGTTCACCAACGCCTTGATCGAACGTAAGGGCGCGAAATCCGGTCTGATCACCACCCAGGGGTTTCGTGATGTGTTGGAAATCGGCCGCGAGCGCAAGTACGGGCTTTATGATTTGGCGATCTCAAAGCCCGCGCCGTTGGTCCCCCGCGATCGGCGCCTCGAAGCGATTGAACGTATCGATGTGGACGGCAATGTGGTCGTCGAATTGGATCATGCGGATGTGCTGAAGCAGGCCGATCGGCTTGTTGCCGCCGGAGTCACGTCCGTGGCCGTCGTCTTTTTGCATGCTTACGCCGATGGGACGCATGAGCGCCAGGCGATCGATATCATCAGTGCCGCCCACCCCAGCCTCAGTCTTTCCGCATCGCATGATGTGGCGCCCGAAATCCGCGAGTTTGAGCGGACATCGACGACCGTTGCCAACGCCTACATCAAGCCATTGGCCGAACGCTATTTGGAAGCACTGGCCGATCAGGCGGCGGCGCGGGGGATTGCTACGCCGCTGCATATGATGCTGTCGGCGGGCGGCCTCACGCATTTGGAAGAAGCCAAACGGGTGCCCGTGGAAATGCTGGAATCGGGGCCGGCGGCGGGGGCCTTGGCTGCGGCGTACTTCGGCGCGGCCTCAGATGATGGCGTCGGTGCGGATGATTTACTGGCTTTTGATATGGGCGGCACGACCGCGAAACTGGCCTTGGTCGAGGGCGGCGAGCCGCGTACCGCCTATGGATTTGAGGCGGCGCGCGAAAAACGGTTCGCCGAAGGCAGCGGGTTGCCGATTCGTATATCGACCGTGGAACTGATTGAAATCGGTGCTGGCGGCGGCTCCATTGCCAGATTGGATGCGGCGGGGTTATTGAAAGTCGGGCCGGAGAGCGCGGGTTCCGATCCTGGGCCGGCGAGTTACGGTGCCGGGGGCACGCAACCGACCGTGACCGACGCCGATCTGGCGCTGGGATATCTGGATTCTGAGGGGTTCGCCGGCGGCGATGTCACGATCGATCTGGCTGCCGGTGACGCGGCCATCAGCGGTTTGGCGGATCAGGTGAGCATGGCGCCGCTCGCCTTAGCCTGGGGAATCCACGACATTGTCAACGAAAGCATGGCCAGCGCGGCCCGCGTTCATATCGCCGAGCGCGGCCGTGATCCGCGTGGATACAGTCTGTTGTGTACCGGTGGTGCTGGGCCCGTGCATGCCTACGGCGTGGCCGCTAAATTGGGACTAAAGCGGATCATCTGCCCGCCTTCCGCGGGGGTTGCGTCGGCGCTGGGCCTATTGGTGGCGCCGGCTCGTGTCGACCGAGTGGCGACCATCGGGCTAAATCTGGAAACCGATGATCCGGCCAAACTGGAAGCCGTCTTCCAGCGCCTTGAAGCGGAAGCACGCGGTGTCATCGCCGACACCGGATTGGCGGAGAATGATGTTGAATTTCACCGGCTTGCCGATGGGCGGTTCGTTGGCCAGGGATTTGATCTGGTGATCCCCTTGCCGCCCGGGCCCTATGACCTTGCCGACAAGCGGGCTGTGCGCGCACAGCTGCTGGCGGCATTTGAGCGCGGCTACCGCGAACGCTTTAACCGTACACCGCCGGATGTGGCGGTGGAATTCATCAATGCCCGGCTGTCGGCGCGCGCCCCGGCGCCGGTTCCGGAAATGGAACCGCCCTCGAGCCCGCGCGCCGACGACAGTGCGCAGATCGGCACAAGGCCCGCGTACTTCCCGGAATTCGGCGGGTTCACTGAGGTGCCCGTTTTCGATCGGCAACAATTGGCTGGTGGGCAAAAATTGTGCGGCCCGGTGATCATTGCCGATGCCGGCTCGACGCTGATCGCCGGCCCGGGGGCAGCTATTGCGGTGATGGAGAACGGCAATATTCACGTAGATCTGCCGGCGAGAAAACAGGCGGTTGAGGGGGTGGGGGATGGCTGAAAAGAAGAACACCGCCACTGGGGACTTTGATGCCGTTATTTTGGAAATCCTCTGGACCCGATTGATTTCCATTGTCGATGAGGGTGCCAAGGCTATCGTCCGCACGGCATTTTCAACCTTGTCGAACGAAGCCAATGATTTCGCCTGCGTGCTGACCGATGCGCGCGGCCGCTCGCTGGCTCAAAATTCAGGCTCAATCCCGTCTTTCATTGCCACTTTGCCGGCGACCGTGCGGCATTTCCTTGATGCCATCGGCGCGGAGAACATGCGCCCCGGCGATATTCTGATTACCAATGATCCGTGGAAGGGCACCGGGCATCTGCCCGATGTTTGCATCGTTCAGCCGGTGTTTTTTGGTGCGCGTCTGGTGGCCTTTGCCGCGACGACGTCCCACGTTCCCGATATCGGTGGCCGCATCCGGGCCTTGGAAGCCCGCGAAATTTATGAAGAAGGCCTGCAGATCCCTCTGACCAAGCTGTCCGATGGCGGCGTAATTAACGACCAATTGGTCGACATCATCCGTCTCAATGTCCGCACGCCTGACCAGACCATGGGCGATATCTGGGCCCAGGTCGGCGCCGGCGGGCTGATGGCGGATCGATTGCTGGCGATGATGTCTGATTACAGCCTCGCTGACCTCACGGGCCTAGCCGACGAATTGTTCCGGCGTTGCGAGGTGGCCATGCGCGCCGCCATCTCTGCGGTGCCGGACGGCGTTTATGGTTACGTCATGGAAACCGACGGCATGGATATCGCGTTCCGCTATGAGGTCGCGCTGAGCATTGAAGGTGATGCCATCAGCGCCGATTTCACCGGCATCACGGCGGCTCAGCCCCGTGCGATCAATTGCCCGATGACCTATACCTATGCCATGACCGCTTACGCGGTGAAATGCGCGTTGCTGCCCGATCTTGCCAACAACGACGGCATGTTCCGCCCAATTACCGTGACGGCGCCGGAAGACTGCCTGGTCAATCCGCGTTATCCTGCCGCCGTCTCGGCCCGCGCCGGCACCGGGCATTACGTGCCGGTTGTCGTCTTTGGCGCCTTGGGTCAGGCGGTACCGGACTGTGTCATGGCGGGCGCCGGCTCGCCCCTGTGGGCGATCACCCAGACAGGACACCGTGATGACGGTAGCGCTTATGCCAATGTCTTGTTTTTCAATGGCGGAATGGGCGCGCTGGCGGACAAAGACGGCGAAAGCTGTCTGAGCTGGCCCTCGAATATTTCATCAACCCCGGTTGAGGTTGCCGAGCGCAACGCACCTTTGCTGATCCGTGAAAAGAAACTGCGTCCGGGCTCGGGCGGCGCCGGACGCCATCGCGGCGGCCTGGGCCAGGACGTGGAGATGGTCTGCACGTCCGAGCGGCCGATCGCCATGATGTTCATGGCCGAGCGCACTCGCGTGCCCGCGCCGGGCTTTGCCGGCGGTGGGCAGGGCGGCCTCGGCAGCGTTGAAATCAACGGTGAGGCCGTCAATCACCGGACTCAGCATATCTTGCAAAAAGGTGACGTGGTGGTCGTGCGCACGCCCGGCGGTGGCGGCTATGGGGTGGCCGCTGAGCGATCCGGAAGCGCAGTTGAGGTCGATGCGGCGCGCGGGTATGCATCCGACAATGAGCATTGAACGGCCGCTAATTTTCATTGGCCAATTGAGAAGGACTAACGTGCGCTTCCTGAATAGGGCGAGACGTCGCGGAGGTCGAGCTTCAGGTGGATCAGCGCCGGGCCGTCGTGGGCCATGGCACCTTTCAAGGCGTCGGCGAAGGCATTCGTCTCACTGACCGTGAATGCAGCCATGCCGTATCCCCGTCCGAGGGTCGCGAAATCGGGACTAACCAGCCTAGTGCCAAAATCCCAGTCGTCGAAGCGTTTCTGCTGATGCACCAGGATTGAGCCCCAGGCAGCGTTGTCGCAGACGATGATCTTCACCGGGAGTTTCTCTTGGACAATGGTCGTCGCCTCCTGCCCGGTCATCAGGAACCCGCCATCCCCGCACCAGGCAAACACCGGGCGCGACGGGTCGGCGATGGCAGCACCAATGGCGCCGGGGACGCCATAACCCATGGCGCCTGAAATCGGCCCGAAGCTGCTGTAGGGTGCGTTGCAACGGTAGTAGCGGTGCAGCCAGCGTCCAAAGGTCCCCGCGTCGGACGAAAGGATGGTATCGGTGGGCACCATCGCGGCAAATGCCGCGATGATTTCAGCCATGTCGACGTCACCTTGAACTTCGACGTCACCGGGGACCGCGTAGGCGGTTTCCTGGGCATGAATGGCATTGCGCCATTCGAGCCGGGCCGGCGGCGGCGTGAAATCCTTGAGATTTCTGTTCATGGCGGCGAGTGCCGGTTTGACGTTGGCGCCCAGTGCCACGTTGGCCTGCCATGCGGAGAACGTCGCGGCGTCAGGATACACCATGATCATCTTCTGGTCGGCGCGGATCAATGTATAGTCTGCCGTGGTCGCGCTATCCAGGCGGCTGCCGATGTTGATCACCAAATCACAGGCGTCCAAAGCCTCGGTCTGGAACGGCAACCGGTTGAGGGTAAGCTGACCAAAATAGGCCGGGTGATCGTTCAAAAAAACATCTTGGTGCCTGTAGGCGGCCATGACCCCGGCGCCCGTAATCTCGGCGAAGTCCTTGAGTTCACGTATCGCACCTTCATTGGCGATCATCTCGCCTGCCAGGATAATCGGATGGTGGGCATCACGGATGAGCGCGCAGGCGGTCTCGACGGCTTGTGGTTCGGCGCCGAGAATTACCGGTGCCGGGACATCGGGGATTGTCGGCGTGCCGGTTTTGCCATCCAGAATATCTTTAGCAATTGCGCAGACGACGGGGCCGGGCCGACCGCTGACGGCAAGATCCAAAGCGCGGGCCGTGACGTCGGCCAGTTCGTCGAAGGAGGCGACGTCGAACACCGCCTTGGCGATGGGATTGAACATGCGGAGGTAGTCGATCTCTTGAAAGGCTTCGCGGCCTTTTTGGGCGCGCGGAATATTGGCAATGAACAGGACCATGGGCCGCGACGCCTGCATTGCCGTATGCGCGCCGATGGCGGCGTTAGATGCCCCAGGCGCGCGACTGACGAAAACGCAAGCCGGCTTGCGACGGATCGCCGCATAGGTCTCGGCAGCAAACATGGCCGATGATTCCAGCCGGGTCGGGACGGCACGAATCTCATCTTGATGGCGGCTGAGCGCTTCCAGGACCGTGACATAGGTGCCACCGGCAACAAAAAACACCGTATCGATGCCGCGTGACAGCAACGTCTCGACGACGACCTCGCCGCCATTCATCATGGTTTGTGCTTGCGCGCCACCGCGACCTCTCAGCCAACGTTCATGAAGTCGGGCAGCCAGCTTTCATGGGCGAGTTTAAGCTTCGACAGCGCAATTGAGAAGCCTGCCACTGCGACCGCGTCGCCGCCACTGACACCGATTTGCGCGGCTGAGACGCCGGCGGTCTTAGCGTCGGCGAGGAGGGCCGCGGCGTTGTCCGCGGCGATCAGGTAGCGCGCCTGGTCTTCACCGAACAACCAAGCGTGCAGCGGCAAAGTGCTGGCGGCATCCGCATCCAGCGTTACACCGACATTGCCGGCCATTGCCATTTCGGCAGCGCCGATAAGCAGCCCGCCATCCGATAGATCGTGGCAGGCGGCAACGTTGCCGTCATTGATCTGGGCGCGGACGAAATCACCGTTGCGGCGCTCGGTGGCCAAATCGACCGGTGGTGGGGCGCCGTCTTCGCGGCCTTCAATCTCGCGCAGGTACATAGACTGGCCGAGATGGCCTTCTGTGTCGCCGATCAAGATCAGCGTTAATCCGGCCTTGGTAATGCCAAGGCCGACGCTTTTGTTGGCATTCTCGATGAGCCCGACGGCACCAATGGCCGGCGTTGGTAAAATCGCCTCACCTTTGGTTTCGTTGTAGAGCGACACGTTGCCGGAAACGACCGGGAATTCCAGCGCAACACAGGCTTGGCGCATGCCTTCAATGGCGCCCACAAACTGCCCCATGATTTCCGGGCGCTCCGGGTTGCCGAAGTTCATGCAATCGGTGATCGCCAGCGGTTTCGCACCGACGGCAGTGATGTTGCGCCAGGTTTCCGCGACCGCCTGACGGCCGCCTTGGACCGGGTCGGCGACGCAATAGCGTGGCGTGCAATCGGTGGTGACGGCCAACGCCTTATCGGTGCCGTGAACACGGACCAGTGCAGCGTCGCCGCCAGGCCGTCCGTGACCCAGCGTATCGCCCATGACCATGTGATCGTACTGTTCCCATATCCAGCGCTTTGATGCCATATCAGGCGCGCCCAGTATTTTGGCCAAGGCGGCCAGCGGATCGTTCGGTGCGGCGATGCTTTCCGCGTCGATGGCGGCGGGGGGCGGCGTCGGCGTCCAGGGGCGTTCTTTTTCGTCGTATTCCGGCGACGCCAAGGCCAGTGGGTCGATGGGCAAGTCGGCGACCATCCGGCCGTGATGCATCAACACCATGCGGCCTGTTTCGGTGAGCGTGCCGACGATGGCGAAATCCAATTCCCATTTCTCAAAGATCGCCCGGGCCTCGTCTTCGCTGCCGGGTTTCAAAACCATCAGCATGCGTTCCTGGCTTTCCGACAGCATCATCTCATAGGCGGTCATGTTCTCTTCGCGTTGCGGCACTTGGTCGAGGTCCAATTCAACGCCCATGCCGCCCTTTGATGCCATCTCGAATGCCGATGACGTCAATCCAGCCGCGCCCATATCTTGGATGCCGACGATGCAATCGGTTTGCATCAGTTCAAGACACGCCTCGATCAGCAGTTTTTCGGTGAACGGATCGCCGACCTGTACGGTCGGGCGTTTTTCATCCGAATCATCATCGAATTCGGCTGATGCCATGGTCGCGCCGTGAATGCCATCGCGCCCGGTCTTGGACCCCACATAAACAATGGGATTGCCTGCCCCCGATGCGGCGGAATAGAAAATCTTGTCGGTGTCGGCGATGCCCACCGTCATGGCGTTGACCAAAATGTTGCCGTCATAGGCCGAGTGGAAGATACATTCACCGCCGACCGTCGGCACCCCGACGCAATTGCCGTAGCCGCCGATGCCGGCCACGACGCCGTCGACCAGATGACGGGTTTTCGGGTGCTCGGGGGAGCCAAACCTGAGCGCGTTCATATTGGCGACGGGGCGCGCACCCATAGTGAAGACGTCGCGCAAGATGCCGCCGACACCGGTGGCCGCGCCTTGATAGGGCTCGATGTAGGACGGGTGGTTGTGGCTTTCCATCTTGAAGATCGCCGCCTGGCCGTCGCCGATATCGATGATGCCGGCATTCTCACCGGGGCCGCAGATCACCCAGGGCGCTTCCGTGGGCAATGTCTTGAGCCAATGTTTGGAAGATTTATACGAGCAGTGTTCCGACCACATGACGGAAAAGATGCCAAGCTCGGTGATGTTCGGCGCGCGGCCCATGATCTCCAGAACCTTGTCGTACTCGGCCTCGCTGAGGCCGTGTTCGGCGATAATCTCGGGTGTAATTTCAGACTCGACAGTCGGTGCGCTCATAAGGCTTTCATAGCAGATCACGCGCGTTTGACAACGCGCAGAAGCCGCCACGTGGTAAGTGCCATGCCATGGATCGGAAATTCCTCGCGATTGGGGCTATTTTGGCGTCATTTTGGGTGACCGCCTTGTCCTATGGCACGTCCCATGGCGGGGCCGACTCGCCTCTCGTTGCGGCCGTAAAACGCGGCGATTCGGTGGCTGTTGCCCGTTTGCTCAAGGTGGGGGTTGATGTCGATGCCTTCGATGATGTCTGGAACACAGCGCTGATCTTTGCGGCCCGCGACGGCAAGATGACGATTGCCCGGCAATTGTTAGTCGGCGGCGCTACGGTGAACTGGCAGGACGGCGAACTGGTGACGCCGTTGATCTTGGCGTCCTTCAAAAACTATCCTGATGTGGTGGAATTATTGCTCGCGCACGGCGCCGACCCATCCATTTGAGATCAATGGGGGCGCCGCGCCCTGGATTGTGCGCGACGGCGGGGGCGGCGGATGAAATTCTAGTGATGCTCCGCGCGGAAATGCGCCGCCGTGCGAAATAGAATGCGACGGGCACGTCGGTTGAAATCTGACATTATCCGCTAATGTGATTGTGAATCATCGCCGATCACGCCTAGAATTTAGAAATCTTTTAAATGAATAGCCAACCCGTCGGGGCTGGTTTGATGATGATATCGAATTGGGAGTTAGCTCATGAGCAATCTTGAAAACGCCGGCACGCCGGAAAATCTGGCACTGCCGTTGAAAGTCTACTGGCAGCCTGGGTGTTCAAGTTGCTTGAAAACCAAGGAGTTTCTTCTCGATCACGGCATTCCGTTTGAATCGGTCAATGTCTTGGAAGACGACGAAGCCTTTACGGAACTGCAAGCCTTGGGCGTTCGCATGGTGCCGATCGCGGCGCGCGGCACCACCTGGGCCAATGGCGCGGTTTTCCGTGATGTCGCCGAGGTCGCCGGATTTGAATACGAAGGCCACACGATGCTGACGCCGGAGGAAATGAAAGACAAAGTGCTGATGATCTTGGATGCGGCCGGGCGCTATCTGGCGCAAATTCCCGATGATCAACTCGATGATATATTGCCGGGCCGGCCCCGTTCATGCCGCCAGCTAGTATATCACGTGTTCGATGTGCCGAAGGTGTTTCTTGATCGGGTTGAACACGATGCGCCCTACACCTATGAAGCGCTGAAATCGATTTTGCCGGACGAAATGAAGACAAAAGACGATCTGATGGCCTATGGGCGAGGCAATCGCGAACGGTTTGCAGCGTGGTGGGATCGCGATGGCGCGACCACGGATTTTAAGCAGCCTGGCAAGGTCTACTACGGCGAGGTCAGCCTGCACGAAGTGCTGGAGAGAACGGGCTGGCATTCCGGCCAACATACCCGCCAAATCATCCTGATGCTGCGCGAAAAACTGGGTATCGAGCCCGATGGCCCATTGGTCGACGCGGATTTTGCGGGGCTGCCGCTGCCCAAGAACGTTTGGGACAACGAACGCTCTTTCGATGAGCAATCCTATGCGGACACCGCCGAGACCTGGGAGACCGCCAAGACGGCGTGAGGTTTTTTGTTCGCTGTTAACTCACGACACGCAAGCCTTGGATTGCGGGAAATATTGAGCCGTGCGGTTGAGGAGCGGTACCTCGCGTCGACGCCGTTACGGTAATTGCCAGGATATGATTGCATCAATTCGTAAAAGTTGATTGTATTTGTGTTGAGTAATCAATCATGCCGAAAGTTAATTAGCATGGCGACAGGCATCTCCCGACTAGCAATACCAATATGCGTGATTGCAATGCTGCCGCCAATTTTGACCGGGTGTAAAACCGTTTCCGGTATAGATCCCGGCTTGGCTTATTCTTATGATTCCTATCGCGAGAAGCCGCATATTCGGGCCTATGCAACGACTTTGAACACCGACCTGTCGGGGTCGTCATCCGCGTATACACGGAACCGGAATGACGTTCGGACGGCAATGAAAGCTGCGCTCAGGGGATGCAACAAGGACCGGCACACGGTTCAGGCGCTGGACTGCGAAATTCATTCCATCGGTGATATCAACGTGTCGGGATACGCGAAGGAAAAACTCGAGCGCGCCATTGCGTATTATGACAGCAATCGCCACGCGACGACTGAAAGTTTTGAAAAATCTCTCGTCGCACCGGTATCGAAGGCCAACAGAAACACAAACGACGCTGGGCCGGCTGCCGTCAATCCTTTGGATGGAGCCGCCGTATTTTGCAGGCCGCCGGCTAAGCAAAAATATCGGTTCAGCCAAGTGTACGCGGGCAGCCGTTGCGGTACCGGGGATATCAACATTACTTATGATGAGTTTCATGCGGGTCTGCGCGATGGGCGTCTAATCGGCGACAGTCAAAGCAGTTTTGTGTTCGCTTATGCAACTGGCAAGGACAAATTGACCCGCTATACGCTCGCGAAACGCCACAAGGCATTTGCCATCGCCATCGACAAAGAACCGGACGATGGACACCCACCGATCGCGTATTATTCGACGCTTACGTGGGATGAAAATGATGCCGGGGCCGCGCGAGAGAAAGCCTTGGCCACATGCCGACGATACAACGACGTGAAGAGGGCTTTTTGTGTGGTTTATTCCATTGACGATGAATTGCAGGTTCTCAACGGTCAGTCATCACGTAGCTAAGTTCCGTGGTGTTATTGCGGCTTTCGCGCCGTCACGTTCCGAGTTA
>Ga0233433_10001884_pt1 | contig 19201 bp, 22 predicted proteins | sample SI_122_August201_5_FD_179868 | JGI IMG/M metagenome (GOLD analysis project Ga0233433, IMG submission 179868) | Seawater microbial communities from Saanich Inlet, British Columbia, Canada - SI_122_August2016_100_MG | ecosystem: Environmental > Aquatic > Marine > Inlet | place: Canada: British...
ACAGATGAAGTTGGTGCCGCAACTACTAACCCACCTGATTACGGGTAAGCAACAGAGTATGGATGAGCTCAGTGAGAGGCCGGTACATGGCCTGGCTGGGATCGGCAATCCAAACCGATTTTTTTCTACCTTGCAACAATCAGGTCTAAAAGTAATCGAACATCCCTTTCCAGACCATTATATGTTCACCCAAGAAGATTTTGTGTTTGGTGATGACCTGCCGATTATCATTACTGAAAAAGATGCTATTAAGTGCCGCTCTATTGATCTTTCTGACATTCTCGGTGAAGTATGGGTTTTATCCGTTGGCGTGCAAATTCCCAGTACATTGATGACAAGTATTCTGGATAAACTTAAACTGTCGGTGCAAATCTGATTTTTTTGAAAAGCACCAAGGGAGGCCCATGGCCATAGACAATAAACTATTAATGATTCTGGTTTGTCCTATTTGCAAAGGTAGGCTGGACTATGATCGCAGTGCAAATGAACTGACCTGTCCGGTTGATCGGTTGGCATATCCGATTCGAGATGATATACCTGTGATGTTGCCGACCGAAGCGCGAGCACTGGATTCGAATTAACCAGGGTCAGCCATGTCTTACGTTGTACTTATCCCCGCTAGAATGAATAGCCAACGGCTACCCGGCAAACCGCTTGCAGAAATCCATGGCAAGCCCATGATTCAGAGAGTGTTCGAACAAGCTCAGTTAAGTGATGCCGGCCGGGTTGTGGTGGCGACTGAAGACTCGGTAATTTTTGATTGTGTTTCTAGTTTTGGTGGTGAAGTAGTGATGACATCAAGTCATCATACATCGGGCACCGATCGTGCGGCTGAGGCTTGTAGTACCCTTGGGATTTCGAGTGATGTGACTATTGTGAATGTTCAGGGAGACGAGCCATTGATTCCACCAGCCTGCATCAACCAGGTAGCCAGGGATCTGGAAAAATCAGGATGTGAAATGGCAACGCTTTGCCAGCCTTTAACAGACTTAAGCCACTGGCTAGATCCTAATGTTGTTAAATTGACTAGGAATCGACTTGAACAGGCATTGTACTTCAGTCGTGCCGGAATCCCATTTGATCGCGGCAGGGCCCCTGGGCAGGATATTGCTAGTGTAATAAGGGGTTGTTACCGGCATGTAGGCATTTATGCCTATTCGGTCAGGTTTTTGAATGAATTTGTTGGCTGGGGATCCTGTGAGTTAGAAGAAACCGAAAAATTGGAGCAACTAAGGGCCCTGTTCCATGGGGCTCGGATCAGCGCTTCGGTAGCCGAAGTCGCGATACCACCTGGAATCGACACACACCATGACTTGATGCAGGTCAGAGAACTTATTGCTAAAAGGGATCCCGCATGAGCAAATATCAGTTATTCGTAAAGGAGTCTTGTGGTACCTGTAAGCTGATTGAGCCACTTTTGCCGGAAATATTAAATCAATTGGATGTAGAACTGGTGAGCCAGGATGATGCTGACTTTCCTGAGGGGTACGCAGTGACGTTTGACGAAAGCCTGGAGCGTAGCTACAGAGCCAACATTGAAATTGTTCCGACTCTTATTAAGGAACATGACAGTGGCGAGGTGAGTCGTATTTATGGCTGGGACAAAGCAGCCTGGCAGGAAATAACTGGGCTGCAGTTCACTATTAAATTACCCTTGTTTCAGCCAGGTTGTGGTTCTAAAACCCTGGATCCAGGTATGCCCGAAAAACTGGCTGCCAGATTTGAGGCCGACAAGCTGCAATCCAGAGTTCTTGAATTTACAGCCGACGATGATATAGAGGCATGTTTTGACCAGGGTTGGTCAGATGGCTTGCCTGTTGTGCCGCCAACTAAGGTCAGACTGATGCGCATGCTGTCAGGTACAAAGCGCGACCCTCAGGAGTATATTGGCGCTGTGCCTCCTGATTTAGGTCGCTGTACCATCGAAAAAATAGCGTTAAATGCCGTTTTGGCGGGTTGTAAACCTGAGTACTTGCCAGTGGTTATTACCGCGGTCGAGGCTGCGCTGGAAGATGAGTTTTGCATGCATGGACTGCTTGCAACCACCTACTTTTCTGGACCAATGGTGATTGTTAACGGGCCTCTTGCGCGATCAATCGGTATGAATGCGAAAGGTAATGCACTTGGCCAGGGTAATCGTGCTAATGCGACCATAGGCAGAGCCTTGCAACTTGTGATCCGCAATATTGGCGGCGGTAGACCACGACAGGTGGATCGTTCTGCGCTTGGTAATCCAGGGAAGTATACTTTCTGTTTTGCTGAAGATGAGGCTGGCTCCTGCTGGCAATCGTTGGCTGAGGAAAAGGGTTTCGCGGCAGAGGATTCGACCGTTACGCTGTTTGCTGCCGATGGTGTGCAGGGAATTGTTGACCAGAAATCAAAGGACCCGGATTCATTGACACGCTCCTTTGCCGCTGCTTTAAGGGTTGTTGCCCATCCTAAATTGGTAATGTCTTCCGATGCATTTTTGGTGGTGTCTCCTGAACATGAGCGTGTATACAGGGAAGCAGATTGGAGTAAACAGGACCTGAAGGATCGATTAGCAGAACTGTTGATGATTCCTGGTACTGAGTTAGTCGCTGGTGCTGGAGGTATAACAGAAGGATTACCACAAACTGCGGTTGACAAGGTGCTGCCTAAATTCAGGGAAGGCGGGCTGTCGGTGGTCAGAGCCGGGGGCGCAGCTGGTCTGTTTTCGGCGATCATCGCAGGTTGGGCTGCCAGCGGACCAATGGGTAGTATCCCGGTGACAAAAAAGATTATAGTGTAACCAGTATTAGTGATGACAGAGGAAGGATGATGGAATTATTAGACCCAACCGCGGAGTTGAATCCCGAAGGGCGACTGCCTCGGGCCCGGCCGAAATCCGTTTTTGGTAAGACAGTTGGCTTGCTCGATATAGCCAAACCAAAAGGTGATATATTCATCGATAGGATAGAGGATTTGCTCAAGCAAAAGGGAGCCAAGACAGTCAGATATAGGAAACCCACTTTCACGCGAGTTGCACCGATTGAGTTGACTCAGCAAATTGCTGCTGAGTGCGATCTGGTACTTGAAGCGTTAGCTGACTGAGGCTCGTGCACGTCGTGCAGTTTGCATGACATATTAGATCTTGATCGCCGGGGTGTTGCCGGTGCATTTATCGCCTCGGAAGAGTTTGTTGAAGCCGCTGACAGTCAAGCTAAGTCATTGGGCTTTAGTCCCTTTAGAGCATTTGTACCCCATCCGATACAGAACAAGACTGACGCGGAGATGAAAGCGATTGCTGAGGGTGCATTTCTCGAGATACTGGCATTATTGGAGGAATCTGGCGAAGCAGTTCCCTAAACCTTTACATGGAGCTGGCGCATTCCTGGCTTTTAGTCCCCGGTGGCGATGATCAGTCAACGGGCTACCAATAGATTGTGTTTTTAATGGAACCGACTGAATGGATAACGCAGAAACGAAAGTTCTCTTGGTTGATGACAACCTGGCAGTTAGAAAGATTGCCAGGTTGTTCCTCATCAATGCAGGTTTTGCCGTTGAAGTTGCCGATGATGCTGATAACGCCCTGAAGATATTGTCCAGTCAATCATTCGATGTATTGATAACTGATATGATAATGCCTGGTACAATGACCGGGGTGGATTTGATTCTGCATGTTCAGAAACACTATCCGAATACGCAATGCGGACTGATTTCAGGCTTGTCTGATGGCCTGATAGATAGGAGCCTGGAGTGTCTAAGGGATTTGAAAACGCTATCAAAACCGTTTTCCAAGGCAGATATTGTTGAGTTTGTAAAACAACTTGGCAGCTAACTAAAGCCATCAATCATTTTTTTATAACACTGGAATTACTAAAATTAGAATCAGGCTGGCAAGTACCAGCCTGACTCTGTAGATTCCACACTAGGCAGGGTTTCGTCGGATTATTTAGGTGCCATTCGGATACTGCTATCCAGACGGATAACTTCGCCGTTGATATAGCCACATTCGACGATATAAGCAGCTGTCTGCGCAAACTCCGATGGGTTTCCTAATCGTTTGGGAAACTGGGTCATATCGATTAAGGGCTGTCGAACCTGTGGTGGTGCGAACTGCATCATTGGCGTTTCAAAGATTCCTGGGGCAATCGCAGCGACTCTGATGCCAGAGCGACTCAAATCCCGGGCAATCGGTAGGGTCATGCCTGCCACACCACTTTTACTGGCGCTATAAGCGGCCTGGCCTATCTGACCATCAAAGGCTGCGACCGAGGCGACGTTGACAATCACGCCACGTTCATCATCCTCGGTGACTGGGTCATTTTTCTGCATTGCATCAGCACAGAGTCTTAAACAATTGAAAGTACCAATGAGATTGACCCTGATGATGAATTCAAACATTTTCAGTTCCATGGGCCCGTCACGACCCAGGGTTCTAGATGCCGCACCAATGCCGGCGCTGTTTATATTAATATGGATGCTACCGAATTGACTCAGGGTTTTTTCAATTGCGGCACTGACAGCGGCCTCATCGGCTACGTCTCCAGCAGAGAAACTCGCATGCTCTCCAAGTTCCTCAGCTGTTTTTGAGGCGTTTTCTTCATTGAGGTCAAACAACATCACCTTCGCACCCGAAGCGATAAATTTTTCTGCGGTGGCGCGGCCTAACCCTGAAGCCCCACCAGTGATGAAAGCTACTTTATCTTTTAATTGCATCTACTTATCAACCTCTCTATTAAAATTATAATTAAAATTATACACACTTCTCTGTCCCTGAAGGACATTACGGACCCAGTTTGTCGGTATAATCGTTTGTATGGATGATGATTTAATTAAACGTGATTTTGACTTGAGCGCCAATAACTTCCTGGCTTTACCTTCGCGTGCCGAGTATTTTTGTGCCGCGTTGACACAGGAAATGTTGATGCAGGCGTTATTATTTGCGCGCGAACAGGGCGTTGCCATCAAAATTATCGCGTCAGGCAGTAACGTCGTGCTGCCAGAGAAAATATCTGGACTGGTGATTAGTCCAGGTATGCAGGGCATTGTAAAGCGAGGAGATCGATTGCAGGTGTCAGCAGGTGTCCTCTGGGATGATTTAGTTAAAGAATCCATAGAGCGCTTCGGCTTAGCTGGGCTGGAGAATTTATCAGGGATACCCGGTACCGTAGGCGCAGCCCCTATCCAGAATATTGGTGCCTATGGAGTTGAACTTTCAGACTGTTTCGGAGGGCTGGTAGCCATTAATCTGAAAACTCATGAGCGCCACCAGTTTGATGCAGCAGCTTGCCAGTTCAGTTATCGAAATAGTGTTTTTAAGCATCCTGCGCCAGCTCAGTATATTATTACCGAAGTAGAAATAGCGCTGCCCCAGATTCAAGCGTTTAAGCCTTGCCTTGACTATGCCGATCTGCGAAATGCAGTTGCAGGCGGGCAGGACAGTCATTCCCCGCAGGCCATCAGGGAAGCTGTTTTACAGTTGCGCTATAGCAAATTACCTGACCCTGTAATGCAGCCTAATGTAGGAAGTTTTTTTAAGAATCCGGTTATAAATCTGAGTGCTTATAATAGCCTTATCAAAAAAATTGGTCCTGTTCCCAACCATATAGAGGGAAGTTTTCGTAAATTGTCCGCCGCCTGGCTGATAGATCAATTAGGTTTAAAGGGTTTTCGGGTAGGTGGAGCGCAAGTATCTAATCAACATGCTTTGGTGATAGAAAACGCAGGTTGGGCCAGTTTTGATGACATTTTAGCCTTAACCAGGAAGGTGCAGCAGGCAGTTATGGAAAAATTCTATATTTCACTGCAACCTGAGCCCGTGTTTTTCAATGGGGACCCGATTAGTTGACAGCAACGCAGGCTGGCATTTCAGTGCGCAGAAGGCTGATAGAACCTTCCACGCGTCCTGTCTATGCTTTTTGGTTAGCTTACGAAACCCTGGGGTCGTTGTCTGCACGCAGCCAGTGGCTTGAATGATCTTCTCCGAGCTGTCTCTCCAGTGAGGGCAAATACTCTCCTGGAACTTTTTCGGGAGCTACGTTTAAGACTGGCCCTGGTGGCAGTAGTTGAGGCGCTACTCTGGGATCATTACCCGCCTGTCCCCACTGTGAGGCTCTGACCTGAGTGATGACTGAGACAGTCTCACTTGGCATGACCACAGAAACATTAACCTTTGGCTTTGGCGCAGATTCACTGGGTTGATTTTCCTGATCTGCACTAACTGCATTTTTGTCTGTATCTTGATGGTTCGTGTTTTCTGTTGACGAGGTTGCATCGGCGCTATTGCTTCGACGCCTTCGCTGGGTTTTTTCTCTGTTACCACGAACCCTTTTATCGGCGCCTGGCTGATCCTCAGTCACCTGAGGTGCTAGGTCCTGCTGGTTTGTTGATACAGCCCCGTTACTAGGCTTCTCTGCGTGTGTTGTTGTGGATTCATCTGCATCACGGGCTTTTCTCGGTCCGCGAGTGTTTCTTTTAGCATTGCTTGTTTCCTTCGCATTGCGTGCAGTACTTTCTTTTGCACTCCCATCCTGGGTTGACTTGCTAGATTCTCTTTGGTTTTCCTTAACGGGATTTTCCTGGGGTTTTTTATCGCTGGACCGGTTTGGCCTTCTGGTCCTTCTTTTCTTGGCAGGGTCGGCGTTGTCGCTCGTTGCAGATTTTCTCGCCCGAGCAGGTGCTTTTTTGACAGCAGCGGGAGCCTCCGGTGTTTTGAGAAAGCCGAACAACTTAGCAAAGATACTTGAGTCTGCCGCTTTCGCTGGTTTGCTTTTGTCTTGCTGTTGTCTTTGTTGTTGGCTTGGCTTTTTCGCTTTACTTTGAGTCGTGCTTGTTTTATCAGTGATAACCGGGGCATCGCTGCGAATCACGGTTACTGCTGCTGACTCGCGTACGACTGGCCTTAATTCGATGGTAGATTCGGCCTCTTCGAGTTTTTCTACTGGTTGCATGTCATAGCTAGCCTGTTCTTCCTCTACGTCAGCAGAGCGGAGTCTTTCTACTCGATAATGAGGTGTCTGCATTTCTACTTCAGTGACAATAACGACCCTGACACTGTTTTGTGTCTCTATATCTGTAATCATTTCTCGTTTTTCGTTTAACACGAAGGAGGCTACGGTAACCGGAAGAAAGGCTCTGATTTCTGAGCTGGTCTGTTTTAGGGCTTCTTCCTGTATGAGTCTGAGTACCGCTAGAGCGCTGGACTCTATATCGCGAATCGTACCCAGGCCCTCACAGCGAGGACACATGATATGGCTAGTTTCTCGTAAGGATGGGCGTAATCTCTGGCGACTCATTTCAAGTAAACCGAACCTTGAGATTCGACCCACTTGAATTCTTGCCCTGTCAACCTCCAAGGCATCGCGCATACGATTTTCTACTGCCCTTTGGTTTTTTGTTGGGTTCATATCAATGAAATCAATGACAATCAGGCCACCAATATCTCTTAACCGAAGTTGCCGGCAGATCTCGTCGGCGGCTTCCAGGTTAGTATTCAAGGCAGTTTCTTCTATATCCGCGCCCCGGGTTGCCCTGGCAGAGTTGATATCAATAGACACCAGCGCCTCGGTTGGGTCTATGACAACAGATCCACCGGACGGTAACCTGACTTCGCGTTGAAAGGCTGATTCGATCTGTCCTTCAATTTGATAACGATTAAAAAGAGGTACGTCACTGGAGTAGCGTTTAATCTTTGAAGCCAGATGGGGCATAACCTGATTTACAAATGATTGAGCTTGCTCAAATGCTTCATCTGTATCGATTAGGACTTCACCGATATCATCCCGCATATAGTCTCTGACAGCACGAGTGATAACATCCCCTTCCTGATAGACCAGAAAGGGTGCTTTACGGTCACCAACAGCTATTTTAATGGCCTCAGCTAACTGCAGTAGATATTTAAGATCCCATTGTAATTCCTCTGCTGCTCTGCCGACGCCGGCTGTGCGTACAATGGCGCCCATGTCCTTGGGAATATCCAGGGTAGCCAGCGCATCTTTCAGGTCATCACGTTCATCACCCTCTATTCGCCGCGATATCCCTCCGGCTCTTGGATTGTTCGGCATAAGGACGAGGTAACGGCCTGCTAGGCTATAAAAAGTGGTCAGTGCTGCACCCTTGGTACCTCGTTCTTCTTTATCCACTTGAACGATGATTTCCTGACCTTCTTTGAGAACGTCAGCAATATTAATCCGCCCCTTTGAATTGGCAGGGGACTTGGAAAAATATTCTCTTGATATTTCCTTTAAGGGGAGAAAGCCATGGCGATTGCCGCCAAAGTCTACAAAAGCAGCTTCCAGGCTCGGTTCTACTCGGGTTATTTTGCCTTTGTAGATATTGGATTTTTTTTGGTCTCTAGCAAGGCTTTCTATATCTAAGTCATATAGATGCTGCCCATCTGCCAGAGCGACCCGCAACTCCTCTGTATGAGTTGCGTTGATTAACATTCTTTTCATTACGATACCAGTTAGTTTGCGCTCACGGCGCGACATGGTATCGGCAAATCAACTGATCAGCCTCTTACTGTCATTTATAGCGAAGCAGGCTTCCCATATTCGCTTTTCCTCTGCAACAGTGCATAGTTTAAAATGTTGCTCATATTTCTTCGATGTTTTTGAACGGGTGAATTAGATATGGTCAACTTTTAGGTCGCCTCACCTGGTAGGCCAGGATGGGCAATAATTCTGTTGTCTCGAAAATCAATTTGACGATACACGTCACGACTCTTTTCGCGCGTTAATTTTAGCGACTTTATTTTTGCTGTCGCATGCTTAGTGTCAATATATAATACAATTCTTACGATTTAATCGTCGGGTCTCATACACTTGGATTGACCCCATTTTTTTAGTGACGAGGATAATATTACTGTTTTGACCTCGTCTGGTTGCGCATAATAGCAGGAAATCGTGCCAGGGTACAAAAATTATGAGTCAGATAATAAAGCAGTTAGACCCACCTAAGGCGCAGATCGTATCAGTTCCTGTGGATTATTCCGGCCAGAGGATTGATAACTTCCTTATTACTCACCTTAAAGGGGTCCCGAAAACGCGTATTTACCGGATGATCAGGAAAGGGGAAGTAAGAATCAATGGTGGCAGGGCGAAACCGGAAAGTCGGGTTAATGACGGTGATGCTATTCGAATCCCCCCAGTGCGTATGGCCAGTCAGGGTCCAGAGGGTAACTTTGAATTCCTCGAAATCGAAAAAACGATTATTTATGAGGATAAGCACATGCTCATTATAAATAAGCCTGCCGGCATGGCCGTTCATGGTGGTAGCGGGCTGTCCTTTGGAGCTATAGAAGCACTGCGTTCAGCCAGGCCAAAGCAGGCATTTCTTGAGTTGGCGCACCGGCTCGACCGCGCAACTTCAGGATGTTTGTTGGTGGCAAAAAAGAGAGCTTTCCTGAAGAAGATACAACTCGAGCTGCATGGTAAATCCCGGCTACGTAAATACTACGATGTATTCGTGCATGGAACCTGGCCTTCGACCGTAAAAGAAGTAACTGTACCGCTAATGAAGAATACTTTACAAAGTGGAGAGCGTATCAGCCGTGTTTCGGTGAATGGTAAAGACTGCAAAACCAAGTTTTCTGTCCTATCTCAGGGCGATGGGGTCAGTTGGTTGCGGGCACAGCCGATTACCGGACGTACCCATCAGATTCGAGTTCACTGTGCTCACCAGGGCTATCCGGTGATTGGCGACAACAAGTATGGTGATCCGGTCGGGGATAAAGCCTTGAAGGTGCCCCGAATGATGCTGCATGCCAGTAGTCTGGGCTTAAAAGCAATAACAGGGGAGCAGGAAGAGGCTAATAACCTGGAAGGTTTCTGGGTCGAAGCAGGCCAGGATGGCAGGATGGCGAAGTTCGCGAAGCTACATTTCGATTGAGTCCCTCCGGGTTTCTGTAAATAGTATGATCTGCTGACCTGTGCTAAGCAATCAGCCCTGCGACAGATCCTCTAGCTCTATACCAAGCTCTTCCAGAGCATCCAACAGCAGTAGAACAGGTAATCCGTAGAGCGTATTGATGTCTCGCCCTTGCATTTGTTCAATCAGGCTAAGACCGAGTCCTTCCGCCTTGATGCTGCCGGCGCAGTCTAAAGGGCGATCTTGATCTACATACCATCTAATTTTTTTACTGGAGAGCTGTCTGAATTTGATGTCGTATCGGTCCTGGCCTTGCCAGATGAGCTGCTGGTCACGATAAAGACAGATCGCAGTAACAAAAGCCAGCCATTGACCGGATGCCGACGTTAGCTGATTGATTGCGGCTTGCTGAGTTAAAGGTTTTCCGAACATCGTTTGTTCCATAAAGGCGACCTGATCTGAACCGATAACGATGCACTCTGAGGGGACTAATTCGCTGTTCATTGTAGCGACACTCTTTGCCTTGCCTTCTGCGTGGCGGTTGGATCTGTCCTGCGGAGATTCTCCTGCCAGCGGCAGTTCATCATACTCAGGAGAAACCGTTTTATAGGGAATATGAACCAAGTCGAGTAATTTAGCTCGATAAGGAGAGGTGGATGCTAGTATGAATTGCGCTGTCATAGTCGGATTTAACGGTAGCATCACGTTTAGATTAACTCAATTTTACTTTGACAGGGGCGATTAACCTGCCTAAGATGCGCCCGTTATGTTATCAGAGCCACTGCCAAAGCGCGTACGCTTCGCTAATTTAGTGGCGAAGCAAACGATTTTGACAGGTAGTATAGACCTGAGCTCATTTATACGTCTCAATGCGATTGTGCTGGAGCAGGGGCAGGAGGCAGGTTTAAGGCTGGAAGCGAAAAATAGCGTTACCGCTCAACTTGAGTTTTATCGGGGCGATGACGCCAGATCCAAGGTGAAAGGCTGGGCTAAGTGGGTTCTTGAAGTACCCTGCCAACGCTGCTTGCAAGCTGTGCGCTTGGAGTTGATTTCATCTGTCATGACCACTATTGTTCGCACAGACGAGGAAATGGATGGATTGGATGAAAATGAGGATGGGCAAGTAGAGTCCAGCGATTATCTGGATTTAGTTGAACTGCTTGAGGACAGTCTGATTTTAGAGTTGCCGATGTCACCCAAACATAGTAGCTGCACTGATAATGACCTGATTCCAGCATCAGGAGAAAACACCTCAGTGAAAAACGGGAAAGACGACGTTAATTCTTCTGAACTGGAAGCAACCGAACAGGAAGGTAATCGGCAATTGGATGTTAAAGGGGATCGACACCATCCTTTCGCAGACCTAAAGAAAATAACCGGATTAGTTAAGGAGTAACCCATGGCGGTTCAAAAAAGTAAGGTGACGCGTGCTCGCCGAGGTATGCGCAGGTCGCATGATTCGCTGAAGGGGCCAACCCTTTCAGAAGACCCTACCACTGGTGAAACACATCGACGCCACCATGTTTCTGCTGATGGATTCTATAAAGGGTCCAAAGTGGTACACGCAAAAGATACCGAAGAATAGAGTATTGAAGGTGGGCCAGATAAACCCAGATAAAGATGGCTCACACAGCTGTTATCTGAGCCGCTGAATACTTACTCATGAAAATGAATACTTACTCATGAACATGACAGCTTTTGTGTTTCCGGGTCAAGGCTCGCAGCGAGTCGGCATGCTGCTTGAATCGAAGCAGGCCGTTGCGGAGACCTTTAATTCAGCCTCTGAGGTGCTCGATTACGATTTATGGGGCTTGATACAGGATGGTCCCGAAACTCAGTTGAACCAGACTGAGTATACCCAACCTGCGTTATTGACCGCTTCAGTTGCTCTTTGGCGGCTATGGCAAAACACCGGTGGAACAGCCGATTATCTGGCCGGGCATAGCCTTGGTGAATATGCTGCATTGGTGGCCAGTGACGTATTAACCCTCCAGGATGCTGTGAGCCTTGTTCGTCTGCGTGGTCAGCTAATGCAGTCTGCTGTTCCCGTTGGCGAAGGCGGCATGACAGTTATCATGGGCCTCGACGATGACCAAATAGCTGAAATCTGTCGACAGGTTGATAGCGGCACCGTTGAAGCCGCTAATTTTAATGCACCCGGGCAAGTTGTCATCTCAGGAAGTAATGAAGCAGTTGCAGTCGCAGCAGAAGCATGTAAGCAGGCTGGCGCCAAACGAGTTGTTGTACTGCCAGTAAGCGCGCCTTTTCATTGTTCATTAATGGCGCCTGCTGCAGAGCGACTGCAAGAGGCATTAAATTGTATCGAATTTGCGGTGCCACAGATTCCCGTTATTCAGAACGTTTCCGCTCGAGTTTGTGCTGATCCTGCGGATATAAAACAAAATCTTGTCAAGCAGATGTACGCAGCGGTACGTTGGACCGAATGTGTCCAGGAGATGATTGCATTGGGTGTTGCAAGCATGATCGAGTGTGGACCAGGGAAGGTGCTTACCGGCCTCAGTCGTCGAATCTCAAGAGATTTAAAGACACATAACCTGGCATCTGAAGCCGATATCTTAACGCTTCAGGAAGGGCTCTGATGCTAGCTTTAGTGACTGGCGCATCCAGGGGTATAGGCAAAGCAATCGCCCAGCGGTTGATTGCTAGCGGGCATGAAGTTTTAGGTACAGCGACAACTCAGCCAGGCGCTGATGCAGTGACTGAGCTGTTGGGAGTAGGTGGTAGAGGTTGCGTCCTGGATATTAGTTCGCAGCAAACCATCAATGATTTTCTCGATGAGCTCAAGCAGCAGCAACTTGTGCCGACAATCCTGATTAATAATGCTGGAATTACACAAGATAATATCGCCTTGCGAATGAAGGCGGAAGAATGGCAGAGCGTGATCGATACTAATCTTTCCAGCGTGTTTCATCTTTCCAAAGGTTTGCTTCGCGGAATGACCAAAGCCAGGTGGGGGAGAATTATTAACATCAGCTCCGTTGTTGGCAGCATGGGGAATCCTGGCCAGATCAATTATGCCGCTGCCAAAGCAGGCATGGAAGGCTTCTGTAGAGCCTTAGCGGCAGAGGTAGCTAGCCGTAACATTACGGTTAATGCAGTGGCGCCGGGTTTCATCGATACCGATATGACGAAAAAATTAGCTGAGTCACAGCAGACAAAGTTATTAGAGCGAGTGCCCGCAGGGCGCCTTGGTAATCCAGAGGAAGTCGCCAGCCTTGTGGATTACCTAGCTAGTGAGCAAGCGGCATACATTAATGGTGAGACGATTCACATTAATGGCGGCCTGTATATGGGTTAAGTGTGAACTACCCAAGTATGTCATTCTGCCTTAAGTTGATAGTGGTAAATAAACTTGGAAGCAGGCTGGCAATTCATTAAACTGACCAGGTGTGATTAAAAATCTGTAGGAGAGTACCTTAATATGAGTACAATAGTTGAAAGAGTAACTAAACTAGTATGCGAACAATTAGGAGTAAAGGAGGATGAAGTCACTTCCGAGGCATCCTTTGTAGAAGACCTGGGTGCTGATTCTCTCGACACAGTGGAACTGGTCATGGCGCTCGAAGAGGAATTTGAAACAGAAATTCCAGATGAGGAAGCTGAGAAAATCACGACCGTAAAGGAAGCTGTAGATTATATAGAAGCGCATACTTAAACTAAATTCTCCACAGAAGCAGGCCGCATTGGATCTTCCATCTGCGGCCGTTTTATGTCGTGTTGACATAATTGAAGTACTGTCGAAATTCTCTGAGGAATTGATGTGTGGCTAAGCGCAGAGTAGTTGTAACCGGTCTTGGGATGTTGACTTGTTTGGGGTCCTCGGTACAGTCAACCTGGTCAGGTCTGCTAGCTTCAAAGAGTGGTATCGCCCCGATTTCAGCATTTGATGCTGAAGATTATTCAGTTCGGTTTGGTGGTGCTGTGCCTGATTTCGATCTGGATGCCTATTTGCCCCGCAAAGAGGCCAGGCGTATGGATGGGTTCATTCAGTATGGAATGGTCGCCGGAATACAAGCTATGGTCGACTCGGGTATTGAGATTACCGATCAGAATAGGCACAGGGCCGGCGTGGCAGTCGGTTCGGGTATAGGCGGTATTATTACCATCGAAACCTGCCATGAAGTTCTGCTGAAGCGAGGTCCGGCTAAAGTGTCTCCTTTCTTTGTTCCGTCCAGCATTATTAATATGATATCCGGTCACCTATCCATAAAATATGGCTTGCAAGGCCCTAATATCGCTGTGACTACGGCGTGTACAACCGGTGCTCATAATATCGGTCTGGCTGCAAGAATGATCTCCTACGGCGACGCAGACGTGATGCTGGCAGGAGGAGCAGAGAAGTCGACTGCCCCAACGACGCTGGCAGGATTCGCGTCGATGAGGGCGCTATCGACCAGAAACGATGATTGCCAGGCAGCTAGCCGACCATGGGACAAGGACCGCGACGGTTTTGTGCTGAGCGATGGTGCGGCAGTGTTGGTTCTCGAAGAATATGAGGCTGCTCGTAGCAGAGGCGCGAACATCTATTGTGAAATTGTCGGCTTTGGTATGTCTGCAGATGCCAGTCATATGACTTCTCCGGCTGAAAACGGGGATGGGGCTATGCGTGCGATGCGCAATGCTTTGCAGGATGCGCAATTAAATCCATCAGAGATTGGCTATATCAATGCCCATGGAACATCGACCCCACTGGGTGATATTGCAGAAACCATGGCGATAAAGCAGTTATTTGGCCCGTATTCGAGTGCTATTAAGATCAGTTCTACCAAGTCGATGATCGGGCACGCTCTTGGTGCAGCAGGCGCTATAGAAGCAGTTATATCGATTTTGGCGCTCGGTGATAATGTTGCGCCTCCTACCATAAACCTTGACCATCCAGGTGAGGGTTGCGACCTGGATTACGTGCCCCACCATGCGCAGGAAGTAGAGATCGATTATGCCTTGAGCAACTCGTTTGGGTTCGGCGGCACTAACGGTTCGCTGATCTTCAAAAAGCCGGGTTAAATTTATCGTTTATCGTTCTTGGGATGCTGGCTTGCAGTATGATGGGGTCCTGTATCTATCTTAGTCTGAGGCTCATGAATAAATCGAAAACATATCGATTCCTCCTCGTTATTGTGGTGGTGTTCTCCCTCACTGTCCTGGGAGTGGCAAGGGCTGCTTACAGGCCACTGGACTTCAGTAATACAGCGTCGTTTCTAGTTTCCCCTGGAACCACCTTGTACGGCCTTGCTCGAACCTTAAACGAGACTCATCTGCAGATACCGAGTTGGTTGTTTTTGCTTCTGGCTCGGGTCACGTCATATCAAGGTCCTATTCTAGCTGGAGAGTATGCCGTTCACAGTGAACTTAATTCGCTGGAATTACTAATGCTTTTGCGAAAAGGCGTCACCATTCAGAGAGCCGTTACCTTTGTCGAAGGCTGGACGTTTTCTCAATGGCGGGCCCATTTAAGTGAACAGCAGCATATCGGCCAGGATTCGGCAGTATTGACGGGTCAAGAGGTGATGCAACGAGTCGGACATGCTGGATCAGTTACGCAAACAAGCCCAGAAGGTTGGTTTTTCCCGGATACCTATTTTTATTCGGCGGGAGACTCTGACCTGGAGATATTACGGCGTGCGCATAGGGCCATGCTGCGACAACTGCAGGCAGCCGGAGTACAACACCATGAAGATACGCAATTAGATCGCTACGAGGTCTTGATTCTTGCGTCGATGGTAGAAAAAGAATCAGGCCATTCCTCTGATCGCAACAAGATTGCAGCGGTGTTCCTCAATCGATTACGGCAGGGCATGCGCTTGCAATCAGATCCGACCGTTATATATGGGATGGGTGACAAATTTGATGGCAATTTGGTGAGAGCGGACCTTATAGGTGATACTGCACACAATACATACGTACGCAAGGGACTACCACCCACACCAATCTGCATGCCTGGAAAGTCTTCGATTGATTCGGTTATGAATCCGGCCCAGGTAGATTTCCTGTATTTTGTTGCCCGGGGTGATGGTTCGAGTGAGTTTTCTATGACCTTAAAAGCCCACAATCGAGCGGTACGACGATACCAGATCAACAACTGAAGATGAGGAGGAATTTTGACTAAGGGTAAATTCCTGACAGTTGAAGGGGTAGAAGGGGTTGGCAAGTCATCAAATATGGATTTTATCTGTGACTTGCTTGAACGTAATCACATTCCCACCGTGACCACACGGGAGCCTGGCGGCACTTTTTGTGGTGAGCGGATTCGTGAAATCCTGCTTGACAAAAGAGTCCTTGATTTATCACCTGTGGCTGAATTGAGCTTGTTGTTCGCAGCCAGGGCCCAACACGTTTATGAAGTAATTAAACCCGCGCTGGATAAAGGATCTTGGGTTGTCTGCGACCGGTTTACTGATTCGACCTACGCTTATCAAGGCGGGGGAAGGCAATTATCGATGCAGCTAATCGCTGCTGTAGAAGCGCTGACATTAGATGGATTTCGCCCTGATTACACTTTACTACTTGATCTGGATGTTGCAGAGGGCTTGAATCGAGCCGCTAACGTCGGAGAAAAAGATCGATTTGAATCTGAAAATGTGGCTTTCTTCGATCGGGTCAGATCGACTTTTCTTGAACGGGCAGGGCAGTCAACGCGAACCACAGTAATCAGCGCTGCCCCTCCACTGCAGGAAGTTCAGGCACAAATCAGGGTTTGGCTGGCGACTATGGGAGTGAATGATGCCAGTTGAGGCCTTTGTTGAAAATAGAGAGCCGCTTCCCTGGTACCAGGAATTGCAGGCCAAGCTGGTTCACCTGAAAATTACCGAGGGTCTGGCGCACAGTTTGCTGGTCGGTGGCCCAGCCGGTATTGGTAAGGTTCATCTGGCTAAATCATTGGCATTTGCTCTACTCTGCAGACAAAAAGGTGCTGTAGCCTGCGGTCACTGCAGTAGTTGTAGACTCGTTCTGGCTGGCTCTCATTCGGACCTTCGCTGGGTTCATCCCGAGGATTCGCAGCAAATCAGGATAGATCAAATCAGGCAGTTGGTTAGCTGGGCAAATCAGACTTCGCAACAAGGCGGGCTTAAGGTCGCTATACTAGAGCCAGCGGAGCGAATGAACCTGGCTGCGGCTAACGCATTATTGAAAATCCTCGAGGAACCTGCGAGCGATACCTTCTTTATCTTGGTCAGTGCAATGCCAATGGGCCTTCTTGCTACCATACGAAGTCGCTGCCAGCAGGTACCCACCTTGCGACCGGAGCAGGATCAAGCGCTGCTGTGGCTAAATGAGGTCTTGCCTGACACCGATGAAGGCGAGCTGCATACAGCTCTGCATCTGGCTGCCGGGAGCCCCCTGAGCGCTTACCATTTTTTGCTTGAAGGACGTAGCCGGATCCAGGTTGAAATGCTTGAGCTGCTTATTCAGTTGATAAACGGCAGGGTAAACCCCGTCAAGGCAGCAGCCCAGGCACTGGATAAAACGCACCCTTTAGATATCTATGATTTACTCTATTGGCTTTTTTCCGAAGCACTAAGGCATTACCTGTATGATTCTGCCAGGCCCAGGCTTTCACGGGCTCTGGAAGAGTCTATTGCTGCATTCGTGCAGGTGTTTTCCGTAAAGCAGTTGCTGTTAATGAATGACCAGGTGATTTCCGCCAGACGATTATTAACAGGGACCGGAAACCCGAATCTGTTGCAGTTGCTCGAATCACTGCTGATACTGTTATTTGAAGAGGCACACAAACCGGCTGCAGCAACACTTGTAGAATGAGTGTTGATCATGCACAATTTTCGAGGCGAAACAATATGGTAATCATGTGCCTAACTTAAAACGAGACACGACTAAAAAGAATCTTGTTCATATAACCATCAAGGATACGGCAACGTTGTATCAGTATTACATGCCTTTTTTGTTGAATGGTGGGCTTTTCCTTGAAGGTTTAACGGAATATGAACTAGACGATGAGGTGTTAATATTGCTCGAATTGCTGGATGAGGTGGACAAAATCCCCATTGCTGGAAAGGTAGCCTGGGTGGCCAGAAGTGGTGTTAAAAACCCTCATAAAGCCGGCTCTGGTGTTAATTTCCTTGATGCGGACAATGAGGCAAAAGATAAAATTGAAAAATATCTGGCCGGGTCTAAAAAATCGCAAACAGTGACTGCAACAATGTAGTAAAAAGCATGTAGTAAAAAGCATGTAGTAAAAAGTAGCTAATAAAAAATAGCTAGTAATAAAATGTCTAGCAATAAAAATTTAGTATTAAATAGGACAGAGGCTGACCTTATCAACAGGGTCTGGTATGTCTGCACAAGCTAACAAAATAAAAGGTTTCCGAAATGGACACGGTGTTTCCGGCCAGCTTAATCCGCGTTGTACGCTTGCATAGCGGTAAGCTTTGATATGACTTATTGTGTTGCCATCAGGATGGATGCTGGGCTTTGTTTCGTTAGTGATTCGAGAACAAATGCGGGCCTCGACAATGTTTCCACGTATTCGAAGATGTATGCTTATGGGATACCCAACGAACGGCAATTGGTTGTGCTTTCATCGGGTAATCTAGCAACAACCCAGGCGGTGATAGGCCAGATAAAAAAGGATGTTGTACAGGGGGCTACGGACAGTTTTTGTAGCGTTCAATCGCTTGAGGAAGCCGCCGATTATGTGGGTATGGTTTCCCTGGAACAGCAGGCTAAGCATACCGGTGGCGGTAAGTCCTTTGAAGCAAGTTTTATCATCGGTGGGCAGATACAGGGCGGAAAACACGCTGCCTTTCTCATCTATCCGCAGGGAAATCATATTACCACCTCTCGTGATACGTCGTTTCTGCAGATTGGCGAAAGTAAATATGGTAAGCCGATTCTGGATCGAATCATCAACCAGGATATACCCATGGAGACTGCCGCGCTCAGTGGCCTGGTTTCGATGGATTCGACCATGAGAAGTAACTTGTCCGTCGGTCCGCCGATAGAGGTGCTTATGTATTATACCGACAGCCTCGTGGTAGAACGTCGATATCGGTTCGAGGAATCCAGTGAGTATTTGCGACAGTTAAATAGCGCTTGGGATAATAGCTTACGGGAGGCTTTCGGAAATATGCCACCAATTGCCTGGAGCCAGGCATGGGATAAGATCGATAACGCGTCAGGGAAATGAGTTTTTATTTTAACCAGGTTGAGCTTAAGTCAGCGTGTAGACGCGAAAGGTCAAGCTGAATCAGGTCGATAAAGTCGTGCAACTTGTTTTGATCGAGCAACAATTCCATATCAGCCTTGTCAATACGACGTAGTGTTCTATTCACTTTTCGATGCGGTTTATCGTTCCGCTGTAGTTGGGCAAAACTACTGGCTACCTGGCTCAGGC
>Ga0233433_10001888_pt1 | contig 19159 bp, 19 predicted proteins | sample SI_122_August201_5_FD_179868 | JGI IMG/M metagenome (GOLD analysis project Ga0233433, IMG submission 179868) | Seawater microbial communities from Saanich Inlet, British Columbia, Canada - SI_122_August2016_100_MG | ecosystem: Environmental > Aquatic > Marine > Inlet | place: Canada: British...
GTTTTGCTAAATTTGCTAAGAATTTTATACAAAAAACTATCTATAACTATTAAAAATTAAAAAAAGAATGAAAAAATTAAAAAACAAAAGTTTAATTATGACAACAGTTTTGATAACTGTTTTTACATTTCTAGCTACTAATAAATCTACAGCACAAGATTTAGGGGCTGACCTAGTTAGTTCTTATGTGTGGAGAGGAACTCAATTTGGTTCAGGAGCACATATACAACCATGGGTTTCTTTAAGTACTGGGAACTTAGAGTTTGGAGCATGGGGAAGTTTTCCAACAACTGCGTCAGGAGGTGGAAATGAACTTGATTTATACGCAAGCTATTCATTTGGATCATTTGGATTAACGGTTACTAATTATACATTTCCAGGTGAAGGTGGAGCTTATAGTTCTGGAGAAGGACTACTAGAAGGAGATTATTTAGAGCTTTCGGGTACTGCTGAGTTAGGACCAATTAATCTTTTGGTTGGTTATTTTACTGAAGTTGAAGCATTATATATAGAAGCATCCTTTTCTGCTGGACCTGTTGATATTGCTTTAGGTTATGGAAATGATAGTGGAGACGCCTGGTATGTTAATGGCGGAAGTGGATTAAGTAATATTTCATTAGGAGGAACAAAAGATATTAAAATATCAGAAGACTACTCTTTACCAGTTTTCGGATCACTTGTTTATAACCCAAATTCAGAAGCAGCATTTCTTATATTTGGAGTAAGTTTTTAACAATTACTAACCTATAAAAAAATAATATGAAAAAAATCGAAGCAATTATTAGAAAATCAAAATTTTATAATGTAAAAAAAGCTCTTCATAATATTGAAGTTAACTTTTTTAGTTATTGGGATGTAACAGGTGTCGGTAATGAAAAAGAGGGGCATGTCTATAGAGGTGTTTCTTATAGCACTTCCAACATTCAAAGAAGATACATTTCTATTGTAGTATCTGATGAATTTGAACAAATAACTATCGATGCAATTCTAGGATCTGCATATACCGGAGAAGTTGGAGATGGAAAAATATTTGTACTTCCTGCTGAAGAAGCTTATAGAATAAGAACAAAAGAAAAAGGAAAAACTTCACTAAACTAATTATTAAAGAAATTATGGAATTATTAACAATTAACAATGTATGGATGATGATCTGTACTGCACTTGTATTTTTTATGCACCTTGGATTTTCATTTTTAGAAATTGGACTTACAAGACAAAAAAATACAATCAATATTTTATTTAAAAACTTTTTTGTAATTACAATGGGCTTAGTAGTCTACTGCCTTGTTGGTTTTAATTTAATGTATCCAGGTGATTTTAATTTAATCTCAAATGGAATACTTGGGTTTGCCGGTTTTGGGTTAGAAGCACCCTTAATTGATGGTGGTTTAGATTTAGCATATAGCGAAGGTTACACTTACTGGACTGACTTTTTATTTCAAGGTATGTTTGCTGCTACAGCAGCAACTATAGTTTCGGGAGCAGTAGCTGAAAGAATTAAAATCAACAGCTTTATGCTTTTCTCAGTTTTATATGTTGGAATAGTATATCCAATTGTAGGCTCATGGAAATGGGGAGCTGGTTTTTTAGATAGCTTAGGGTTTTATGACTTTGCCGGTTCTACTTTGGTTCACTCAGTTGGTGGATGGGCAGCACTAGTTATAATTTATTTCCTTGGATCAAGAATTGGAAAATTTGATAAAAATGGAAAATCAAGAGCAATTCCAGGTCACAATATTCCTTTAGCATCAGCTGGAGTTCTTATCTTATGGTTAGGTTGGTTTGGCTTTAATGGAGGATCTGTACTCTCAGCTGACCCAGCAAACACTTCTCTAACTTTAGTAACTACTTGTTTAGCTTCCGCAGCTGGTGGTCTTTCAGCAGCATTTATCTCAACAATGATGTATAAAAAATTAGATATCACAATGTTTATGAATGGTATTTTAGGAGGTCTTGTAGGAATTACAGCTGGAGCAGATCAGATGGGACCTACGAGTTCAATTCTTATTGGAATCATTGCTGGATTAGTAGTGGTACTTTCTATTACATTTATCGAAAAAAGAAAGCTAGATGATCCTGTTGGAGCAATTGCTGTACACTTGTTTTGTGGAATATGGGGAACATTAGCTGTTGGAATATTTGGAAATATGGCAAGTTTTGAACAATTCATAATTCAGTTATCAGGTGTAGGAGTTGTAGGTTTATTTTGTGTTGTTTCATCTGTAATTCTAATTCTTTTAGTTAAAAAAATATGTGGATTAAGAGTTTCTGAAAAAGAAGAAAAAGAAGGTTTAGATTTAGCAGAACATGGGATGGATGCTTATGCTGATTTTAGAATAGAATAAATTAAATTTTATTCCTATTTTCATGTAAAATTACTTTTCATGAAAAAAACAAATTATATAAAGCTGCAGTGTATTTCATTTTTTATACTGCAGTTTTTTTTTATAAACTCTCAAGATAATTTCAGTCAAGGTCCTTATGAACAATTCATTATTAGAGGAGTCACTCTAATAAATGGAAATGGATCCCCTTATATTGATGGATATATTTCCAAGAAAAATATGGAAAAATATTTGAAGTCATCTGCATCTCTAATAGTTTCAAAAATTGGAAGTGGTAGAGTTGTTTTATTCGCTGATAATCCAAATTTTAGAGGATCTTGGTATGGAACCAACAAATTGTTTTTAAACGCACTATTTCTAGGAAGTAACATAAATGTTCCTGGAGAATAATTAAACTAATAAATTATTAAACAAAATGAAAAAGATATTATTTATTACCCTAATCAATTTATTTTATTACAACTTTTCTATCAGCCAGATAGCAGAAGCTCCTGAACGTTTTAGAGGAGAAGGTCCTTTTGAACAATTAATTATAAGGGGTGCAACACTAATCAATGGTAATGGAGCACCCCCAATAGGGCCAGTAGATGTAGTAGTTGAAGACAATAAAATAGCAAGCATAAGAAGTGTTGGGTTTCCTGGTCTTGAAATTAATGAAAACAGAAGGCCTAAAGCAATAAAAGGTGCAAAAGAAATTAATGCTCACGGCATGTATTTATTACCTGGCTTTATTGATATGCATGGTCATATTGGAGAAACAACCAGAGGAAGAGCGGATTATGTTTATAAACTATGGATGGCTCATGGTATAACAACCATTCGTGACCCTGGATGCGGAAACGGTTTAAAATGGGTGCTCAAACAAAAAGAAGATAGTAGAAAAAATAAAATTACAGCTCCAAGAATTCTTGCTTATACACGATTTGGACAAGGTGCAAAAAATGGAATAAATTCTCCAGAAGAGGCTACAGCATGGGTTAAAAAAAATGCAGAAAATGGTTCTGATGGAATAAAATTTGGAGGTGCTAGACCAGATATTTTTGAAGCTGCGCTAAAAGAAAATAATAAACATGGACTTGGATCTGCATGCCATCATGCTCAAATGGATGTAGCATGGATGGATGTTCTAGAAACTGCTAGATTAGGTCTTACTACAATGGAACATTGGTATGGTTTACCAGAAGCACTATTTGATGACAGAACAGTTCAAAATTATCCTCTTGACTATAATTATAATAACGAACAACATAGGTTTGGTGAAGCAGGAAGATTATGGAAACAAGCAGCTAAACCCTATTCCAAAAAATGGAATGAAGTTATGGATGAACTTATTGAATTAGATTTTACTATAGATGTAACTTTTGTCCCTTATAGTATTTTTAGAGATGTAGGCAGAGGAAGTAGATTAGAATGGCATAAAGATTACACCACTCCAACACTACTTAAATTTTTTCTTCCTGGAAGAGATAACCATGGTGCTGCATACTTTGACTGGGGAACAGAAATGGAAATGGAATGGAAAGAAAATTATAAACTTTGGATGACATTTATTAATGAATATAAAAATAGAGGTGGTAGAGTTACTGCTGGGGCTGACTCTGGTTATATGTATAATCTTTATGGTTTTGGGTACATCCAAGAACTTGAACTTATTAGAGAATCAGGTTTTCATCCTATGGAAGTTATAAGGGCCGCTACACTTCATGCTGCTGAAGCAATTGGCATGGAAAAAGAAATAGGAACTATTGAGGTTGGAAAATATGCTGATATGATAATTATGGAAGAAAACCCTCTTAAAAATCTGAAATATCTATATGCAACAGGTGATATAAAAATTAATGATAACAATGAAGCAATAAGAGTTGGAGGAATTAAGTATACAATAAAAGATGGAATAATTTTTGATGCTAGGCAACTACTTGATGATGCTAAAAAAATTGTTGATGAAGAAAAATCTTCTACTCCAGGATGGGAAAAGTTTTTAATAGATGAAATAGAAAGAGAATGAATTAAAGAAGAAAGAAAATTTTAAAATAAAACAACCAGGTCTAAATTAAATAAACCTACTTTTTTTTAATCAAATTGTTTAAAAAATATATAGTACTATTGTTAAAAAAAGTTGGACGTTCAACATTCACAACATGTCCGCAATTTGGAACAACAAGAAGTTTTGAACTTTTGTGTTCTTTGGATAAAATCTTAATTGATTCTAAAAACATATAATCCTCAGAACCCATTACATAAAGTGTAGGTATTGATAACTCAACTTGTCTGAAAAGTTTTAACAATGGATTTACTTGCGAGGTTAATTTAAACCATCTAACAAACTCCTTTTGATAAAGTTTTTTAGCTTCATTTATAAAAAGAATCCTTGATTCTTTATGATTTTTATAAGGCATAATAATAAAAGCCAATAACTTATAAATCCATATGTAAGGTACAATTGATTTAAAAGCTGATCCTAATTTCATTAAAAATTGAGATCTGAAATTTAATTTCATAACAGCACCACCTAAAATCATACTTTTAACCATTTTAGGATAAAACTCTGCTATATGTCTAATCAAAATTGTTCCTAATGAAATTCCTACAAAATGAGAACTTTTAATTTTTTCTTTTTTTAAAACTTTGATTATATCATTTGAAATTGATGAAAATGTATATTTATTCTCAAATACATTTTTAATGCTGTATTTAGATTTTCCATGTCCTCTTAAATCAAGTAACAAAACATTAAAGTGTTTTTTATAATCTCTAATTTGCTTGTACCATATTGATGAACTTCCACCTGCACCATGAACAAAAGTAACCCACTCATTTGAAATATTATTTTTATAAACACTATAGTTAATCATAAACATCTTAATATTAATTGTTTCATTTCAAATTGTAACTTTTGAGCAACCTTAAATGCTTCTATTAAGTAATCTTCTTTTTTACTAGCATAAATAATTGACCTTGATGAATTGACAAGTAGCCCAATCTTATTATTAGCGCCATTATCAAAGATTTCTTTAAGACTTCCTCCTTGAGTACCAACCCCTGGTATAAGTAAGAAATTATCAGGAACAATTGAACGAATATCCTTTAAATATGCTGCTTTTGTAGCTCCAACAACATACATTAAATTATTAGAGTGATTCCATTGTTTTGATTGAGTTAACACTCTTTTGAATAAACTATTATTTAAATCAGGAAATAACTGAAAATCTTCTGCACCCTTATTTGAAGTAAGACCTAACAAAATAGTTTGCTTGTCTTTATATTTTAAAAAAGGTGCAATTGAATCACTTCCCATATATGGAGAAACTGTTATAGAATCAAATTCAAGAGTATTAAAAAAAGCTTGAGCATATTTATCTGAAGTATTACCAATATCTCCCCTTTTAGCATCAGCTATTGTAAAAAGATCAGGGTAGTTATTATTAATATATCTAATCGTCTTTTCTAGAGTCAACCATCCAGATGAACCATTCGCTTCATAAAAAGCAGTATTAATTTTAACAGCAACAATGAGTTCATTTAACGAATCTAATAAAGACTTGTTAAATGAAAAGATTGGATCAACTTTATTTAATAAATGATTTGGAATTTTTGAAAGATCAGAATCTAAACCCAAACATAAAAAAGATTGTTTATGTTGAATTTGCTTTTCTAAATGTGTAATATCCATACTTATATATTAAAAAACTTCTTCAGAATTCTTTAGCATCTCATTGTTTTGGACAAGTTTTAACTCATCAATTATCTTTTGAATATCTCCATTTACAATATTTTGAAGGTCGTATAAAGTTAAACCTATTCTATGATCCGTTACCCTGCCTTGAGGATAGTTATATGTTCTAATCTTAGCCGATCTATCACCAGAAGAAACCATAGAATTTCTTTTTAATGAATCAGCTTCAAGTTTTTTATTTAACTCTAATTCATACAAACGAGATCTTAAAACCTTTAAAGCCTTATCCTTATTTTTATGTTGAGATTTTTGATCCTGACATTGAGCAACAATTCCTGTTGGAGTATGAGTCAGTCTAACCGCAGAGTAAGTAGTATTCACTGACTGTCCTCCAGGACCTGAAGAACAGAAATAATCAATTCTTACATCATTCATGTTTATTTCTACATCAAATTCTTCAGCTTCTGGAAGAACCATAACTGTTGCTGCTGAAGTATGTACTCTTCCTTGAGTTTCTGTTTGAGGAACTCTTTGAACTCTATGTACACCTGATTCAAATTTTAATAAACCATATATATCATCATTTCCTGAAACCTCAAAAATTATTTCTTTATATCCTCCGGAAGTTCCTTCATTTGCATCAACTAAACTAACACTCCAACCCCTACCCTCACAAAATTTAGTATACATTCTAAAAAGATCACCTGCAAAAATACTAGCCTCATCTCCTCCTGTACCTGCTCTTAATTCAATAACCACATTTTTTGAATCATCTGGATCTTTTGGAATTAGTAAAAACTTTATTTCTTCCTCTAGATTAGATATTTTTTCATTAGCTTCATTAAGTTGATCAGTTGCCATTTCTATCATCTCTTTATCAGCTTCATTCTTACATATCTCTTTGGCTTCATTTATATTTGAAAGGAGCTGTTCATATAATTTTTTCTTTTCAACTATTAATCCTAGATCTTTATATTCTTTATTTAAGCTGATATATCTCTTTTGATCAGACATGATATTTGGCTGAATTATTAAATCAGAAACTTCATTAAATCTTTGTTTTACTATATTTAATTTATCTAACATTATTTATAAATTATACATTACAAAATTACGATATTTTTAATCAAGGATATACTAGTAAATATAACTACCGTTATCAGAAATAATAGAAAGTTTCTTTTGAGCACTTTGCTCTACCCTACCAATAATTTTAGCATCAACCCCAAAAGATTTGGAAATATTAATAATCTCTTCAGAACAGTCTGGACTAACATATAATTCCATTCTATGACCCATGTTAAACACTTTATACATTTCTTTCCATGATGTGTCAGACTCTTTTTTAATTAATTCAAATAGTGGAGGAACTGGAAATAAATTGTCTTTTATTATATGAAATTTATCAATAAAATGAAGAATTTTTGTTTGTGCTCCTCCACTACAATGCACCATTCCGTGAATATCATTAGAATTATATTTTTCTAAAACTTTCTTAATAATTGGAGCATAGGTTCTTGTAGGAGACAGAACAAGTTTGCCAGCATCAATATTTAAACCTTCAATAGGTTGTATTATTTTCATAGAGCCTGAGTAAATTAATTCTTCAGGAACATTAGGGTCAAAACTTTCAGGGTATTTATTAATTAAATATTTATGGAATACGTCATGTCTAGCAGATGTCAATCCATTACTACCCATTCCTCCATTATAAGAATCTTCATAATTAGCTTTTCCATAAGAAGATAAACCAACAATAACATCCCCTGATTTAATGTTTGAATTATCTATGATATCAGATCTTTTTATTCTTGCAACTACTGTGGAATCTACTATAATAGTCCTAACCAAATCTCCAACATCAGCTGTTTCACCCCCTGTTGATTTAATATTAACACCATAATCTGACATTTCTTCAATTAACTCTTCTGTCCCTTGTATTATAGTTTTTATTACTTCACCATCAATAAGATTTTTATTTCTCCCAATGGTAGAGGATAACAAAATATTATCCGTTACACCTACACACAAAAGATCATCTAGATTCATTACCAATGCATCTTGAGCAACTCCTTTCCAAACTGACAGGTCACCTGTTTCTTTCCAATATAAATAAGCTAATGAAGATTTAGTTCCAGCTCCATCAGCATGCATGACCAAACAATAATCAGGATCATTTGTAAGTATATCAGGGACTATTTTACAAAAAGCTTTTGGAAAAAGTCCTTTATCTATATTTTTTATTGCATTATGAACATCTGTTTTATCAGATGAAACTCCTCTTTGCATGTAACGATTCGTAGATTTAGAACTCATAATAATATAACAAAGATAATAGTATTGGTTAGCATTAAAAATTTATTTTAAAAAGACATTTAAAATTGTAATTAAAAAAATCACAGACACTTAAATTGTAAAAAATTCATTTTTTTTAACAAAAAATTATTAAAAAATAATATTTCAATATTAAAAAATATGTAATTAATAAATGTTGATAAATTTTATTTGTTTTAAAGACTTAAAGTTCTATAAACCAATATTATATTTTATTTTTAAAGAAATATAAATCAATAACATTTGTAAATATGAGTAAATCTAAATTAGAATATATCTGGTTAGACGGATACACGCCTACATCAAATATGAGAAGTAAAACTAAAGTTGAAGAAAATTTCAGTGGAAAACTTCAAGATTGTCCAATATGGTCATTCGATGGATCTTCTACAAAACAAGCAGAGGGAGGGTCTTCAGATTGCCTTTTAAAACCAGTTGCAATCTATCCTGATCCAGATCGAGTTAATGGCTACTTGGTAATGACAGAAGTTTTAAATGCTGATGGTACCCCTCACATTTCAAATGCAAGAGCTACAATAGATGACGACGATAATGATTTTTGGTTTGGTTTTGAACAGGAATATTTCATTATGGATTGTGACACCCAATTACCTTTAGGTTTTCCAATAGGTGGATATCCTGGACCACAGGGAATGTATTACTGTTCGGTTGGTGGCAAAAATACTCATGGCCGTGATCTTGTTGAAGAACATGCTGACCAGTGTATTGAAGCAGGGCTAAATTTCGAAGGAATTAATCAAGAAGTAGCCAGCGGACAATGGGAGTTTCAACTATTTGCTAAAGGAGCGAAAAAAGCTGGTGATGAAATGTGGATTGGAAGATACCTTTTAGATCGTTTAACTGAAAAATATAATTATTACATTGAGTACCATCCAAAACCGATTAAAGGTGACTGGAATGGTAGTGGAATGCATGCAAATTTCTCTAATACCTTATTAAGAACATGTGGATCTCAAAAAACTTATGAAGCTGTTTGTGAATCATTTAGATCCGTGGTTAAAGAACATATTGATGTATATGGACAATTTAATGAGCAAAGATTAACTGGTCTTCATGAAACTGCATCTATCACTGATTTTAATTATGGCATTTCTGACAGAGGAGCATCAATTAGAATTCCAATTGGAACTGTAGAAAAAGGATGGAAAGGATGGCTAGAAGACAGGAGACCTGCTTCAAATGGAGATCCTTATAAAATTGCAGGAAGAATTATTAAAACAGTTAAGTCCGCAAAGATTTAAAAACTTTATAATATTTATTTAAAAAAGCATCTAAGAAATTAGATGTTTTTTTTATTAGAAAATATTAAAAATGTAAAAGAAATAACATGATAATATAATTAGCCCTTCTAACCTTCCTAGAATATGTTTTTTAGGAAAAAATATTAAAGGAAAAACAATTGCTGCAAAAAATAACATAACATAAATATCATAATTCAAAATATTTAAATCCTCAAGAATTAAAGGAGAAACAATGGAAGTAATTCCTAATACTGCAAATACATTAAAAATATTTGATCCAATTAAATTTCCTAAAGAAACACCTTTTTCTTTCTTAAATAAAGCAACAAGAGAAGTAGCTAATTCTGGAATACTTGTTCCAATCGATACAACAGTAATGCCAATAATTCTTTCACTAACGCCAAATATATTAGCTAAATCTATTGCTCCTGAAACAAACCATTCTGAACCTAAATAGAGAAAAAATCCACCTAAAATTAAAAATAAAATTGATTTGGACATTGATTCATCAGAAACTACTTCTAAATCAATATCTTCTTTAGTCTGTTTTTGATATTTAATCAAGAAAGCAATTGATCCAATTAATAAAAAAATTAAAATTACTCCTTCATATGCTTTTATCATTCCGTCATTTAAAAAAATCAAAAATAAAATTGATGCAAACATCATAATTGGCCAATCAACTTTATAAATATCCTTAGTAGTTTTTATAGGAGATAATAATATAGTCAAACCTAGCACCAACCCTATATTAGCAATATTAGAACCAACTACATTTGAAATTGCTAAATCTGGTGAACCTATCAATGCTGACTTAATACTAACTATCAGTTCAGGAGCAGAAGTCGCAAATGACACAACAGTCATTCCTATTAAAATTTTAGGTATGTTAAATTTTAAAGAAATTGAAACTGCAGATTTTAATAGGAAATTCCCTCCCAAAATCAAAAGAATTAATCCTGATAACAATAAAGTAAAAGTGTTTAAATCCATATTTAAAATTTGTAAAGATAACACATGAATTGTATATTGTGTGAATATGAAAAGATTATTTAAAATTCTAGCTTATTTAAATAAATTAATCCTTCCTAGCTTAACAAAAAGAAGATTAGATCCAGTAAAAGCTAGTAAATTACAATTAGCACTTATAGGTTGGAGGTATTATATAACTAAAAACAGTCTTTAAAACATTTATTACAACTTCTCAAATGTTTGATTTTCTTCAAGTTTTGACATCCTAGAATTAATAGCTTGCTTGTCTTTATCTACAATAATAGCGACTACTTCCATTTTTGAAATATCAAAATCACTAGGAATATTATAATTGAATAATTTTTCATAAATGCTTCCACTTTGTGTAGATGAAGACTCTATATTGTCACCCAAAACTGCTGTCAGAGATTCTCTTAACACATTATCGTGAATGAAACTTTTAGAAACAGGTTGATTATTTGAATTTGTATATCGATCAAGTTCAGGGAAATAAGATGTGAAATTAATTTGATCCGCTATAATTCCATTTTCTAAAACAAAAACTACTAATTTTAAATCAGTATATGGAAAACCAAATTGAGTTTTAACCTTAAGACTTAGAGTTCTGTCATTTAGTGAAGATTCCATAGTTAATCCTATTTTCCTTGGAGAGCCTAATAAACCAGTTACTGCACCTAAATTATTTGGCTGGTCCCCATCCCATTTAGAGTTTCTATTTAATCGAACATGCGGATAACTATTTACCGAGAAAGCGTTGGTTAAAGCACTTGATTTAGAAATTTGCATATTATCACCGACATGAACAGCTACAACAGATATTTGACTTGTTTCTTCTTTTAAAAGTTTAATTGCTTGCGAAACTCTAGGACACCATCCGCACCAAGTTCCAGTGTAATCTTCAACCAAAACATTCGTTTTATAATATACAATCTCAGGAATTATATTAAATGTTTTGGGCGTGCTTATTAACTGTTTGTATGTTGCATATACAGAATAGTCACCTAAATCTCCCTTAAAAGTATTACCTGTAATTTCTTTATTATTGACAAAAAACTTACAACTTGATGTTAAAACCTTATTCTTATCACTCAAAACTTCAAAAACAGCTTGATTATTAAGTTCGACATATTCGTTAGATACTGATAACTTTATACTTTTTACTTGATCTTCTGGATTTGTAATATCATTATCATCACCTCCACCACTACAAGAAACCAAAGTGAAGAGAAAAAAAACAGAAAAAGTAACATTGATTAAGTATTTCATACTTATAACACTAAATTAATAATTTTAAAATAAACAGGCAAACTCAAGGGGCCCAGTAGCTAATATAAAATCACCTCACCAAGCACCTAAACTTTTTATATCACCATCATAATCTTTAAAAAGATTTTCTTTAGTTTTACACATAATATTTATTATGAATTTAAATCATATAAAATTAACCATAATAATTGTTTTTTTTACTCAATCAATACTTTCTCAAAAAAATATACCATCAATATATATTAAAACTATTGAAGGCAAATCAATTAATTCAATATCAACTTTAAACAAAAATGGCTTGACTATTTATAGTTTTTGGGCTACCTGGTGTGTTCCTTGTATTAATGAGCTGGATGCAATTCATAATGAATTTGACAAATGGAAAGAGCACAACGTTAAACTAGTAGCTGTATCTACTGATGATGCTAGAACTAAAAGAAGAGTAAGGCCCTTAATAATGGGGAAAAAATGGAATTTTGAAGTTTTAATAGATGAAAATCAAAATTTCAAGAGATCTTTAAATATTAATGGTATTCCTTATACAATTGTTACAGATGGTAAAAAAATTATTTATAGAAAAATTGGATATAAACCTGGAGAAGAAAAAGATTTATATGAATTTGTATTAAAAAATTCAATTGATAAAAATTAATCTTATTGATGAAAAGAGAAAAAATTTTCTATTTACTGATACTAATATTTTTTAATAACTCTAGTTTAAATTCTCAAATTTTAAACAACTTAAGATCTTCTTATGAATCTTATTCTGCATATTATATAGATGATTCCAAAACAGGGGACTTTAATTATGAGGATAGATTTAGATCAAATAATTATTTGAATTTAAAGTCTAATATAGGCGCTAGTTGGAATTTCGAATTACAAATTGAATCCTACCTGCCATCTTCTTTACTTAACTATTCTCCAGATTTTAAAAATACTGGTATTTCTACATTTAATTTAGAATACATTAACGATAAAATAAATTTAAAACTAGGAAACTTTTACGAACAATTTGGAAGCGGGATGATTTTAAGATCCTGGGAGGACAAAGATCTAGGGATTAATAATTCAATTAGAGGGTTAAATTTTAAATATAGATTAAATGATAAAATAAGTTTAACTAGTTTATTTGGACAGCAAAAAAAAGGATTTAAATATTCAAAAGGTTTTATTGTAGGTTTAGATACAGAATTTGATTTTTCCAACGAAACAAATGAAAATTATACATTTATTGCGGGATTAAGTTTTGTCGGAAGAAATGATGATCAAACATCCGGAACCACCTATCACAACACAACCAATTTATATTCAGCAAGAATAGATTTTTCATCATTAAGTTTCTATTCAAATATTGAAATAATAAATAAATCAAAAGACCCAGTTATGCAATTTGGAGACTTTTATGATGATTTTGTAGAAGAAGGAGCAGCATTTTTTTTTAACTCAGGTTTTATTAAAAATGGAATAGGAGTTGATTTTACATTTAGAAGGCTAGAAAATATGGCGCTATTTTCTGAGAGAAATGCATTTGGTAATTCTTATAATCAAAGTATTGTAAACTATCTGCCAGCTTTAACAAAGCAACATGATTATTCTTTAGCAAATATTTATGTATATCAATCACAACCAAATGTTTCATTTGTTGACCCAAATCTCATTAAAACTGGAGAAACTGGGATGCAATTAGATATTTATTATTTTTTAAAAGAAAAAAGTTTTTTTGGAGGACAATATGGAATGAATTTAGCTTTAAATGCATCTATATGGAATAATCTTGATGGAAATTTTGATTTTGTAAATAAGAACTACACTACAAACTTTTTTGGAAATGGGGAAAAATACTTTTCAGAAATAAGCTTAGAGATAAGAAAAAAATGGTCTTCAAAATTAGATAATATTATATTTTATTTAAATCAGTTTTATAATAAAAAATATATTGAAGAAAAATTTGGAAAAATAAATTCAAACATATTTGTTATTGAAACTACTTATAAGTTAAATAAAAACAAATCTTTAAAGTTAGAGCTTCAACATCTATCAACTAAAGATGATAATAAGAACTGGTCTGCATTTGGACTTGAATATAATTTAAGTTCTGCTATCTCATTATATGTTTCAGATTTGTATAACTATCAGAACCCAAAGCAAGATAAAAAAATACACTATTATAATGTTGGAGGAAGCTATAGTAAAGGCATTAATCGTTATACAGTAAATTACGGAAGACAAAGAGGAGGATTGGTATGTACTGGAGGAATTTGCAGGTATGTTCCTGAAAGCACTGGGCTGAGCTTTAGTATTACAACTTCTTTTTTCTAAATTTAATTAATAACTCCTAATTTTTTTCCAACTTTTTCAAAAGCATTTAAAGCTTGTTCAATTTGTTCAATGGTGTGGGATGCGGATAATTGCACTCTAATTCTTGCTTCCCCTTTTGGAACAACAGGGAAAAAGAATCCAATTACATAAATACCCATATCTAAAAGTTCAGATGAAATTTTTTGAGCTAAATGGTCATCATATAACATTACAGGGACTATCGGATGATTTCCAGGTTTAATATCAAACCCAAGCTTTTTCATGCCATTTCTAAATAAATTTGTGTTACTCTTTAATTGATTTAAAAAAGAAGTGTCTCTTTCAATTATATCCAAAACTCCTAAAGAAGCTCCAACAATTGATGGTGCTAATGTATTTGAAAATAAATATGGACGAGATTTTTGTCTAAGAATTTCTATAATTTCTTTAGGACCACTTGTAAATCCACCAGAAGCTCCTCCTAATGCTTTTCCTAAAGTGCCAGTAATAATATCAACATCATTCATAACATTAAGTTCTTCGTGCACCCCTCTTCCTGTAGGACCAACAAATCCTGTCGAATGGCATTCATCAGACATTACAATAGCATCATACTTTTTAGATAATTCACATATTTTGTCTAATTGAGCTATAGTGCCATCCATAGAAAAAACGGCATCAGTTACAATAATTCTATTACGGCAATTAGCAGATTTTTGGAGTTGTAATTCTAAATCATTCATATCATTATGCTTATATCTAAATCTTTGAGCCTTGCATAATCTAATTCCGTCTATAATAGAAGCATGATTTAATGCATCGCTAATAATTGCATCTTGATCATTAAAAAGCGGTTCAAATAATCCTCCATTAGCATCAAATGCTGCAGCATAAAGTATAGTATCTTCAGTTCCTAAAAAATTTGAAATCTTTTTTTCAAGAGTTTTGTGAATATCTTGAGTTCCACAAATAAACCTGACTGAAGCCATTCCAAAACCATGAGATTCTAAAGTTTCTTTGGCTTTATTAATTACTATTGGATTTGAAGCCAATCCCAAGTAATTATTAGCGCAAAAATTTAAAACATTTTTATCATTATTAACTTTGATAATTGAATTCTGTTTGGATTGAATAATTCTCTCATTTTTATAACGACCAGATTTTTCTATATCTTCTAATTCTAGTTTAAGCCTTTTCTTTATAGATTCGTACATTTGAGAAAATTAATTTGAGTAAAATTAAACTATTATTTTAAATAAATAAATGGATAGAATATTAATTACAGGGGCACTAGGTCAACTAGGTATTGAGTTTATAAAGTGCTTTGAAAAATCTAATTCTTTTGTTCTTGCAACTGATATAAAAACCCCAAAAGAAAAACTTTATTGTCAATTTGAAAATGCGAATGCATTAGATAAAGAAAGAATTGATTCACTAGTAAAAAAGCATGACATAAACATTATATACCACCTGGTCGCTATTCTCTCAGCAAATGGCGAAAAAAATCCATTTAATTCATGGAAATTAAACATGGATAGTTTTCAAAATATTGCTGAAATATCTGTTAAAAATAAAATCAAAAAAGTTTTTTGGCCAAGCTCTATAGCTGTATTTGGAACGGAATCTAAACTTGATTTTGTTTCTCAAAATCCATTAATGAACCCTTCCACAATGTATGGCATAACTAAACTAGCTGGAGAAAAATTAATAGAATATTACTTTAATAGATTTGGATTAGATATAAGGTCCCTTAGGTACCCAGGAATAATTTCTACCGAAACTGTTCCAGGCGGAGGAACCACTGACTATATTATTGAAATGGTTAATGCAGCTAAAAAAGGAGAAAACTACTGTTGTTTTTTAAGCGAAAACACAAAACTTCCAATGATGTATATTGATGATGCAATAGAATCTGCAATCAATCTAATGTCAGTGAATCGAAATAATTTATCAATATCAAATTCTTATAACATAACAGGGTTTAGCATAACTCCAATACAGTTATTAAATGAAATTCTCTCTAATGGTTTTAAAATAAAAGTAGATTTTAAACCTGATTTTAGACAACAAATTGCTGATTCTTGGCCAAAAAAAATTAACGATTCCATATCTACAAAAGATTGGGGATGGAAACCAAAATTTGGACTCAAAGAAAGTATAGAAGCTGCTCTTAAATAATTAATTTACTCTATTTCCCTTAAATGTACCATTTGGTTGTATAAATAATATTTCAGTTACTTTTTCCTTTTTATTAACTATAAAACATTATTTATTTTATATTTTTAGTAATAAATCAATACATATGAACTTCTATATCAAAGTCTTTATTTTATTATTAATTTTTTTTATTATTTATCTATTTAAATTAAATTATGACAACAATAAGCTATTTGAAAAAGCAAATAAAATACACAATAATATTATCACACTTGACACACATTGTGATATTAATCTTAAAAACTTCACTGATTCGATCAATTATTCTCAAAATTTGAATACGCAATGTAATATTCCAAAGATGGAGGCAGGAGGCTTAGATGTTGCATGGTTTATTGTATTTACTGGTCAAGGAGAGTTAAATGAAAAAGGTTATAAAAAAGCATATGATAACGCAATATTAAAGTTTAATGCTATTCATAATTTAGTTGACAATTATGCAAGTGAAAAGATTGAACTAGCACTTACTTCGGATGATGTAAGAGAAATACATAAAAAAGGTAAAAGAGTTGCAATGATTGGAGTTGAAAATGGATATCCAATTGGTCTTGATATTAAAAATGTTGAAAAGTTTTACAACATGGGTGCTAGGTATATGTCTTTAGCGCATAATGGCCATAGCCAATTAAGTGATAGCAATACTGGTGAATATGATGGTATTTATCTTCATAATGGGCTTAGTAAACTTGGCATTGAAGTAATTAGAGAAATGAATCGATTAGGAATTATGATAGATATATCACATCCGTCAAAAGAAGCAATAAGACAAATGATAAGATTAAGTAAGGCTCCAGTTATTGCTTCACACTCCTCTGCAAGATCTCTTTGTGATCATAGTAGAAATTTAGATGATGAACAGTTAGCTTGGATAAAAAATAATGGAGGGGTTGTACAAACCGTAGCTTTTAAATCATATTTAAATTCTGAGAAAAGCAATAACAATATTTCTGTTAATGTATCAGATTTTGTAAATCATATTGATTATCTAGTTAACACTATCGGTATCAATCATGTAGGGATTAGTAGTGATTTTGATGGTGGTGGTGGTATTGAAGGTTGGAATGATGCTTCAGAAACATTTAACATTACACTTGAATTGGTCAGAAGAAATTATAGTGAGGTTGAAATAGAAAAATTATGGTCTGGAAATTTACTTAGAGTATTAGATGAAGTTTCTGAAACAGCAATTAAGTTACAAGCAGAATTATAAGGTTGTTAATCAGTTGATTCTAATAAAAAAACTAGTTCCTCTTTTGTTTGAATCCATATATAGAAATAAGTATAAAACACAAGAGTGGTAATACAAAAGAAAAGTTAATCTCTGATACACCTAATATTTTTATATCATCTACATTATGACCACCATAATCAATGATCATACCTTGTAATTTTGGCATCACTGCTCCACCAACAATGGCCATAACTAAGCCAGCAGAACCTATTTTACTTTCTTCCTCACTTAAATCTCCAAGTGCAATCCCATAAATTGTTGGAAACATCAATGACATAAAAAAGGAAACCCCCACCAAACAATAAAGACCAAATAAGCCTTCAATGAAAATAGTTCCCATACAAAATATTGCAGAAAATAAGGCGAAAAACATTAGAAGCCTTCCTGAATTTACAAAACGTAGTAAATAAGTTCCAATGCCACGCCCAAGAGTAAAAAGAACAAATGCCCCCATTTGATAGTATCCTGCCGTAACGCTATCCATGTCTATTCCCTCAGCATATTGGTATATATAGGTCCAGCACATAATTTGGGCACCTACATATAATATTTGTGCCAATACGCCTGAAGTGTATGTGCTATTATTTGCGAGTTTTTTGAAAGTATGCCCAATATGTGAGTCAGATGTTGCGTCCTTAAAATCAGGCATTTTAATTACGGCAAATAATACGAAAATAGCCAATATAAACAATCCTAAAATTACGTATGGATCTCTAATGACCATCAAATCCGTGGTTTTAATCAAAACTTTAGTGGCTTCGTCTAAAACACTAAAATCAGTGATATCATCTGATTGCAATTTCTTCAATACAAATTGTTGGGCAACAAACAACCCAAAGATTAGCCCAAGTGGATTAAAGGCCTGAGCCAAATTTAGACGTTGCGTGGCAGTTTCTTTAGCACCCATAGCTAGAGCATATGGATTTGCTGCAGTTTCCAAAAAAGCCAAACCAAAGGTGAGAATATATAACCCCAAACAAAAAAACCAAAATTGCTCTGTTATAGCCGCTGGGTAAAACAAGAGCGCTCCAGTTGCATATAATGCAAGCCCGATCAATATCCCAACCTTATAGGAGTACTTTCTCATAAATAATGCGGCAGGTAAGGCCATGCAAAAATATCCTCCATAGAAAGCCATTTGTACCCAAGCTGATTGCGAATTAGATAATTCCAATACTTTTTTAAATGCTTGTACCATTGGATCAGTTACGGCATTTGCAAAACCCCACAAAGCAAATAAGGAAGTAAGCAGTATGAAAGGAATGATTATTTCCTTGGAAACGATAGGTGCTGAGTTTGATTTTTTCATTTTATAATATGTTTAATTGTTCTTGAAAAAGAATTTCACAACCATAAGAAATGACAAACAAATGGTTAATAAAACAGAAGTATATTAAAGGGTTTTTTTAAAAAATTTTGCTTTGTTCATCAAAAATTTTATTATTTAACGACTAGTTTTTCTTGTAAGTCATTAATTTTTGCACAGCTTAATTGCTCCATAACCTGTGTCAATTGTTTTTTTAACATGGCTATA
>Ga0233433_10001889_pt1 | contig 19158 bp, 17 predicted proteins | sample SI_122_August201_5_FD_179868 | JGI IMG/M metagenome (GOLD analysis project Ga0233433, IMG submission 179868) | Seawater microbial communities from Saanich Inlet, British Columbia, Canada - SI_122_August2016_100_MG | ecosystem: Environmental > Aquatic > Marine > Inlet | place: Canada: British...
ATATTTCTGAAAAAGCAAGAGATGGAAAATTAACAATTGAAGATCTTCAAGGTGGAACATTTACTATAAGTAACGGTGGAGTTTATGGATCGATGTTATCAACTCCAATCTTAAATCTTCCTCAATCAGGTGTACTTGGAATGCATAACATTGTTGAAAGACCAGTTGTTGTTGATGGAGAAATTAAAATTAGACCAATAATGTATCTAGCTTTGTCATATGATCATAGAATAATTGATGGCAAAGAGTCAGTTTCATTTCTAAAAATGGTTAAAGAAAATTTAGAAGACCCTAGAAGGTTGTTTTTGGATATTTAAATGTCAGAAAAATTTCAAGCAGTAGTAATTGGAGGTGGCCCTGGTGGCTATGTCTGTGCAATCAGGCTTGCTCAACTTGGGCTGAAAACAGCATGTATTGAGTCAAGAGGATCACTTGGAGGGACTTGTTTAAATGTCGGGTGTATTCCCTCAAAAAGCTTATTAAATTTATCGGAAGAGTTCCATAAAGTGCAAAATCTATCTAACAAAGGGATTGAAGTTGGAGAAGTTAAGCTAAATCTTGAAAAAATGATGAAAAATAAAGATAAAGCTGTGACTATACTTACTAAAGGTGTCGAGTTTTTACTGAAAAAAAATAAGGTAACTTATTATAAAGGAACTGGAAGCTTCAAATCTCAAAATGAAATCATAATTAAAGACGATCAAAATAAAAAGACTACCATTGAAGCTGAAAAAACAGTGATAGCAACTGGTTCTGTGCCAGTATCCTTACCTGGAATAGAAATTGATGAAAAAGTTATTGTATCATCAACAGGTGCATTAAAATTAGATAAAGTTCCAAAAAAAATGATTGTTGTCGGTGGTGGGTACATCGGATTAGAGATGGGTTCTGTTTGGTCAAGATTAGGAGCTGAAGTTCAAGTGGTAGAATTTTTAGATCACATTACTCCTGGTATGGATAAAGAAATTTCTTCAGAATTTATGAAAATTTTAAAAAAACAAGGTATCAAATTTAACATGCAAAATAAAGTTGAAGCTATTCAAAATAATAATACAGGAGCAGTTGTTTCAACAGTTGATAAAGATGGAAATAAAAATAATTTTGATTGTGATGTTGTTCTTATATCAGTTGGACGAAAAGCAAACACGAATGGTTTAAATTTAGAAGCCGTTGAGGTTGAATTAGATGAAAGAAAAAGAGTTAAAACTAACAATACATTTAAAACTAATATTGATAACATTTATGCAATAGGCGACGTTATAAGCGGACCAATGCTTGCCCATAAAGCAGAAGATGAAGGAATTGCAGTAGCAGAAAATATTGCAGGTCAATCAGGCCATGTTAATTATGATACAATTCCTGGCGTTGTTTATACAACACCCGAAGTTGCATCAATTGGTAAGACAGAAGAACAATTAAAAGAATTAAATATAAAGTATAAAATTGGTAAGTTTTCATTCATGGCAAACTCTAGAGCAAAAGCAATAGATGATGCAGAGGGATTTGTAAAAATTTTAGCAGATGAAACTACAGATAAAGTATTAGGTGCTCATATAATAGGTCCACACGCAGGAGAGCTTATTGCAGAGATTGGTGTTGCAATGGAATTTGGCGCAAGCTCTGAGGATATTGCAAGAACTTGCCATGCCCACCCAACATTTTCAGAAGCAGTTAAAGAAGCAGCATTATCAGTAGATAAAAGAGCAATACACTCTTAGTCCCACATTATCCTATAAAATCCTAATACCCTTTAGTACCAACGATAATAATCAATTATTAGAAAACTATTTAAATTTTTGTAATCGTTGGTATTCCACATTTATTAAAACATTTACTTTAGATTTAATGGTGAATTTATGGTGTGAACCTAAAAAACTCTATGGTGATTCTATGGTGATTGAGTGTATTGTTGTTTTCCATTACTTCTAGCAGTTAGACACTATGCTTAGTATTTGCTAATCTTAGACTGTGAAAAAAATTAAAATTAGTTTAACCATATCCTTATTATGGATAGTCTTAGTAGGCTACTTAGTATGGGCTAATGGGTTACTTGCTAAAGGCAGTAAAACTTTTAGATGGGATGAATGGATATGGTTTGGCTTAGTTCCAGCAATAATACCTTATATATTTTATTACATATGGAAACCTGAAGCTATAAAAAATTTTTTTAAACAAGAGGATAAAAATAATTAATGAAAATAGAAATTTACACACCTAATCTAAATTTGGTTTATGAGAATAGTATTATTTTTATAAACTATTGTTACCAAAGTGTTCTAAGTTTAGTAGCATATATAAATATTTAATTATTTGATTTTTTTTTATTCATTTTTAATTTTCACATTAGGTGCTTGTCTTGGAAGTTTTGCAAACGTTTGTATTTATCGCTTACCAAAAAATAAACAAATTATAAGTGGTCGATCTTTTTGTCCAAAATGTAAAAAAAAGATTATTTGGTGTGATAACTTACCTTTAATTTCTTTTTTGTTTTTAAGTGGTAAATGTAGAAAATGTAATAAAGTTATATCTCCAAGATATTTTATAGTTGAATTAATAATGGGTTTTATTTTTTTGTTAATTTATTTAACTTCAGATAGTTTGTCTTCTATTATTTTCTTATCTATTTTAAGTTTAATTTTTGTTGTAATATTTTTTATTGATTTGGAAAACTTCATAATTCCTGATGTCTTGAATTTTAGTGTTATGGCTTTAGGGTTATTAAAAAATTTTATTCCTAATTTTAACACCAGTTTAATTCATGAAATTAACCAATCAATTATTGGTGGGATAGTTGGGTATGTAAGTATTTGGTTAATTATTTTTTTATATAAAACTTTTAAAAAAATTGATGGTATGGGTTTAGGAGATGCAAAGTTAATGGCAGGTATTGGCTTATTATTTGGTTGGCAATCTATACCCTTTGTTCTTTTTGTTTCATCTATTTTAGGCCTAATTTTTGTTGTTCCATCACTTATTAAAAAACAAAAAACTATGCGAACCGAAATCCCTTTTGGACCGTTTATTATTGTCGCCTGTCTAATTTATTTCACTTATGGAGACTTTTTGTACAGCTTAATTTTGGTTTAATTTTTAATTATTAAATAGTATCATTAAAATAATGATTGATAAGGTTTCTGAACTTGCAAAAACAAATAATAAAATCTCAGATTTTCATTTAAGAGGTGGTTCTGATATCTCATATAGAGTTTTAGGAGATATTGCCATTGAACCAAATAGTCAGATTACCGATAAAGATTTACAAGAATTATTAAAGAATAATTGTTCAGAGTCTGAAATAAAAAAATTTGAAGTAAAAAATGAGCTTGATACTGCGGTGATGTTAGGTGAGTTAAGATTTAGAGCTAATTTTTATAAAACTTTAAATGGTCTTGCTGCAGTTTTAAGAAGAGTTGAGACAAAAATTCCATTAATGGAGGATTTAAATCTTCCCCAAGTATTGTTTAGTCTATTAGATGCTCATAAAGGTTTAGTATTAGTAACAGGCCCAACAGGATCAGGAAAATCAACAACTTTAGCTGCAATTATTAATCAGATAAATGAGTCCAGACCAGCAAATATCATTACAATTGAAGACCCAGTAGAGTTTATTCATAAAGATAAAAAAAGTATTGTCTCTCAAAGAGAGGTTGGAAAACAAACTGAAAGTTTTTCTCATGCATTAAAAGCAGCATTAAGAGAAGATCCTGATGTAATATTAGTTGGTGAGCTAAGAGATCTTGAAACTATTGGTATGGCATTAACTGCAGCTGAAACAGGTCACTTAGTTTTTGGAACATTACATACGAGTGGTGCACCAAATACAGTGAATAGAATTATTGATGTTTTTCCACCTGAACAACAAGGACAAATCAGAGCTCAATTAGCAGAGTCGTTAAATATGGTTGTGACACAAAAATTATTTAAAAAGAAAGATGGCTCAGGAAGAGTTGGTGCTTTTGAGGTTATGGTGTGCAATGCACCTATTAAAAATTTAATTCGTGAAGCAAAAATTCACCAAATTCCAAGTGTCATGCAAACAGGCCAGCGTGAAGGAATGATTACAATGGAAAAATCTATCGAAGAATTAGTTGGCAGAGGAGATATTTCAAATGCCGAGAAAAATTCTTAAAGGCTTTACCTTAATCGAATTATTAGTTGTTGTTGCAATAATAGGAGTCATATCTGCTATAGGAGTGATTGCTTATTCAAAATACACAAAGATTGCTCAAATAAGAGCAATCAAAGCACAAAATAATGAAATGAATAATTTTATAAAAACAACTATGGCCACACAATGCATTAGCTATTCAGATGTATTGAAACTCAAGTTTAAACAAAATAATCAAGATAAAACGTTAACAGCTGCCTGTAACTCATCGCACAACATGTATAATGGGGCTTGGGTGGTAGTCAGTAAAATGTCACAAGCTTTTAAAAGATATTTTGCAGCAAAGTCTGACTTTAGAAATGTAATTAAGGGACAAACATATTATGGGGGCAATGTACCCAATCCTTATGCTATGGGAGGTGCTTGTCCAAATCGTAGAAGTGCAGATATAACTATGAAGCCTGGGAATCATTGCATAAGTTACGAAGCCATCGGATCTCGCGATATGAGTAAAAATGCTTGTATGAATAAAGGATATGATGCTTGGGTTGTAATTGGATCGATGCTTCCAGATAAAAGTTATTATTTTAGCTGTGTAGGGAAAACTTGGTAATGAAAATAAAAAAAAATGCATTTACTATATTGGAACTTCTAGTTGTTTTAGCTGTTATTGGTGTATTTGCAGGTATTGCTTATCCTAATATCTCTAATTGGATAACCGATCGTAATGTTAAAAAAGAAGTTTATGAAACTGTTGCTTTTATCAAGGAAAGAAAAGCTGAAGTTACAAGTGGAAAGTATGGAATGGTTCAGGTTTTGTTAAATGATCAGCTAGAAGTTTTTACAATGAGCCCTGAAAAATTTTCTGACATTTACAAAGATTTTAGTTCTCCGTATCCTTCTCATAAACAGAACTATACCTGCGGTTTTTCAAATACAGCAGGATTTACAATAGAATCTAAATATGCAAGTCATGACTTTGGGGTAAATGCTTCCAATAGCAATGTTAATGTTTATCCAAGTGCTTATCATAACCCAATGAGAACAGCCATTTGTATAACTAAGGATGGTTCAATAGATTATTATCGTCAAAATCAAAATTTCCAAATTAATGATGATGCTACAGGTAAAAAGGTTGATGCGTTTGTATTTTGTTCAAAATCAAACACAAAGGATAGTTGGTGTAATTATAATTCAAACTATGACTTTAGATACATGATTACGTTAGATAGATTTCAAAATATTAAAATTTTTAAATATAATAAGAGTAAAAATAAATGGATGAAGATAGATGGCTAAATCTAATAGAGGTGTTTCATTAATAGAATCGTTAGTTTGTATAGTGATAATTGGTATCGGTTTTATTGCAATTATGCAGCTTTCAGCTTTTTCAATTAATTCAATGGATAGAGCAACTGAGAAAAATAAACTTAATTATTTATCTGAAATGGTGATGGAAGACATGATTGGAGACCCTGATAATGTAACAAATTATGGAAGTTTTAATGAAACGTGCTCTTATTCTGCTAAAGGGGGATCAAATCTTTATAACAAAATGAAAGATAAGTGGAGAAACAAACTTAAAGAAAAAAATCATATTAGAGTAAATAATAAAGATAAGAAATTACCTTGTGATAATGCTGATACCAAAAAAACATTTGTTAACAGTGGAACTAATACAACAGGAAGAGTTAATTTTTTAACTGGTAAAGGTAAGAGAAAGAAATACCTAGGAGTAGTAGTTAAATGAAAACTAGAAACTCTGGATTTACTTTAGCAGAAGTTCTGGTCTCTATTGTAATTGGTGTTATTAGTATTGCAGCAGCATTTGCATCTTATAATTATTTTAATAAATCATATAAATCAGTTTCACAAAAAGCTGCAATTAATAGTGCTGCAAGAGATGCACTAACAGTTATTGCAAGAGATTTAAGGAATGCAGGTTATATAGATATAAATTTTACAAGAGATGCACGTCCTGAAATTAAATTAATAAATCTTCGACAAAAATATTTAGGAAATCTAGATAGCTTAGCTGTTTGGTACACTACGTCTCCTAATGATCGGATGCGTGTGTATTACCGACCAATGAAATACCGTAATAGTAATAAAATGTATCTTGCACGTGAGGTTGTTATGAATCCAGTAACAGTTGGAACAGTTATTTATGATAATGTAGAATTTGTTCCTAATATTGTAGATTTTCAAGTTGTCTTTAGAGATAAAGATGGAAATGAACTTTACCCAGTTTGTGATTATTGTGGTCCAGTAGAAAACTCTCAAGGCTCAAATCAGATGGTAGGTAGCTACAATAAAGGACAAGCAAATATGAAAAAAGTTCACAAAGCAGAAATTTATATAACTATTGAATCAGCAAAAGAAGTTTTTAATAAAAACCAAGCTACTAGAATTATTAACCATGAAGGGGGCACTTATGGAAATACATTAAATTTTAACGACAAATATTATAGAGAAACTTTTTTTGTAAGTGTTCATACAAGAAATTTAGCAAAGCATGTAGCTATATCAGAACAAACAGGAACCAGCATTGGTCAATCATCAACTTACAACAAATGAAAAATAAATTTAAAAAAAATGAAAAAGGATTTGCTCTTCCATTAGCATTATTATTGTTGGTGGTAATGACAATAATGGGCCTAACTCTAGTTACGATTACATCAAATGAGCATAATGCCAATAATGATAAAGATAACAATCAACAAACATTTTATGCTGCCGAAAGTGGAATTTCGGTTGCTAAGAAATATATGGTAGATAATACTAGTTTAATTACAGGGTCTTCTCAAAGAAACTTAGATAGAGACTTAAAATTTTGTAAAGCATCTTTTTTTCCTAATTTAAGAACTTCAAATGGAATTACTTTGGGTAGAAAATCATTGAATGAAGTAATAAGTGCCTCAGGAGCTGAAGCCACCAGATTGGGTAAGTTTAGTTTTGAATATTTTATAGCTTATAGCCCAGACGTTAATGGAAACAATTCATCAGCTAAGAAAAAATCAGGGACAAATAACACGCTGTACACGATTTATTCTTGTGGATGCAATGAATCTAAAGATAAATGCAGTGCTCAAAGTAACATTATAGTTCCTTTAGAAGCCGTGGTAACATTAATAAACTAATGAATAGATTTATACTTTATTTATTTGGATTTCTTTTACTAGCACAAGCAAACGCATTAGCTTGTAATTTTAAAATAGCAAATTTTGGAAGTCCTAAAGAAACAATAAAACTTGAAGGACCACAACCAATTTTAATGCCAGATCAATTTGGAGGTGAAAGTTTAGCCTTCCCACTTATAGATGTTTGTAAAAATAATAAATCATTTGAGGGAACATTTTTAATTTATTTATACATTGAAAATAAATTATCTCGAATACAACTTTACAGAGCAAATATGAAAGATGCAAATCTTATGGATTTTGCAATGAGTAAGTATGGTAAATTTAATTTACCTGAAGGTTTACCAAAATTAAATTGGCGTGGAAGTTACAAGTGGGAAATTGGAAATGATTATATTGAATACATGTTTATAAATATCCATGATGGACATGCAGAAATTATAGATGTTACAAGTAAACTTTATTCTGCTGGTATGGCAGAATATAATGCAAAGGTTGGGGAATGGTTAGACTCTCAGCAGTAATTATAAGTTTATTTTTAGTATTTAGCTTTCAAGCAAAAGCTAAAAACCCCCCACCTGGAACAGGCACATCAGATATTCCAGCTAATATTTTAATAATGCTAGATAATTCAGGTAGTATGAGTGCTAAGCTATATTCTTCAGTTCAAGTTGATTGGCCTCTTGACACTGCAACTGACAGTAATGGGAATGTTTATGTATTAGAATATCGTAATAGCAGAATTAAAGTATTTGACTCATCTGGAAATTATTTAAGAAGCTTTGGAAGTGTTGGTTATGGATGTAATCAATGGAGGTATGCGAGACAGTTTGATATCTACAATGATGAAATATATTTAGCAGATACTTATAATCATCACACTATAAGAATGAGTTTAACTGGACAATGTATTGCTAAAGAAAGAACTGCTTTTAATTATCCACATGCAATTGCAGCACACAGTGCCTTTGTGTACGTTGGTTATACAAGCTGGAGTGGTCATGGAAGGTATATTAGTGCAGTCCATAGAAATAGATTAAATGCCTCAAATACTATTGATACAGGTTATTCTAGTGGCTTAAGATATGCTTGGGGTATGTCACTTAATAGTGGAGGTAATAGATTAATTGTTGCAGATTATTTGCGAAATCAACTATATGAGTATAGTGTAAGTAATTACAGTAGCACTAGATCGGCAGTCAGTTTATCTTTAAGACAAAGGTCAAATTCAAGTTATTCATCTTCAAACGGATATTTTAGACGTCCTACTGATGCAGCTTATGATAGTAGTGGCAATATATATGCCACAGATCTTTATGGGCATAGACTTCAAAAGTTTAATTCTAGTTTAGTTTACCAAGCTAAAGTTGGTACTTACTCGTCTAATTCAGGATTTAGATATCCTTATGGAATGCATATTGATGCCAATAATAATATTTATGTAGCTGATTATCAAAATTTTGCAGTTCGGAAATATGATTCAAGTTTAACCCAGACAACCACTTACGGTGGTGGTGCAGGTACGCGATTATCTGCTGCAAAAAAAGTTATTAAAAAAATAGTTTCAAACACCGACCTAACATCAGGTGCAAATTTTGGTTTAATGGAATGGGGAACACGTCACAATATAAGAGTTAAAATATCAGATAATGGAGCTAAACTAATTTATTCAAATGTAGACGGTGTTTACGCAAGTGGTGGAACTGATCTTAGAAGAGCAATGAATAATGCTAGAAATTATTTTACAAGTGGTCAAGTTGCTAATTGGAATTTAACTTGTTCTCTAAATTATTTAATTGTTATTAGTGATGGATATTGGGGTAGTCATAATTCGGTTATAAGCATCGCAAATCAAATGCAACAAGTTAATAATATTAAAACTTTTGCAGTAGGTTTTGCCCTAGGTGGCGCTAATTCTAATTATAGTTCATTAGCAACAGCTGGAGGAACTACTAAACCATTGTATGCATCTAATGAGGCAGAATTATTACAAAAATTAACTGATGCAATCAAACAAGCTATTTCTGGTCGATTAACATTTACTACGCCAGCTGTAATGTCAGATGTCAGTAGAAACAATTTTGTTTATCAATCAACATTTGAGTATGCAAAAAATATGCAATGGAAGGGTAGTTTAAAAAAATATAAATTAAACACTAATGGTAGCTTTGGTGCAGTACAATGGGATGCTGCAGATAAATTAAATGCTAAAAGCGCATCATCTAGAAATATTTGGACACCAGAAATTAGTACCAGTATTAATAATTTCACCACATCTAACCGAGATGCACTAAAATCAAGGTTATTTCCTAATATTTCTCCAACAGATACTGAAGTAGAAAATTTGATTAATTTTATTAGAGGTGTTGATGTTTATGATCAAGATGGTGATAATAATAAAACAGAATCTATTCATAAGCTTGCAGATATTTATCATTCTGATCTAATTATAGTTGGAAAACCAGAAGCTCTAGCAACAGATGATGGTTCAATTAATTCACAGAAGAAAGATTCTTATTACCGATTACAAAATAACTATAATAATTTTAAAAATGGAGCAACTTGTGGCGGACCTTGTATCAACCGTAAAGAAATTGTCTATGCAGGGGCCAATAATGGTATCCTTCATGCTTTTGAGGCATCAAATGGTGAAGAGTTATGGGGATACATACCACCAAACGTTTTAGGAAACCTTGAAAAAATACCATCAAGCAAGACTAATTCAACAAATGCGATTTATGGCATAGATGGCTCGCCTGTTGTTAAAGATATTTACTTTGATGATACTCCTAGTGATGGAAATAATAATCCAAGATGGCGAACAATATTATTAGGTGGACTTGGCGCAGGTGGAAAAGGATTGTATGGAATTGATGTTACAAATCCTAGTAGTCCAACACATTTATTTGCAATAAGCAATGATGAAACAAATAAAGCTGTCCAGCACTGGGGAATTGATAGAATGAAAAATGAATTTGGTTATGCTAGTGGAAGTATTGATCCAAAATATGATTATAGAAAGCTCGGAGAAGCTTGGTCCACACCAAGAATAATTAGAATTAAAGTTGATGGTAAAGATAAATGGGTTGCTGTATTTGGTGGGGGTTATAATGGTGCAGTAAATCCAAATATAGGTTCAGCTGTATTTGTATTAGACTTAGAAGATGAAGGACGCTTATTAAAAGTAATAGATATAGAAGATAAAGCTGCATACGATTATGCCTGGAGCAGTACATTAATCTGTACTGGTACAGGACAATATTTTTATGGTGATAGAAATAATTGTAGAAAATTTGATGTATCGAGTATTTTTGCTAATAATGTCAAATTTAATCCTGCGAACGGTGAGTCAATGCGTTTTGAAACTGTTCCGCATATTGGTAACACATTAACATTTTCTGGTACTGGCAATGTTAAGACTGTAACTGAAGTTAATTTTGATTCAGATGTGCCTCGTAATCAAATTCAAATTAAATTTATAAGAGAAAAAAATGATATAATTAATTCTTTACCTGCAGACTTGAGTGTGATCACAGCAGATGGAACAAATAAAGCAAATTATAATGGCGCAATGATTTATGCTACAGATTTAGAGGGTAAAGTTACTAAAATAAATTTAACAGAGAATTTTATTATGGATACTGACCAAAATAGTTCTAGTTATAACTCTATTATACGTCCAGTCGCCTCAGATAAACCTATACATCAAACAACATTGTTTACAGCCGAATCTTCTTCAGCTAATGGGAGATATATTTACACAAGACCAGAAGTTACAATTAACAATGATAACAATTTGTGGTTATATTTTGGGACTGGAAACACGCAAAAGCTTCAAGAACAATCAAGTCAGGTAAAAAATAGGCTTTATGGAATAAAAGATGTTAATTTTCCTAACTTTGTGAAGGTTAACCCTACAGGGAACGTCTCAATGTGCAGAACATCACCGACATGCCCTACAGGAACTGATCTTGGATGGTATGTGAACCTTCAAAAGTCCCAAAAACTGACAGCAGAACCTACAGTTGATAAAGATAGGGTATATTTTCCTATATATGAGCCAAGTCATGCAAATAACAAATGTGGTATTGGAAGTGCTATATTAACTGCATATGACACAAAATGTGGAAATTCAGTCCTAAATGTTAATATGGGTAAAGGAGTACTCTCAAAAGTTGTAAAACAAGGAGATAATTTGTATATTGGACTTGCAGGGGAGGCTAATAAGAATATTAGTGGATTTACATCAAAAGATAACCTAATTACAGGTAAATCAAAGGCTAAAGCAGCATCTGGAGCAGTTCAGCTTGAAAGCTGGAAAGAAAACTATTAAATCAATAAAACTCTAACACAAAAAATACAAACTCTAACACAAAATATTATTATTTTAAAAAGTGTTGTTTTATATGCATTTTTTATAATATATTAATAAAATCAATAAATTAAAAACTCTAACACAAATAAAATTAACTCTAACACAAAAAAATATATCAATATTAGAAATATCACTTTTTTTGTCTTAAATTGCCAAAAATATATATAAAATAAGCTTTATTTAAGATTTTATGATAATTTTTAAAAATTATGTATATGATAATATCTCTAACACAAAAAATATTTACTCTAACACATAATATTATTGACGATTTTTTTAAATTGTGTTAGATTTTTAGAAATTTACGGAGAATTTTTTTATGGAAACCATTCATAAGAAAAATGGAAGGCTTCATATATATGTTCGACAAGATAAGTATAAAGGTGAGCTTAAATCTCATAATTGGGTCGGTAGAACATATATAAATGGTAAACAAAAAGTGTCCTCTTCAGGCACCACTAACCTTGAAGAAGCTATACCTATACTTGAAAAATGGTTTGATGACCTTCAAATTCAAAAAAATGAGACAAAACCTGAAATTGATCAGAGTTTAGATCAAAAATTAGAGGAAAAACAAGATCACCCACCCCTTGAAACGCAATCTACAGAAACTGTTCAAAATGACCCTGTAAAGCAAACTATTCAAACTCCTCAAAAAGGCGTAACAATTGGAATGTTAGAAAAATTAAAAAATATTAAATTTTCTAAATCTAAGGAAGATGTTTCAGCTAACAATCAAGAAGTAAGTAACTCAACAAATTCTAAAAATAAAGATAATAAAATTAAATCAATATTTAAAAACTTTTTTCAATCTAAAGTAAGCAAGTTAAGTGTAGCAGGTGAAGAAATTGCAGGTCTAGATATAACGAAAGAAGCAGTAAGAGTTGCTCAAGTTTCTCAAGATAAAGATGAAAAATGGATCTTAGATAAATTTTCTTATCGATTACTAGATCAAGAAGTTATTAATGATAATGTTTTAGAACAAAAAGATTATTTAGCTGCAGAAATTGAGCTAGCATTATCTAATGCAAAAATAACTTCAAAAAATGTTGCATTATCAATTCCTGTAACAAGCGCAATCATTAGAGTGGTCACTAGTCCTTTAATGTCTGATGATGAGTTGCAAAAAGCAATAGAAACAGATTCTCTTTGGGAAAATTTAGTTCAACTTGCTGATAACTTAAATGATTATTCAATCTTTCATCAAATAATAAATAGAAATTCAAAAAATAATACCATGGAAATTTTATTTGTTGCATCGAAACTTTCGGATGTAAATGCTTATTCATCTATAGCTAAAAAAGCAGGTTTAAATCCAGTCATTATGGATGTTCGATGTTTTACTTTGAAAAATGCTTATGACAATACAAAGTTTCAATCAATTACAGACAAGGGAAATTCAGCAATCTTAGAATTAGGTATTGATGAAAACTACATGATGATCATTCATAATAATACTCCTGTTATCACTGATATTTTTTTAAGAGAACAAGAAAAACAACATTTACTTGAAGTTACTAATGAACAAATTTCGACTGAGTCAGAAGCTGTTATTAGAAGATATGCAATGCAACTAAAACAAGCAATTTCAGATTATGAAGCAAAATATGAAAATAAGATAACTACCATCCAAGTGGTCTCAAGTTTAAAAAATATTTCACTATTACTACCAGCGTTTAAAAAAAATTTACCAACAACGGGTTTTATTAATTTTGATCCCTTACAAAGTGTTAGTGTGCCATCTTATAATAATGAAAAAGTTCCAGATAATAACAAATCAATATTATCATCAGTACTTGGTCTGGCTTATAGAAAATTAGATGTATTTGGTTATTATAAATTTGTAACAGCTGTTAAAAATATAAACTTATTACCTAATAGGGATGCTGTCAGACAACAAAACAGGCTGAAGTTCTTATCTGGTTTTGCATTTAAAGGAATTGCAAGTGTAGTTGCTGGAATATATTTGATATTAATTGTTACATCTTTTTTTCAAATAAATTCAAATAAAGAAAAATTAATTAAATTTGATCAAGTTCAAATAGAATTTGATAAATTAAATATTCAATTTTCAAAATTAGCAAAACAAAGAAGAGAGATGCAAAAATCATTGGATCTTGGTAAAATGGTTAGCTCTAATCAAGCCTCCTCATATAGAGCCTTAGCTCAAGTAACGAGAAGCGTTCCTTTAAGAGTAAATTTTAGCAAAATTTCTTTTGATGGAGATAATTCTTTAATAATTGAGGGTATGGCTTTTTCTGATCAAGACATTTTAAATTTTATTGCAAACCTAAATGCTAAATCATTGATTGACCAAGCATCTTTAGCTGCAATGAAAGTTGAAACTGGTGAAAGTAGTTCAGGAAGTAACAATAAAAAGGGATTTATAATTAATTGTAAATTGAAGGAAATTTAATGGATTTAGGTAGTTTAAAAAATATGGATTTAAATGATCTAATGGGTAAACTCAAAAGTGGGGGTTTGGGAGACAAAAAAACTCTCATTAAGTTTGGAATTGGTTTTGTTGCAGTATTAGTTTTTTTAATTGGCTATTACGTTTTTGTATCCCCAATTATTAAATCACAAGAAGAGCAAATAATGTTGATGAAAGAAAACAAAAATAAGATATTAGAATTTAATGATAATATTGTTGTTGTAAAAAAATCTATTAAAAAATTAGAACCTGAATACAAAAAAAATAGCAAATTATTTCATAGTAAAAAAGAAGTAGAGGATTTATATCAAAACATAAGCAAGTTTGCTTTGCTCAACGGCTTGTCGATAATTAACTTAACAAAGAGTGAACCAAAAGCAGTAAGTAATTCTGGAGCATCAGAACAAAATTCAAATAATTCAGATCAAAATACTTCAACTGAAAATCCTGAAGGTCAACAGGTGATGTATTATAAAATTCCAGTAGATTATGAAATTCAAGGAAATTTTTTGAGTTATTTAAAATTTAGAAGAGCATTATCAAAATCACAAAAAGTAATAAATTTTGATAAAGAAGAAATTACCACGATAGCTGAGATGCAAGGACAAATTTTATCAAAAGGAACATTATCAATTGTTGGATTGCCCGATGAATATAAATAAAAAAAGATTATTAGTTTTTTTAATGACATTAATATTATGTCAATTTCAATTATCATTTTTAAAAGCTGAAGATGCTAAAAGTATTGATGATGAAGAATTACCAGCAATAGATCCATTTGCAGGTGGAACTGCTGGCTCAACCAATCAGTCAGTTGAATTAGATGATACTCAACAAAGTTCAAATAATGGACTGCTGAATAATATGAGATTAGCAGGCACTATTATTGGTGAAAATAATCAGATAGCAGTTTTTTCTTCTCCTGATGGGGGTGCATTTAAGTTCGAGGTTGGTGATTTTATAACAAGTTCTACTAAGGTGATTGAAATCTTTAGTGATGTTGTTCTTGTTAGAGATGAAGAAGACAACAAATTTGAAGTTTATATGAATAATATTATTAGACCTAGCGAAGGATAATTAATGAAAAAATCTTTAAGAATTATTTTTTTATTAACTTTTATAGTTTTATTGCAGTCATGTGAAACAATGACAAAAAAGCCAGAGTCAGTTCACGGAGATAAGCCTTTAATTGATACCAGTAAAATAATCGTTGATGGACGAAAAGAAATGGACAAAAAAGTAATTGATGGTCCAAAACCATATGACACAGAATTTACAACTCGTCCTGATAAAAGAAGAGTTATAACAACCGAAACAGTTAAAAACTATGTATCAATTTCTGATGAGTACACAAACTTGAAACAAAATATAAGTATTAACTTTCAAGGTATGGATTTTAAATACGTAATGTCTTTAATGGCTGATATTGCAGAAATTAATATTTTAGTTGGAGATGAAGTAAGTGGCACTGTTAATGCTAAAATTGACAATGTGGGTTGGGATGTTGCATTTCAAACGTTGTTAGATATGAAAACATTAGTTGCAGATGTTGACGTTGCAAATGGAATAATAAGAGTACATACGCCAGAAAAATTAACAGCACAAGAAACAGCTAAATCAGCAAGAGCAGAAGTTTTAAAGAAAAAAATAGCTTTAGAAGAGTCGGTTGAGCCGATTGTTGCAGAGATATTTAGTTTATACTATATCAGTCCTTCTCAAGCCAAAACTACTCTAGAGGCATTATTTTCAACACAGGGCTCAGAGGGAGCGGCTACTATGAGCAATCTTTCTATTACAGTTGAAGACACTACACGATCAATTATCGTTAGAGGGCATGAGCCAGATCTTGATACTATTGATGCAGTTATAAGAGAGATAGATGTAAAGACAAAACAAGTTTTAATAGAAGCTTTTATTGTTGAGGCGGACTCAACTTTTCAAAAAGCTTTAGGAACAAGAATTGGAGCAATGACAAAACAACTTGATGGTCAAGCTCTAATAACAGGATCTGTCGGTGGTGCTGCAACAACACCAGGTGGTGTTACATTAGGAGCTGCAGCTGGAACAGTTACCAATAACTCAATTACTGGTGCAACAAGTGGAATTGGTATTTTAAAACAAATGGGTTCTTCAGTATTAAAAGTTGAGATTGAGGCACTAGAATCTTTGGGTAAAAATAAAATTATTTCAAGCCCAAGTGTATTTACTTTAAATAACCAAGAAGCAAAAATTACACAAGGTACCCAAATTGCTTACCAAACAACATCTGACGGTACGACAACTACAGAATTTAAAGAAGCAGCATTAGCATTAACTGTAACTCCAAGCATAATTGGTGATGGAAATGTATTATTAGATATTCAAGTTAATAATGACTCACCAGTAGAAGTGGCTGGATCAGATGAACCTGGAATCAAAACAAATGAAATAACAACAAAACTACTTGTTAGTGACGGTGATATAGTTGTTATCGGGGGTATTAAAATTAATACTAAAACTAACACAAACACTAGTACACCTGGGATAAGCAAGGTACCAGTTGTTGGAAATTTATTTAAAGGTAAAAATAATAGTGATGCATTATCAGAAATGTTAATTTTTTTAGCACCGAGAGTTATAGACTAAGATGAGTAAAACTAGATTAGATAATACTAGTGAACAAAATATTCTAAATATGTTAATGGAAAGTTCAAGTATTTCTGCTGATCAGATGTCTAAAATTAATACAACTAGCTCTGAAATAGGAAAAACAAAATTAGAGACAGCTTTAGAATTAAATTTTACTGATGAAGACAAGATACTTAAAACTTTATCCACAAATTATTCTCTACCTTCTATAGATTTATCAAAAAAAGTAATTGATCCAAAAATAAAAAAAATAATTGACCTAAGGTATATCCAGGACAATTTATTAGTTCCTTTTGAAATGTCTGATGGAGTGTTAAAAATTGCAATAGCTGATGCTTCAAAATTAGGATTAATGAAAAATTTAAAAACAATCACAAAAATGGAACCAGAATTATTTGCAGCTTCTATTTCTGACATTAATGAATTTATAAGTCGACTTTCAAAACAAGAAACACAAAAAATTTCTGATAAAAATGTCAAAGTAGAAAAAGTTGAAAAAAGCAAAGATGAATTAATTGAAGTTGGAGGAGAAGTAATTGTATTTGGTAATAAATTAATTACAGAGGCAATTAATTTAGGGGCAAGTGATATTCATATTGAGTGTTTTAGAGATAGTGCACAAGTACGATTTAGAGTTGATGGTATTTTAAAAATTATGGATAGTTATTCTAAATTTTTACATGAAAATTATTCAGCAGTTGTTGCAAGAATTAAAATTATTAGCAAACTAGATATTGCCGAAAGAAGAGTGCCTCAAGATGGGGCTTCAACGTTTAAATCAGAAACTAAAGAAATTGATTTAAGGGTTTCAATTTTACCTACTAAAAATAATGAGAGAATTGTAATGAGGATTTTAAATAAAGATGCTGGAGATAAAGCTCTTTCTGATTTAGGATTTGAAAGTAATGATTTAGAAAAGCTTATTAAAGCTATAACTTCTCCTCAAGGAATGGTGCTTGTTACTGGCCCAACAGGAAGTGGAAAAACAACCACTCTTTACAGCGTGTTAAAGCATATTAATAAGCCTGGGATGAACATTTTAACAGCTGAAGATCCTGTAGAATACGAAATGGAGGGAGTAGGACAAGTTCAAGTAAAAGAGGCAATTGGTTATACTTTTGAAGAAGCTCTTAGATCTTTTTTACGTCAAGACCCAGAAGTGATTTTGGTTGGAGAGATTAGGGATAAAGCGACAGTAGATATAGCTCTAAAAGCTGCTTTAACTGGGCACTTAGTTTTTAGCACACTTCACACTAATGATGCTCCAAGTTCTATTACTCGTTTAGTAAATATGGGCACTCCAAATTATTTAATATCTGCTGCATTAACTCTAATTATGGCACAAAGATTAGCAAGGAAAAGCTGTTTAGATTGTAGAGTTATCGATGAGAATATTGTCAAAAATCCTAAATTATTAAATTCTATCGGTTTCTTACCTGAACAATCAGTAAGAGCTAAAATCTATAAAGGCAAAGGCTGTGAAGAATGTAGTGGAAGTGGCTATAAAGGAAGAATGGGTATTTATGAAATTCTTGAAATTGATAATGAATTGAAAGCTGGAATTTTATCTAATCTTCAGCAGAACGAATTAAATGCAATTGCTAAAAAAAATGGATTTAGAACCATGCAAGATATGGGTCAGGATTTATTATTAAGTGGAGACCTTTCATTTGCTGAATACGAAAGAGTGCTACAATCTAATTAATGTTAAATTTTGAATACAAAGGAATTTCTCAAGGTAAATATGTTGAGGGAGAAATAGAAGCTTTAAATAATGCTGAAGCAGCTCACAAATTAAAAGACCAAAAAGTAATCATTACAAAACTTAAAGAAGCAAAAAAAAAGAAAGCAGTTGTTAAAAAAGAAAAAACATCATTTAGTTTTGGAACTGGAATAAAAGCTCAAGAAATTTTAATTTTCTGTAAACAGTTTGCAACTATGCTTAGAGCAGGTCTTCCTGTGTTAAATACTTTAGAAATGTTAGAGGGTCAAACAACAAGACCTCCAATGAAAAAAGTTATTCAAACAATCAAGAAAGACTTAGAGTCTGGAAATGCTTTATCAAAGTGTTTTGAAAAACATTCAAAAATTTTTGATACTGTGGTTGTAAATTTAATTAAAGCAGGTGAAGCTAGTGGTAAGCTGGATACTTTTTTGCAAAAAATTGTAATTAACCTTGAAAAAAGAGAGAAGATTAAATCTCAAATTAAAAGTGCTTTATTTTATCCAGGAGTTCTTTTTTCAGTTGCAGTATTAGTTACAGTTTTTATGTTAATGAATGTAGTTCCAACGTTTGTTAATATGTATGAAGGAATGGGTATGGGAGATGATTTGCCAACCCCAACTGCAGTTATTATGTCCATGAGTGAATTTGTTCGTTCATCAGGTGGGTTTTTTCTTCTTGTTTTTATAATTTCTTTTGTAGTTGGTTTTAAATTTTTAATTAAAAAAAATTATGAAGTAAGAAAAAATT
>Ga0233433_10001892_pt1 | contig 19146 bp, 20 predicted proteins | sample SI_122_August201_5_FD_179868 | JGI IMG/M metagenome (GOLD analysis project Ga0233433, IMG submission 179868) | Seawater microbial communities from Saanich Inlet, British Columbia, Canada - SI_122_August2016_100_MG | ecosystem: Environmental > Aquatic > Marine > Inlet | place: Canada: British...
AAATTATTTATTTTTTTTATATTTTCAAAATAATAGTTATTCAAAATAATAGTTATTCAAAATAATAGTTATTCAAAATAATAGTTATTCAAAATTAATTTGTTCTGATAAAAATTTAGGAAGAATAAGTTCAAGTTCATTTTTATCAATATTCTTTTCAGATTTATCGTAAGCAAAGAATAATGTATTATCAGAGCATAAAAGTTTCATATCTAGTTTATGGACAAAATCCGTGTCTTGTTTTAAAATTTTATTAGTTTCTACTTGATTATTTATATCAAATTCTAATTTTGTGAAATCAATATCTGTTTGAGATAAAAATTGGCATTGTGTGCTATATCTATATTCTTTAACATATCCAATCATCATAATATCATCTTTCCTTTCTTGTACAAGATCATATTTCATTTCAGTATTTACAATAGTATTTTCACGAGAACGACCATTTACTACTGTATCTATAATAGGATTAATTTGATTACCTATCCCATTAGTAAATTCTCCAACTGTATCTAGATATAATAAATCAAATTCTTCAATTTTTGGAATAATAGAAATATATCTTCCTAGTTGCAATTCCTCATTTGTTTCTTTATTTTTAATTAATATAGGGGACAAAACGTATACAGGAGCAGGATAACTCATTTTAATTTCTTTTTTAAATTTATAAATAAAAGATTTAATTCAATTTTATTTTTTGATTTTTATCTATCTAGATAATTTTATTTTAAATAAAAAAACTATTAATAATTTTTTTGTACACCTTTGAACAATATTTTAGTAAAAGTTAGACTATTAAGTTGTGAGATACTAATGAAACCCAATATCCACCATATTCATCCCAACATGCTTTATATAAAATACCTTTTTTAATATTATTTCTATTAATATTATCAATTAATAATGGTTTATAAAGTTTAATATCTTTAAAATCTATTAAGAGAAATTAAAAATGGAACAAAATAATTAAATAATATAATTATATAATTATAACTAATTAAAAATATAAATAATATATATATATGATAATACATATTTGTGGTCCAAGTGGTTCGGGAAAAACAACTTTAGGTAATAAATTAAAGAAAAAATTTGGCAATAAAATTATAGTAAAAGATTTAGATGTTTTGAGAGATAAATTTATAAAAAGTTATTATGGTGAAAAAAGATGGACTTTTATAAATGTTAGAGAATACCAAAAATATATTAATGATTATATTAAAAAACATAGTAAAAAACCAATAATTTTTGTTGGATTAAATGATAATACCATCTTTGGAAGAGACAAAGAATTATATTATAATGTTCATTCTGATTATAATTTCTATATAGATATTGATGATAATGTAATTATTGAACAAAAATGCGAGCGTTTTATATTAAAATTTTTACCAGAAATTCTAAAACACGAGAAAAAAGATATAACCGAAAATAATGATGTTTTTATTAAACAAGTAACACGAGCATTAAAAGAAGAGTGTGGTTCTAAAGAAACCAAGAAATTAAATAAAAAATGGGCAAAAGATTATAAAAAAATGGGATATATTTTTTTATCAAGAGAAAATATATTTAAGAAAGTTTGTAGTATATTATAATAAAATGGAATTAATTAATCACGTTATTTCTAAATTGGAAAGAATAAAAAATGAATATGATAGAGATTTAGACACATTTGATTATGATGTTATTTTAAACCCAAATGGTTCATCCATATTTGACGAGTCTAAAAATACACAACCAGATGAATTATTTAATTTTGTAAAAAGTTTATCTGAATTTAATAATAATATAAATGAAATGTCTATTATTTTAGATTCATTTATTTATCCAATTCATAATGAATTATTTAATTTTATTTGTACAAAAAATAAAGTGAATGGTATTAGAGAAGATCATTTAAATATTAAAGTAATTGATAATGATAAAATAAAAATTTGTATGAATCATTATTATACGATTGAAGTAACTTGGAAATTAGATTCAACGCAAAATAAATGGACTAAAACACATTATTTTGAATGTTATAATAAAGATCCTCGTAGTATTATTGATAATGAAATTAAAGAAATATATTATATAACATTAGATAGCTTGATTACAGAAATGAAATCAATATATCGTTAATAACCACCACGAGGCGGATACCAAGGTCCTAGAGTTAATTCTCCCAATGTACCTAAACAACTATTGTCTCCAGTAGTTAAACTTGGTAATTTATGCTGGTCTAATATAGCATAATATTGTTCAATTGGTGGTAATTGAGGAACATGAACGGTTGAAGGATAACCATTTTTATCGATAGTAAAACTATTTGGTGATGGTAGAGATACACTTGATGACAATAAACCACTAGACATAGAAGCACTTGGTATTTGAGTTACCTCCATTATTCTATCTCTATATTGAATTGGAAATGCGTCTGCCTTTAGTGAAGGTGGAATATAATCCATATTTGTTACAGAATTTGCATATATTTTTTCTGCATGTTTCATTAATGCATCTATTTCTTTAAATTTTCCATATTCGCCGCTATGAGCATTATAAAGATTACGCATTTCCCAATATTGTTCTCTATATTTTGCTGCTTCTCTGTTTTTCCTTTTTTCTTCAGAGCTCTTAAATAAACTTATAATAATGTATATGATATCAGACATGTTGATAATAAATAATAAATAATTATTTAAATTAATCAATTTTAAATTTCCGAGGGTTTAAAAATAGTAAATTTACAGGTGATATTTCTAAATGGAATGTTAGTAAGGTAATGTATAGATAATTTATAAACAAACATTCAAAAAAAAACTATATTTAATTTTTTTATTCTTCCTTTTAAAATTGATTTATTTAAACATTATTTATTTTTTATTATTCATTATAATGTCTCGTATTAAAAGAACAAAGCAATTTAGGGAAACTGTAGAACAGGGATGGACTCGAAAATTCTGGTCGTTTATTCAAGAAAATCCAGGCAGACATTGGAACTGGAATGCCATATCTGAAAACCCAAATATTACGATGGATATCATAAAAGAAAATCCAGACATACCGTGGAATTGGAAAGAAATATCCAAAAACCTTAATTTAACGATGGAAATAATAAGAGAAAATCCCGGAAAACGATGGAGTTGGAAATATATATCTAAAAACCCAAATATTACTATGGACATTATTAGGGAAAATCCAGATATACCCTGGAATTGGAGTTATATATCTTGTAACCCAAATATAACTATGGATTTTATAAAAGAAAATCCAGACAAACCTTGGGATTGGGGATGGAACTTATCTACAAACCCGAATATAACGATAAATATTATTAAAGAAAATTTAAGCAAACCTTGGGATTGGAGGATGGTATCTAGAAATACAAATATAACTTGGGACATAATAAAAGAAAATCCCGACATGCCTTGGAATTGGAATTGTGTATCTATGAACCCAAATATAACTATGGATATAATAAGAGAAAATCCAGACAAACCTTGGAAATGGAATTATATATCTGAAAATCCAAATATTACTAGGGACATAATAAAAGAAAATCCATACATGTTTTGGAATTGGTATAGTATATCTATGAACCCAAATATAACTATGGATATGATAAGAGATAACCCCGACAAACCTTGGGAATGGTATAATATATCTTGCAACCCAAATATAACTATGGATATAATAAGAAAAAATCCCGACAAACATTGGAATTGGAAAGGAATATCTAAAAACCCAAATATTACTTGGGATTTTATAAGAGAATATCCCGACAAACCTTGGACTATGGGTAGTGCAATATATAAAAACCCAAATATAACGATAGAAATTATTAAAGAAAATCCAGACATACCTTGGAACTGGAAAGGAATATCTGTAAACCCAAATATAACAATGGATTTTATAAGAGAAAATCTAGACAAACATTGGAGTTGGGGGGGAATATCCGGGAATACATTCCAAAAAGAAAAACAGTTATTTATAGAAGATGCCTACAAGAAATATCTAGCAGCATATAAAATCCAAAACTGGTGGCTTAAGATAACCATGTCACCATATTATAAAATTGGAAGGAAATTCATTGCTAGAGATGGAAGTGCACTTTTCAAAGAATATAATGATATAGTAAAACCATAAGTTATCAATAATAATAAAATTGATTTATTTAAACATTATTTATTTTTTATTATTCATTCTTTATAATGTCTCGTTCTAAAAGAACAAAGCATTTTAGAAAAAAAGTTGAAAAACAATGGACTTTAAAATATTGGGATTTTATTCAAAAAAATCCAGACAAACCTTGGGATTGGAAATATATGTCAGAAAACCCAAATATAACTTGGGATATAATAAGAGAAAATCCTGATAAACCTTGGGATTGGAGTTATATATCTAGTAACCCAAATATAACTTGGGATATAATAAGAAAAAATCCAGATAAACCTTGGAATTGGGATATTATGTCTGAAAAGCCAAATATTACTATAGATATTATAAGAGATAACCCGGATAAACCTTGGGATTGGGATTGGTACTTATCTACAAACCCGAGTATAACGATGGATATTATTAAAGAAAATTTAGACAAACCTTGGGATTGGGAGTTGGTATCTAAAAATACAAATATAACTTGGGACATAATAAAAGAAAATCCAGACATACCTTGGAATTGGTATAGTATATCTATGAACCCAAATATAACTATGGATATAATAAGAGAAAATCCAGATAAACCTTGGGTATGGAGATATATATCAGAAAATCCAAATATTACTAGAGACATAATTAAAGATAATCCCGACAAACATTGGTGTTGGTATAGTATATCTATGAACCCAAATATAACTATGGATATGATAAGAGATAACCCCGACAAACATTGGGAATGGAGAGCAATATCTAGAAATTCAAATATAACTATGGATATAATAAAAGAAAATCCAGACATACCTTGGAATTGGATAAAAATATCTTGCAACCCAAATATAACGATGGAAATTATTAGGGAAAATCCAGACAAACCTTGGGAATGGATTGCAATATCTAAAAATCCAAATATAACTATGGATATAATAAAAGAAAATCCAGACAAACCTTGGAATTGGGATGGGATATCTAGAAATCCAAATATTACAATAGATATGATAAAAGAAAATCCAACCAAGCCTTTGGAATGGATTGTAATATATAAAAATCCAAATATAACTATGGAAATTATAAGAGAAAATCCAGACATACCTTGGAATTGGAAAGGAATATCTATGAATGGATTCAAAAAAGAAAAGCAGTTATTTATAGAAAATGCTTACAATAAATATATAGCAGCGTATAAAATCCAAAACTGGTGGCTTAAAATAACCATGTCACCCTATTATAAAATTGGAAGGAAATTCATTGCTAGAGACGGAAGTGCGCTTTTCAAAGAATATAATGATATAATGATATAGTAACCATAAGTTATGAATAATAATAAAATTGATTTAATATAATTTATAGTAACTAAATTAATAATCAACATGATTACAATAAAAGAATACTATATTTCAATTCTCTTTGATATAACTCCATTTCCTTTAGAAATATGTGAAAAAATTACTTCTTTTATATATTCTTATACATTTAAAAATGATATTGAATTGCGAGAAGCTATTAAACATTATTCTCTTGAAAAATACGGTAATACTAAATATTGGGATGTTTCTAATGTTACTAATATGAATAGATTATTTTATAATAGTTCTTTTAATGGTGATATATCTATTTGGGATGTAAGTTCTGTTACTGATATGAGTTTTATGTTTTATAATTGTCGCTTTAATGGTGATATTTCTAATTGGGATGTTAGTTTAGTTACTAATATGAATAGTATGTTTTATCATAGTTCCTTTAATAGTGATATTTCTAATTGGAATGTCCGTTCTGTTACAGATATGGGTTTTATGTTTTATAATAGTTCCTTTAATAGTGATATTTCTAATTGGGAGGTTAGTTCTGTTACGAATATGAGTCATATGTTTTTTGGTAGTTCCTTTAATAGTGATATTTCTAATTGGGATGTTAGTATTGTTACTAATATGGAATTTATGTTTTATAATTGTCGCTTTAATGGTGATATTTCAAATTGGAATATCAGTTCTGTTACTAGAATGCATAGTATGTTTTGTAATAGTTACTTTAATGGTGATATTTCAAATTGGGATGTTAGTTCTGTTAGAGATATGAGTTATATGTTTATGAATAGTCTATTTAATGGTGATATTTCTAATTGGGATGTTGGTTTTGTTATAAATATGAATTATATGTTTAAAAATAGTTCCTTTACTGGCAATATTTTAAATTGGGTTAACAAACCATAATTTATATTTTTAATAAAAAAAAAATTGATTTTTTTTATTTAAAAAAAAAAGAATACTATAAATCATAATGTGTGTAAAACACCTCATTCGTTATAAAGGTTCGTGGTTTCCATTACCAGAAAGGAATACAGTATTAGAATTTGAAGAACATATTAATATATTAAAAAACATGGAAAAAATATATGGTAAACCATTTGCTACTGGTGCATTTGAAATGTTATATAAAGAATCTTGTCTTAAAGTTGCTGATGTTAACGATATTCATACATTATTTAAGGATGAAAAATATAAATTACATATAAATTACATACATATAACATAGAAACACTCAAAATACAAGATTATGAAATTAATTATTGTATGGATGATTGTTGTTCTAATTATGGAACTGTTTTAGGTGCTGATAAAAAATATTATTGTAAGTATTGTTATGAAGAATCAGAAGAAGAAACAGAAGAAGAAGAAACTGATGATGATGATGAAAAAATAATTTTTAATGAAAATATATATCCTGAACAATTAAAACAAGATACTCCCATTATTTCTAATGAATTTTATTATAAATTAAATAAATCTAATAAAGACATATTACATTCATTATTTGATGATATTGAAGAACTTGTTATTCAACTTGAAAACCTTGAATGGATATCAAGCACTTATTTACCTAAAAATACTTTACTTATTGTGAAAGAATATATAGTTTATATTTTTAGAGAAACCACATATGAATATAAAATTCGGACTGAATATGAAACAGTTCTAGGATTTCCATTAACTAAAAATAGTATTTATATTAACTAAAATATAATTAAAAATATAATTAAAAATATAATTAAAAATATAATTAAAAATTTTTTTTTAAATATTCTTTTTATATATAATAATAGTAAAAATGGAATTAAATCAACTCAAAATAAAAAGGGTTATATATGATAAAAAAAACCTATATGTTTTAAATAATATTGATAAAGAAAAATTAGATGAAAATTCACAATTTATGATAGGCTCTATTACAAAATTATTCACTGCTATATCACTATTAATTTTACATCAAGAAAATAAAATCAATATTAATCATACATTTAAAAAATATTTAGATCATAAAGAAATTGAAAATGTTAAAATAATCGATGTTATGAATCATATTTCTGGTCTTAAAAGAGAATATAATAATCGTAGTTGGAAAGGATCAAAAAAAAGATATAATAATACTATTGAATTATTTAATAGTTTTAAAAAAGAAAAATTAATTAAACATAAAAAAGGGACATATAACTATTCAAATATTGGATATATATTACTTGGAGTATTAATAGAAACCGTTACAAATATAACATATAAAGAATTTGTATATGAAAATATATTAAAACCATTAAAATGAAACATTCTGGATTTGATATTGATAAAATAAATAATATTCCTTATTCTTTTAATATGAAAACATTAACTAAATATCAAAAAAATGAAAGATTTAATCTTGATGCGAATGGAGGATTAATATCATCTATAAGTGATTTAAAGAAATTTATTAATTTTAAAAAATTATTAAATAAAACTTCAATGACGATATTAGAAACACTATTTTTTTTTACATATAATAAAAAAGAGAATGTATATATACTAGAAAAATCTGGTTTTGCGTCAGGAACTGGTTCTCTTTTAACTATTAAATATGATACTAATAGGAAATTAAAATCTATTTGGATCAATTTTTCTACTAATCTAAAATTTGATGATTAAATAAAAATATGGTATTTAATGACTAGATAATTATTTAATATATAAATAAAAATAAATTGGATTAGCATCACTAACTAATTAATTACTCTCTGTTAATTTATTATTTATCATATTAATAAATGACTAAAATATTATTTGTTTTATTTCAAGATGCTCATAGTAATCTTAACTCATGGAAAAATACAAAAATTGATTTTCTAAAAAAATTAAAACACTTAAAAATGTGTATATGTATCAAAATAAGTTATATAATGTATATCATTATGATATCAATCATCCATATAGAAAAGAATTTAATAATGATATTAATTTTGATTTGTCCTATATAAATATAGATAATCATATTAAAATGGTATATGAAAATTTAAAAAACAAATATTTTAAATATTATAACTAGATAAGATTTATTAAATCTTAACCAAAATTATTACTTTTCATAAATATTAAATATTGTTTCTAGTTATTAAAAATACAAAAATTTAAATATTAAAAACGACCCATAATTTTATCCGCAAGTTTTCTTTTGAATTTCTCACATTTTTCCCTTGACGCATTATTTTCTGGTTGGAAAATAGCATACTCTATAATTAAATTATAATCAGAAGTATTATAATTAAATACACCTTTAATTCCACCTTTTTTCTTCAATGTCTTTTTGTAATATTTTAATAATATATAATTTTTTTTATTTTCATCATTAACAACCGATTCATTTGCTTCTTCAGAATCAACTTGTGTTGTTGATATATTTGCTTTAATATCAGTTTTTAAAAGATCACCAATATGAGATAATTCTCCTGACACAATAGCAATAGTTTTTGTTATAGCACTTACTATATTACTTACAGAGATATCTACAGATTTTGTTTTTATACATTCACTTATTTTTTTATATTGTAGTGTTTGACCCCAATTACTATCATCTTTTTGTTTAATAATAATAGGTTTTGATTTTGATTTTTGTTCAATTATTGGTTTAGGTTTTGATTTTATAATTAAAATATTCGCAATTTTAACATCTGCTGTGCACCAATAAGTATGACACCATAAACGACACATACTCGGATTAGTAGCATTTTCATTTAAACATGTTATTTTTCCTGGTTCATCTGTTGTTATGTCTTTACCAACCCATACTTTATCTGAATTATAATCTCTACCACCTAATACCGCACCAACTGGTATAGTTTCACCATATTTTAATTCTTTCCAACTATTTACTCCATAAGAAACTAATACTTCTCCTTCAGTTCTTGAATTGTATTTTTGTGACCAAAAATTATATATTTTACCATTATCTAAATTTACTTTACCAGGTGAATTATCAATTTTAGCAATATATACTTTAGCATCAGTAGAGGTTTGTCCAGAATATACTGCATTATCTGGTAATGTATCTCCTCTTTTCATTGGAATCCATTTGTAAAGCTCACTTGTCATTATTTGATATTATTCTTTATAATACTATTATATAATAAAATAATTGGATAATTAATTAAAATAATAATAATTAATAACCTTTAACAATTTATTTATCATTAAATATTAAATATTAATTAAAATTGAAATTGAAATTTAAAATTGTAATCACAAAATTAATCTGTTTTTATTTGCTAAAAACAAATTTGGAAGATTTCTTACCTTTTATGTCTTTTATAAATGTTATTAAACGCGATGATAATAACGGTACAGTATTAATAATAGATTGTAATAATATGACAGAAGTTGCTTTAGCATTACTAAAAATAAAAGACATTGATATTAATCTAAAAGTTTTTTTAAAGGATAAAGATAATAATGAAGATACCGCTTTACACATTGCTTGTAATAAGAATATGGCAGAAGTTGCTTTTAAAATACTAGAAGTAAAAGATATAAATGTTAATATTAAAAATAATGATGGAGATACTGCTTTACACATTGCTTGTGGAAAGAATATGACAGAAGTTGCTTTGAAAATACTAGAAATAAAACGTATTGATGTTAATATTAAAAATAATGATGGAGATACTGCTTTACACATTGCTTGTGGAAAGAATATGACAGAAGTTGCTTTGAAAATACTAAAAATAAAAGATATAAATGTTAATCTTCAAACTCAATATGGACAAACTGCTTTACACTATACGTGTGATAATAATATGTTAGAAGTTGTTTTAGCATTACTAAAAATAAAAGATATTTGTGTTAATTATCAAAATATTTATGGTCATACTGCTTTACACTATGCTTGTCAAAATAGTATGCCATCCGCTTTGGAATTACTAGAAAGAGAAGATATTGATGTTAATCTTCAATCTAATAGTAAACAAACTGCTTTACATTTTGCTTGTTATTATAATATACCAATCGCATTGGAATTACTAAAAATTAAAGGTATTAATGTTAATATTCGAACTAAAACTGGAAAGAATGCTTTACACATTGTTTGTAATAGAAAAAGAGATTCTATTATATTAACTATTCTAGAAAAATATGGTAGTGATGAAACTACACAACACCTTTGTTCTCAATATAAAAAGAAAGAATATATTGGCGAAGAATGCAATATATGTCTTAGTAAACCCTGTGATACTTTACTTATACATGCTGATACATTGGGTTGTCATAGTTGTTGCAGAGAATGTTCCACAAAATTACCTCATTGTCATATTTGTAGATCAACAATTGATTATACTTTCCATAAGTAAACTCTTAATAAAAAAAAAACTTTTTATAAATTATATTTATTTTTCTCTTTATTTTCTTCATTTTTACCTTTACTTTTAACTTTTTAACCTTCTAATACTCACAAATCGCGTCTTTTTATACCTAAAAATATTCCATTACTAGAAACTGGATTTCATATAAATTAAATAAAAAATTATTTGTAATTGAAAACAAGATTTATTAAATCTTAACCAAAATTATTATTATTTTTTTTTTGTGATTCAAATAAATATGTATTTTTTGATAAATATTAAATATTATTTCTAGTTATTAAAAAATCTATATTACTTAATACCTATTTTTTAAAAAAAATTGAAATTTTAAAATTTAAATATAAAATTAATCTGTTTTGATTACAAAATACAAAAATGGTTTTTTACAATAAACAAATCTTACTTTTAAGACCTTTTATAGATGTTGAACTTCGAAATGAAAATGGACAAACTGCTTTACATATTACTTGTAAAAATAATATGACAGAAGTTTCCTTAAAATTACTAGAAATAAAAGGTATTGATGTTAATATTCAAGATAAAGATGGTAAAACAGCATTACATTATACTTGTGAAAATAAAATGACAGATGTTGCTTTAAAATTACTAGAAATAAAAGGTGTTGATGTTAATATTCAAGATAAAGATGGTAAAACAGCATTACATTATACTTGTGAAAATAAAATGACAGATGTTGCTTTAGAATTACTAAAAATAGAAGGTATTAATGTTAATGTTCAAGATAAAGAGGAAGATACTGTTTTACTCATTGCTTGTGAAAATAAAATGACAGATGTTGCTTTAAAATTACTAGAAATAAAAGGTGTTGATGTTAATATTCAAGATAAAGATGGTAAAACAGCATTACATTATACTTGTGAAAATAAAATGCTTGATGTTAGTTCAAGAATACTAGAAATAAAAGGTATTGATGTTAATATTCAAGATATAAATGGTAAAACACCATTAATGTATCTTTTTAAAAAAGATAAAGATAGATTAATGAATCATAAAGAATGGGATGAATTTGATTATAAAATAGATAATCTTGCTTCGAAATTTGATGATATAAAAGATATTGATTTTAATATTCAAGATAAAAATGGTAATACGGCTTTAATGGAATGTTGTAAAACTCATTATTGGGGTGGTAAAAGATTAATAGATGAAAGTAATATAAATTTACAAAATAGTAAAGGAGAAACAGCATTAATATTAAGTATTAAATATAATAATGGTAGTAAGTTATGGTATTTTAAAGAAAGAACAGATATTGATATTAATATTCAAGATAATAATGGTAATACAGCATTAATGTATGCTAATTTTTTTAGATACTCAAGAAGACTAATACCTTTTATTTCTAGTATACTTGAGAAAACAGATATTAATGTTAATATTCAAAATAAAAATGGTGAAACCGCGTTAATTTATTGGTTTAAATATTATAAAGGTTCTGGGCACAACTGTTTATTTAAACATAAAATACTTGATATACTAGATATAAATGTTAATATTCAAGATATAAATGGTAAAACAGTATTAGACTATTTAATTAAATTAAAACTTGTTGATAAAAAAAGTATTATTTCAAAATTAGTTGAAAAAACAGATACTGTTAATATTCAAAATCCTCAATTATTATTAAAGTGCGCATTATTATGTAAGAATGAAAGTATAGTATTAAATTTACTAGAAAGAGCAGATATTGATATTAATCATCAATATAAAGGCGTAAAGACTGCTTTACAAATTGCTTGTGAAAATAAAATAACAGATGTTGCTTTGAAAATACTAGAAAGAGAAGATATTGATATTAATAATCAAGATTTTCATGGTTTTACTGCTTTACATATTACTTGTAAAAATAATATGACAGATGTTGCTTTAGAAATACTAAAAAAAGTAAATATTGATGTTAATATTAAAGATAATTGTGGTAAAACTGTTTTAGATTATGCTTGTGAAAATGAAATGGATTCTGTTATATTATTTATTCTAGAGAAATTTGGTATTGATGAAAACACCCGTTCTTTTGCGCTAAAATATAAACAAACTCAAACTCTTAGTGAAGAATGCAAAATTTGTCTTAGTGGTAAAATGTGTGATACTTTACTTATACATTCTAAATTTATGAGTTGTCATGTTATATGTAAAACTTGTTATGATGAGTTATCTAAAACAAGTAATAAATGTCCTTATTGTAGAGAAAATATTGATTATATTATATAAATAATAAATTATAAATTATAAACTATTAAAAATAAATTAAAAAAAAAAACTTTTTTTATAAATTATACTTATTCTTCTCTTTATTTTCTTCATTTTTACCTTTTTTTAATAAAATAAAAAAATATACCTGTCTTTTTAAACTGATATAAGACTGTCATTCTTTAACTATTTTCGTAAAAAAAATCAATAAAATTGAAATTTTTTATTTTTAAAAGGGTTAGTATGTTGGGTTCTTTATTTCATACATCGACTTAAATATGAGCTTGAAATGCGCATATTGTTCCTATGAAACCCCCACCCGTGGTCTTGCGCTCAACAAGGTCGTTACACAGGCATTGCGACTGCACGTCCGGGCCAAACACAAAGTGAGTAATAAAATGAAGTGGTCGCCATATGTAAGAGACATAAACAATAAAAAAATGTATTGCTTTTCACATCGTGGTGGTAATGAGGAGGAGTGCAGGCGTGCTCTTAGGATAGGCTATTATGTACCGTTAGGTAATGGTAAAGGCCGTTGTTGGACTTGCATCTCCCTATAGATAACGAAATTATTATTTTTATTAGTGTTCCGTGCAATGTAGAACACTAATAAAATTAAATAAAAAAAAAACTTTTTATAAATTATATTTATTCTTCTCTTTATTTTCTTCATTTTTACCTTTAATTTTAACATTTTAACCTTCTAACACTCACAAATCGCGTCTTTTATACCTAAAAAACTTTCACTTACTAGAAACAGAATTTATATAAATCTTAATCAAACTTTATTGTAATTGAAAAACTAATTGTAATAATAATTAATAACCTTTTACACTTTATTTATCATTAAATATTAATAAAAATTGAAATTTTAAATAGAAATTATAAAATTATTTTGTTTTGATTTGCAAAAAAAACAAATATGGTTGAATTCGTACCTTTTGTGCATTTTATAAATCCTAATAGTTATAACAATGATAGAAATACCGCATTAATAGTGGCTTGTGACAAAAAAATGACAGAAGTTGCTTTAGAATTACTAAAAAGAGAAGGGATTAATGTTAATCATCAAAATAAAGAGGGAAAGACTGCTTTACACAGTGCTTGTTATTGTAATATGCCAGAAGTTGCTTTGAAAATACTAGAAATACTAGAAATAGAAGGTATTAATCATAAAAATAGAAATGGTCATACTGCTTTACGTATTGCTTGTTACCATAAAATGACAGAAGTTGTTTTTAAAATACTAGAAAGAGAAAGTATTAATATTAATGATCAAGATAATGATGGATATACTGCTTTACAAATTGCTTGTAAAAAGAATATGCCAGAAGTTGCTTTAGCATTACTAGAAATAGAAGGGATTAATGTTAATCATCAAAATAAAAATGGAGATACTGCTTTACACGTTGCTTGTAATTATGGAAGGTTAGATGTTGCTTTAGCATTACTAGAAATAGAAGGGATTAATGTTAATCATATAAATAAATATGGAGATACTGCTTTACACATTGCTTGTGGAAAGAATATGACAGAAGTTGTTTTTAAAATACTAGAAATAGAAGGGATTAATGTTAATCTTCAAAATAAAAATGGAGATACTGCTTTACACATTGCTTGTGGAAAGAATATGACAGAAGTTGCTTTAGCATTACTAGAAATAGAAGGGATTAATGTTAATCTTCAATCTAAATGTAAAGCAGTTTGTTTACTTTTAGCTTGTGGAAAGAATATGACAGAAGTTGTTTTTAAAATACTAGAAATAGAAGGGATTAATGTTAATCTTCAAAATAAAAATGAAGATACTGCTTTACACATTGCTTGTAAACAGAATATACCAGAAATTGTTTTTAAAATACTAGAAAGAGAAGATATTAATGTTAATATTAAAAATAATGATGAAGATACTGCTTTACAAATTGCTTGTAAACAGAATATACCAGAAATTGTTTTTAAAATACTAGAAAGAGAAGATATTAATGTTAATATTAAAAATAATGATGAAGATACTGCTTTACAAATTGCTTGTTACAATAAAATGACAGAAGTTGCTTTGAAAATACTAGAAAGAGAAGGGATTAATGTTAATCATATAAATAAATATGGTTATACTGGTTTACACATTGCATGTTATTATAATATGTCAGAAGTTGCTTTAGCATTACTAGAAATAGAAGGTATTAATGTTAAAAGTCAAATTATTGATGGTCGTACTGCTTTAAACATTGCTTGTTACAATAATATGACAGAAGTTGCTTTGAAAATACTAGAAAGAGAAGATATTAATATTAATCATAAAAATAAAGACGGAGATACTGCTTTACATATTGCTTGTCTCAAGAATATGTCAGAAGTTGCTTTGAAAATACTAGAAAGAGAAGATATTGATGTTAATATTAAAAATAATCATAGAGATACTGCTTTACATATTGCTTGTCTTAAGAATATGTCAGAAGTTGCTTTGAAAATACTAGAAAGAGAAGATATTGATATTAATGATCAAGATAATCATTGTATGGAGAATGCTTTACAGATTGCTTGTCTCAAGAATATGGCAGAAGTTGCTTTGAAAATACTAGAAAGAGAAGATATTGATGTTAATCATCAAAGTAAAAATGGAGATACAGCATTATTATTGGCTTGTGAAAATGAAATGCCAGAAGTTGCTTTGAAAATACTAGAAATAGAAGATATTGATGTTAATCATCAAGATAATAATGGAGATACTGCTTTATACATTGCTTGTTATTATAATATGTCAGAAGTTGCTTTGAAAATACTAGAAAGAGAAGATATTGGTGTTAATCATAAAAATAAAAAAGGAGAGACTGCTTTACACGCTGCTTGTAATAGAAAAAGTGATTCTGTTATATTAACTATTCTAGAGAAATTTAGTAGTGATGAAACTACACAACACCTTTGTTCTCAATATAAAAAGAAAGAATATATTGGCGAAGAATGCAATATATGTCTTAGTAAACCCTGTGATACTTTACTTATACATGCTGATACAGCGAGTTGTCATAGTTGTTGCAGAGAATGTTCGTTAAAATTAACTCATTGTCATATTTGTAGATCAAAAATTGATTATACTTTACATAAGTAAACTCTTAATAAAAAAAAAACTTTTTTTATTTATATATTTTTACTATATATATTTTTTTAATTAATTATAAGATAATAACCATGTTTTACTATTCTTTTTATATTCTTGTGCTAGATTAATTTCTAAATGATTTTTTATTTCATCATAAGATTTATTATTATTTATTCCTTTAATATACCAAAATTTACCTCTAGATGGTTTAACTATTAACTTTGCTTTTATTTTGATTGCTTCTTTTAAAACTTCTTCAAATGTAGTTGCAATAGGTTTTGTTATTTGACTTATTCCCCAAGAATTATAAATATCTGTATTATATGTATTTAATGATTTTATATTTTCCATACTAGTATTTTAATAGATAGATAAATATTCACATATTTGTATCTGGTTTCAATTTTAATTACTCAATAAACAACTTTCATGTATATATGAATTATGTAATAAATCATTCATCATTGATATTTCTGCTTGTTGGTCTACTATTAATTTTCTACAAAAATACATTAAATAAGAATGATTAGTATGTAATAATAATCTCCTACTCATATCTACTGCTACTTGGTGATGAGGTATCATATGTTCTAGATAACTTTTTGAACTTATTTTCATATGTTCCATATGTTTTGAATGGTCATCCGGTTTGAAAAAAAGAGGATTGCACTCACCTTCTTTTGCTTTTGATTTTTGTGGTTGATATATATCTAATTTTGTTATGTTTTTATCAATTATACCATTTGATTTATAAAATATAGTATCTGATATTCTTTTATTCATTTCTGACATTTCCACTATTTCATAATTTTGTTTCCTAATAATATCTCTACATAAATGTAATATTACAGGGTCATTAATATAAGGCATTAATAATTCTGACATATCAATCGCAACTTGATGATGTGGTATCATATGTTCTAAATATTCTAAATCAGTTAATTTGTCAATACAAGGGTTTTTATTATTCATATTTTATTTATATAATATAATATAATATGAAAATCTTTCTATTATAAATTAACAAAATATAATATCTTAAAACGTTTCTTTTATACTAAATAATAACCTTTTAGGGTAACAATAAAAACAATATTTAACTATTTAAAAAAAAAATAAAAATTTAATTCACCTACATAATAATTATTGGTAGGCATTCTAATCTAAATTAAATACATCATTATCAGAACTATTAGATTTTTTATAATACTTATCTAGTAAATTTTCATATGTATCCTGATATCCATTAATATCTGCTAATTTATCCGCATTTATTTCCTCTTTAAATCTATCACGAGTTTCATTTTTATATGTATCAAATATATCCTTTACCATACTTTTACTTGTATCATCAACTGTTACCATTTCAGGATTTAATGCAGATGATACTTTATATTCATCTAATCCAAATGCATATGGTTTTTCACTTGTTAATTTATTGTTTTCATCTATTTCCTTTTGAGAATATTCTGTAAAACATCTCACTTCTGTTTGTAATACATGTTTCTTAGAAACAGAATCTATATTATATTTATATTCAAATTTTAATAAATAACCCATACTCTTTTCTAATTTAGTATAAATTTCTTTTCTTAATCTATAAAGTTTTTTATCTTCTGTATTATAAAAGTAATATATAAATTTTGACGCACTCTTTTCTGTATTTTTTACTTTAGGTGGATGAAATATTCCTCTCATATTAGCACAAATCTGATTTTTACATAATACATTATCTTGTTTAGCTACACTCCTACTCCATATCTTACTTCCCCTCTTACTTGCCTTACTACCTTTCTTACTACCTTTCTTACTACCTTTCTTACTTCCTTTTTTACTTCCTTTTTTACTTCCTTTTTTACTACTTCCCCTCATACTTCCTTTCTTACTTGCTTTACTGCTATTCATTATTTTTATTTATATTTATATATATATATATAATAATTATATATATTGTTTCTAGTTACTAAAAATATAATAAAATTGAAATTTACTATATTATATAATAACGTTATAAAATGCCAAGAACAACATTTAAATCTGAAGATTATGGTGGTTTGACTAAAGAAAATATTCTTTTTTTTTTATTTAAATTTATAAAAATTCTATTTTTAATTTTATATCCTAAAATAATATTTTAGTAGAATTATTGTTGTTTTACTTATTAACTTTTTATGTTCTTCCAATTCTGCATCTCCAATAAAACAATTTGATAAGACTTCATATCTTATTTGTGCTGTTTCACCTATAAAATTTTTAAATTCTTCTATACTAGAATATTCACTTAATTCCTTTAAATCTTCGTGATAATTTTTACTCCAAGTATTAGTAAAAAATACTCTCATATCATTCATAAATGTAGATAAATCTTGTTTGTAATTACTAATACCTAAAGTTTTTAATTCCTCTTTTACAATTACAAAATGATTTTCTTCCCATTTATAAATTTCATTTATAATTCTTTCTGTTTCTCTATTATTATTATTTTTAAATTTTACTTTTTTAAGTTTTAATTCTAGTTCATCTAGCCTTTTTTCAATTGTGAGTTTTGATTCCATATTTAGTTTTTTATAATTTAGTTATAGTTTGTAAAATTTCAATTTTAATAAATAATCTATTATAATCAAAAAAAAATTATTAATATTCAGTTATTAATATTTAAAATAATTAATTATTATCCTAAATTCATATACCTTTTATATTTAATATTGGCTTTAATTGTTCCAATATTTCTACTGATGGTTCTATTAATTCTTTTATCATATCTGTTTCCTTATAACATTCTGGTGCTTCATCTACTATTGAAGTTAAAGGCGCTGAAGAATATATGTCATATTCTTCAAAATCTTTCGCTAATCTTTTTACTATTGTTATTGTATTTTTTTTAGCCTTTTGTCTAGTAATAATTCTTCCTGAACCGTGAGCACTAGAATTATTCCACTTTTCATTTCCCTTACCTTTACACAACAATATACCATCTCTCATATTTAAAGCAATTAAACATAATGTATCTTTATGAGCATTAATCGCACCCTTCCTAAGAATGAAA
>Ga0233433_10001894_pt1 | contig 19130 bp, 18 predicted proteins | sample SI_122_August201_5_FD_179868 | JGI IMG/M metagenome (GOLD analysis project Ga0233433, IMG submission 179868) | Seawater microbial communities from Saanich Inlet, British Columbia, Canada - SI_122_August2016_100_MG | ecosystem: Environmental > Aquatic > Marine > Inlet | place: Canada: British...
TATAGGTAAATTGATAAACTCGCGCTGACCTCTCGAACGCGCTACGAACGAATTTGCCTTCAGCTGGATTGGTCCCATGAACGCCGACGCAACGCCAGAGTTCACAATCAAGATCGCTAGCACCGGTGACACGCTCGACGTGCCCGCAGATAAATCAATGCTTAGTGTCCTGCATGAAAATGGCTATGCGGTGGATCATTCCTGCACCAGTGGCCTCTGCGGTACGTGCAAGGTTCGATACCTGGAGGGTGAGCCCGATCATCGAGACATGATCCTATCGCCCGATGAACAATCGGAATACCTGACCACCTGCATATCGCGTTGCCGGACCGGCGAAATTGTCCTTGATCTACCGCCACCCGGTAGCGAGGGCCCGATCATTGCCGCAGAAAAACCGTTGGCCGTGGTCAACCAGGATGTCTGTGTCGCTTGTTTGACCTGCGTTCGTGCCTGCACCTACGGCGCCGCGGCAATCAACAGCGAACTAATCGGTGTCGGCGGCATCGTCGGCGCGGCTATTGTTGATGCCGATGAATGCAGTGGTTGTGGGCTTTGCGCCGCTGCGTGCCCGACCGGTGCAATCACGATGACAAAATTCAGCGACACTGATGTCTTCGCACAAGCCAAGGCATTCGCCGCTAGGCCCGCAACGGAACCGTTGATCGTCGCCTTCACTTGCCCACATTGCGCCTCGTCAGTCGATGCATTTGACCGCAACGCGACGACGGGCCAATCAGCAGAACTTGAAGTGACCCAAATGCCCTGCACCGGGCGGATTGATAATTTGCATCTCATGCGGACCTTCGAAGACGGCGCCGACGGCGTGATCGTCACCGGGTGTGAGCCGGGGCGTTGCTATCACTCGACCGGCAATCTCAACGCCGCCAAACGGACCGAACGTGTCCGCACGTGGCTGACCAGTGTCGGGCTTGGCGCCGACCGCCTGCAAATGGTGCACCTGCCGGCTCGGGACGGGGATCAGCCTTTCGCCGAAGCCGCCCGCAACATGATCGAAACCGTTGGCAATCTTGGGCCTAACCCGCTGCGGGTTCCGTCTGAGCCTGATCCGGAAGAAGATTTGGCCAACAAACCGGCACCAGAAGACGCATTGCTTGCTGAGTTGGGCTTGATTTAGGACACGATGATGAAATTTTATTGCTACAATGACATCATCCAATTCGCCCCACCGCCATCGGGTGTGATACACTTAATTTTTAGTCATTCTAATCAACGCATTTGGGGATTTGAGCGATGATCGTCGCGGAACAAAAACCGTTGGAGGACCTTCAGCGGATGCTGAAGGGAAAGAAAAAAGTTCTAGCCGTTGGTTGCGGCACTTGTGTTTCCGTCTGTTTCGCCGGCGGTCAGAAAGAAACCAGGGGTTTGGCCGCGGCGTTGCAAACGGCAGCGGCGGTTGACGGCGAAGAGCTTGAAGTCCACGAGCGCACCGTCCAGCGCCAGTGCGTACAGGAATTCATCGCCCCCCTTGAAGATGATCTTGAGGAATATGACGCCGTCCTTTCACTCGGTTGCGGCGTCGGCGTGCAAACCATGGCCGAGAGATTCCCGAAAACCCGCACCCTGCCCGGCCTGGATACCAATTTCATGGGCCAGCCCACCGAACCCGGTGTCTGGGAGGAACGGTGCGTCGGTTGCGGCAACTGCGTGCTTGAGTACACCGGTGGCCTCTGCCCGATTACACGGTGCCCGAAACAATTAATGAATGGACCGTGCGGGGGGTCCGAAGGCGGCATGTGCGAGGTCGACACCTCCATCCCCTGCATCTGGTCAAAGATCTGGGGCAATTCTGAGAATCTCAACCTCATGGACATGCTGATGGAAGTACAGCCGCCGAAGGACTGGTCAACCAGCCGTGGCGGCGCCATGCGACGCACTGTCGTCCGCGATGACCTGCATCAACCGAATGCCGATGGCCGAACGACGACGACGGAAGTCGCAGCTGCGAAAGCAGATGCCGCCGACGGCCCTGAAGCCGAAGTGGAGGCGCCGCCTGCTGATCCGAACGCCGGCGCGCGCGAAGATGCTTTCTTGAAAGAACTGGGACTGTCATGAGCGCCCAGCCAGAACGGAAAGACGACGCGGCATCGGAATCCCAGTGGAAGTCCGGATCAAACCTTGAACGCGTCCTGGCAGACGGTCACTTCGCCGTAACCGGTGAACTCGGCCCGCCGAAAAGTATGAACACCGACATCGTCAGAAAGAAGATCGGCCAATTGAAGGGCTTCGTCGACGGAGCCAACATCACCGACAATCAGACCGGCATCGTACGCCTCAGTTCCATCGGTACCGGCATAATCCTAGAGCAGGAAGGTCTGGAAGCGATCATCCAGATGACGTGTCGCGACCGCAATCGTCTGGCCATGCAGAGCGATCTCATGGGCGCCAATATTCACGACATCAAAAACGTGCTGTGCCTGTCGGGCGACCATCAATCATTCGGCAATCATCCCGGCGCCAAGAACGTTCACGATGTCGATTCCATGCAGCTCATCCGCATGGTTCAAGAAATGCGCGACCTGAACAAATTCCAGGGCGGCGAGGAAATTAAAGGCGGCGGGCCTAGAATGTTGATCGGCACGGCCGCCAGCCCGTTTTCATCCCCCGTTGAGATGCGACCATTCCGGCTTGCCAAAAAAGTCGCCGCCGGCGCGGATTTCGTGCAAACCCAAATGATCTTCGACATGAAGCTGTTCAAGGAATACATGAAACGCGTCGTCGACATGGGCTTGCATGAGAAGATCAGAATCCTCGCCGGTGTTGGGCCGCTGAAAAGCCCACCCATGGCGCGTTTCCTGAATAGCGACGTGCCGGGAATCATCGTGCCGGAGGAATGTATCCAGCGCATCGATGACGCTGGCAAAGGGATCGATGCCGACGACAAAGAGGCCCGCACGGCGGCCTACCGCGCCGAGGGCATCAAGCTTTGCATCGAGCAAATCCAAGAAATTCAAGAGATCGAAGGTGTCGCCGGCATCCATATCATGGCGATCTTATGGGAAGCTGCAGTTGAACCGATTGTCAGAGGTGCCGGACTCTACCCGCGGCCCGTTCCCGCCGACACGCCGACACCGACGCCGGGACCCGCCGCCTAGGGGGTAATTCCCGATATAATGACCCGTCTCTTGCACTTCACCGACATGCACCTGCGAAGCCATCAGCCGGGAACCGCCGGAAACGTAGCGCGGCTATCACGGGACATGCCCGCCGCTCTTGACCGACTGGCGGACCAGATCAACGAATTGGCGCCTGACGCCGTCGTCATGACCGGCGATTTGCTCGACGTGCCTGACGAGGTCATCGCAGGCGGCAGCCCAGATGATCGCCCCGTGGAAACATGGGTCGACGAAGCCGTCGCCGATTTCGCGCTCGTTAAAGATTGGTTTGAAGCCACAGGCGTCGATTACGTCGTTGTTCCCGGTAATCACGACCACGAAGGCGCTTTTACCCAAGTGTTCGGCGATACCTGCAGGACCAAGGACGTCGCCGGCTTCCGATTTTTCTGCTTCTGGGATCAATTGAGTTCCGATCGCCAGCCTGAGCGAACAGACGCACGGCGCGACTTGTTCGACGCGGCCCTCGCCGACGACGAACACGACTGTCCGCAAATCCATATCCAGCACTACATGATCGACCCACCGACCATGGCGCGGGGCTGGCATTACGAATACAAGGGCGCAGCTGACATGAAGCGCAGCGTTGAAAGATCGGGTCGCGTCAAGGCGGTGCTATCAGGTCACTACCATCCGGGCAGCTTGGTCATTGGCGCGGGCGGTGTCATCCATTCCCTGCCGCCGGCTTTTTGTGAAGCGCCGCATGCGTTTCGTATCTACGATTTTTCCGCTGATGGCACCGTCGAGGTGACGGATCACGCCTTGGATAATTGAACACATTTCCCTGCCTTGCGATGACAGAAAATCCCATTCCCACACCCCAGAAAGCCCGCTACCTGATGTATTTTGCCGACCCCATGTGTTCGTGGTGTTGGGGATTCGCGCCGGCCATTGCGCACCTTCAGGAAAACTACGGCGACACCATGGAGGTGCGTCTGATATTGGGGGGATTGCGGCCCGGCCACATGACACCCATGGACGACGACGCAAAGCGCGAAATGCGCAGTCACTGGGAGCAAGTTCAACAGACTTCCGGCCAAGCCTTCAATTTCGATTTCTTCGCGCGCGATGGATATGTCTATAACACCGAGCCCGCGTGCCGTGCCGTGGTGGCGGCCAGACGCCTCAACAAAACCGACGCGATCCCCATGCTGAAAGCCCTGCAACGTGCTTTCTATGAGGACGGTCGCGATACAACTCAAACAGATGAGCTGGCCACGGTAGCCAGCGACATCGGCATCGATGTCGATGCATTCCGCGCCGAGTTTGACGACATCGACACCATGGATGAAACCCGCAACGATTTCTGGCTCGCCAAGAAGACCGGCGTCGATGGATTTCCGACCTTGATCGCTTTTGACCGTGGCGAAGCACAAGCGGTGACCATGGGTTTCAGCCCATGGGAGGAACTTGGCCCAGCGCTAAAGGGCTGGCTCGACCGCTAACCTATCCGATCGAGAAACGCCCGCATCAAGGCAATGGTTTCCGTTGGTTGTTCTTCGTGCGGAAAGTGGCCGCATTTGTCGATGAAGTGCAATTCCATATTCGTGAACACCGTATCGTACCCTTCTGTGTAGAACGGTGGCGACACAACGTCGTTCTGACCCCAAAGTATCTGCGTCGGCGTCGCGACTATCTTGCCGACATCTGCCGCCCATTGTGCCTCGTCTTCGTTTAGCGCCGCCTGATAGTGGGCACAGCCGCCCCGAATGGCGCCCGGTTGAGAAAAGGCGCGAACATATTCGGCGATCTCCTCTGCATCGAAATGAAAATCCGGATATGACCAATGCTCGAGGAAATGCTGGTAATAGGCCTGCACATCTTTCGACACCAGGGCCTCGACCAAATCGGGATGCTGTTGAAAAAAGAAATACCAGCGCTCCCTCGCCTGGCCCGAGTCTGATGTCTTCAAGCTGCCAAGCGGTGGATAGCGGCCGTTCATGACGATCAACGATGAAACCCGGTCCGGCTGATCCAAGGTCATCCGCATGGCCACCCGCGCGCCAATATCGTGCCCGACCAGAATTGCGTTCTCTATGCCTTTTGCATCCATGATCGTCCAGATATCGCCGGCGACAGTTGCCTTGTCATGAGGGCCATCGGGCTTGCCGGTGTCGCCAAAGCCTCGAAGATCGGGCGCAATCATTTGATATTCGTCGCCAAATGCCGTCATGACATGGCGCCAGCAATATGAGGTTTCCGGCCAACCGTGCAGCAGCACCATCGTCGGGCCATCATCGCCGGCGCGGCGAAGATGATGGTCAAAGCCGTTCGCGGCAACCGTCTCACTAGCAATCATCGACACATCCCTTGTCCCATGTTGATCGGCAACAACGGTACCTGTGGAACGTGTCATCGCAAAATAGGAAATCCCCACCAATACATCGGCGGTATCGATTGAAACGCCTGGACAGATTCCGATATGTTGTTCGGCAATCTGGAATTAATCATGAACCGAGAGTTATCCATGGAGCGTCCCGAAATCTTTCTCGTCCGCCATGGTGAGACAACATGGAACCGCATCGGTCGCCATCAAGGCCAGACCGAATCCGTTCTAACGCTAAACGGCATGCACCAAGCACAGGGCGTCGGGCGACGCTTGGCACGGGAGATCGACGATTGGGGGAGCGTTAAAATTTTCTGCAGCCCCATGTACCGTTGCCGTCAAACGGCCGCCGTGATTTGCGATGAGATCGCCGTCGACACCGAAACCATCACCTACGACGACAGATTGAAGGAACGCAGTTTCGGGTCTTGGGAAGGCATGACGGATGAGGAAATTGCCGCACGGTTTCCGGCCGACTGGGCGGCGCGCGAAAGCGATAAATGGAACTATGTCATTGCCGGAGGCGGGGAAAACTATCCAGCATTAGAAGCCCGCATGGGCGACTGGCTGGATGATCAATCGCTTAACACGCGCATAGTTCTTGTGACACATGGGCAGGCCGGGCGGGCCTTGCGCCGGAGGTATTTGGAAATTTCGCCGGAAGACGCCCTAGTATTACCTGAGCCCCAAACCGCCGCGTTTCGACTGGCCAACGGCGCGTCACAAACGCTCGAGGGGGATTTTTAATCTCGCCTATCTGGAATTTCAGGCGCTGATTTCCTTGGCATTGATCGCGCCGTCCGGCGTCTCGCCCGAAAGAAACTGCACGATATGATGGGCCGCCTGGCGCTCAATTTCCATCCGCACCTGGACCACACCGGATCCGATATGCGGGGTGAACACGGTGGGTGCATCAGGGGCTAACAATCTCGGCTCAACATTCCTCGGCCGTTCGGGCAGCGCCCAATCCTCCAATTCAAACACATCCGCCGCATAGCCCGCCAAATGCTCACTTTCCAAGGCATCGGCTACGGCCGTTTCTTCCACCACGGATCCCCTAGAAATATTGATCAAATGGGCACCGGGTTTCATGTGTGCGATGGCTTCGGCATTGACGAGATGCAGGGTCGCTGGGTTTAGCGGGAGGCAGACAATGACGTAGTCGCTGGTCGCCAGCAAATCGTCAACCGAAACGGCGGTCATATTATATTGCTGCGCCTCGCCGGGCGATAACGGGACTGAATCGAAATACTGAATACGGCAACCGAAGCCAGCAAGACGCGCCGCCGTTGCCTTGCCGACCGCGCCAGCGCCCAACAAGCCGACCAAGCTGCCATCCAATCCCTTGCCGTAAAGGTGCGCCCGCCAGCCATCGAACGCGCCGCTCCTGACATGAGCGTCACCGGCCCGGACATTGCGCGCCAGCCCGATGGTCAGCCCGACCGCCAGTTCGGCGGTGGGAATAGTCAGCAAATCAGGAACGAACGCGACCATAACGCCACGACGCGAGCAGGCCTCAAGATCAAAATTATCATACCCCTTCAGGGCACATGAAATCAGCTTTAGATCAGGACACCTAACGAGAAACCCATCGTCAACGCTGTCGGGCATGAATGCCATCATTGCGACCGCGCCGTTGAGCTGCGCGGTCATTTCATCGTCACTCCAAATTTCGATTCCCGTGTTTGATCGGACGCTGCAGTGGGGAGACAGGAAATCAATGGTCTCGTGGTAGGGTTTGTTGGTGATGACAACACTTGGTTGGCTCATGAAATCTCCGCTCCAATTTTACGAAACTGAATGTCCCGCCGAAAGATCATAAAACACATTGTATCGTGCAACGCCCGCCTAGCACAGTCTTGGCAATAATTGCCGCGCTCGGTAATGCGCCACACTCTTGACCACACTATTGAAATGGATGCAGCGAATAAAAAATATGAATTCACCTCATGCAGGCCATGAAAACCTTTCGTTTGATCGTTTCCGTCTTTTCACCCTCTATAATCCCAGGAAACAAGCCATTCCGGGCGCGCCCACGCGCGCTCCAAAAAAAAGAATGTCGGGAGGATTATGCTACTGTTATCAGTAGCTTATTGTCCTCGCATCAATTGGTTTTGTATTTTAAGCGTCAAACATGAGGACAATCATATGTCGGCCATAAAAGTTTCTATTGTGACAAACGCCAAGGAAGAAACAGCGGCGTTTATTGACGGTATCTTCACCGATGAAATGGAAGTCTTGCTACAGACCGAAAGCGAGCTCCGCGACGGCATTGCCGACATCAACGTGATGGTCCCCGGACACATCAACGTCGATGCCGATCTGATCAAGGCCGGCACCAATCTGAAAATGATTCACTGCGGCACCGGCTATAACAACGTCGATTTGGATGCCTGCAACGCCAACGGCACCTACGTCGCCGTGACCCCGAATGTCGCAGCGCAATCAGTGGCCGAGCTGGTTTTCGCCAGCTTCCTCTCATTGGGCAAAAAGATTACGACGTTCGATGCCATGATGAAGGGTGGCGGATGGAAGACGACTGATTTCATCGACACGCCTGAACTGCTGGGCAAAACGTTGGGTATTGTCGGCTACGGCAACATCGGCAAGGCAGCAGCGCGGATTGCCCGAGGCTTCGGCATGAAGCTGATCGCCCATGACCCGCATACAGACATCACTGATGATGATGTCCGTTCGGTTTCCTTGGACGAGTTGTTGAAAGAATCCGACTTCATCACGCTCCACGTTCTGCTGACGCCAGAAACCAAAGGCATGATGAGCACGGCGCAGTTCGAGATGATGAAAGACACAGCCATCATCGCCAACGCTTGCCGTGGCCCGGTTGTTGATGAAGCAGCGATCACCGAAGCGCTGAAAGCGCGCAAGATCGGCGGAGCCTGCCTTGATGTGTTCGAGGTGGAACCGCTGGCCGCAAATAGCGAACTGCGTGAATTGGATAATGTCATCCTGACCCCGCACATCGCCTACTGCGCGACCGAGGCGTTAGCCGGACGGTTCCAGTTCTTCGCCGATAACGTCCAAAAAATTCTGGACGGTGCCGTCCCCAATATGGCGGTTAATGGCGATCTCGGTAAATAACGGCTAATCAGCCCACGTAGGATTTGAAGGAAAAAACAATGCCAGATGCAAGTGACAAGCTAGTACGCGATCTCAAGAACTTCGTTGCAGGTGAATGGGTCGATTCCGATGATCGGATCGAAGTTACCAACCCCTATACCAACGAAGTTGTCGGCACGGTGCCGAAAATGGGGCTCGATCAGGTGAAGAAAGCCATCGACTTCATGTATGACTATGAGCCGGAACTGACCGCCTATGAGCGTTCGGAAATCCTGCGTGCCTCGGCTGCGGAAATTAAATCCCGCACGGATGAACTGGCCTATGGCATTTCCCTGGAATCAGGGATGTCGATCCAGGACAGCACCAAGGAAGTCGGCCGTGGCGTCGGCTTGATCTTGACTGCGGCGGAAGAAGCCAAACGCATCATGGGCGAGCAACTGCCCAGTGATGTTGATGCGTCGGGCGCCGATAAGTTGATTTTGGCGCTGCGCCACCCAGTGGGTCTGGTCAGTGCCATCGTGCCCTTCAACCGGCCGATGAACCAGGTTGTCGTCAAGGTTGCGCCTTCATTCGCAGCCGGCAACAAGACCATCGTCAAGCCGACGGAACGCACGCCCATGTCGGCGATCCGGTTCGTTGAAATCCTGCTCAACAACGGCATGCCGCCAGGCATGATCGGTGTGGTTACGGGTAAATCCAGTGAAATCGGTAACGAGTTGGTCTCCAGTCAGAAAATTGACATGGTGACCTTTACGGGTTCCACCGAGGTTGGCCGCAAGCTGACCAATATGGCCGGCATTAAAAAGCTGACCATGGAATTGGGAGGCAACGATCCGTTGATCGTGCTCGACGACGCCGATGTGAAATTAGCGGCCAAGCTGACCGTTGCCGGCGCATATGGCAATGCCGGCCAGGCTTGCCGTGGCGTCAAACGCGTCCTCGTCGTCGACAGTGTCGCCGATGAATACGCGAAGGAAGTGACGGCACTGACCGAAGCGATCAAATACGGTGATCCCTTCGCGCCGGGTATCGCCGTCGGTACGGTGATTGACGAAAAGGCAGCCATCGAAATTGAGGATGCCATCAAGGGTGCCATCAGCGACGGTGCCAAGGTGCTCTGCGGTAACAAACGCGAAGGTGCGTTGATCGCACCGACGGTCATCGATCACTGCAAGCCTGATTCGGATATGGTCATGGACGAGACCTTTGGTCCCGTCGCACCGATCATCCGCGTGAAGGACGTCGAAGAAGCCTGCAAGGTCGCCAACTCAACCGAGTTCGGCCTTCAATCAGGTGTTGTCACCAACAACCTCGCCAACATTCGCTACTGCATCAAACACCTTAAAGTCGGTGCGGTGAATATCAACGAGGGCCCGCAGCACGATATGCCGAACATCCCGTTTGGCGGCGTCAAGCAAAGTGGCATCGGCCGTGAAGGCATTCGGTATGCTATGCAAGAGATGACGTACATCAAATGCGTGGTTATGTAAGACCGCGCCGATAGCGGACTTGAAAAATTTGGTATGGTTCCGGAAAGAAGATTAGTTGATCTTTCCGGAACCTTCCGAATTTAGAAGGCTCAAAGGCCGACAGCAGCAGTTCACTTGGTGTCCGGCAAAATTCGATTAGCGATAAAGGAAGACAAAATGGCGGACAAACGCAAAATTTTGATCGTGATGATGGACGGCTTCGATCCGGCCTATCTGCAAGCGAGCGACATGCCGAACACCAAACAGATGGTGGCAAACGGCTTTTACAAAACCGTTAAAGGCATCATGCCGACGGTGACCAACGTCAATAACACCGGCATCTGCTGCGGTTGCGCGCCCAAGGATCATGGCATTACCGCCAATTCCTATTTTGATTTGGCGACGAAAAAAGAAGAATACATGGATCAGGCCGACATGGTTTTGGCTCCGACGATCTTCGAGCGGGCCGCCACGGCGGGCATCCAGAAATCCGCCCTGCTGACGGCGAAGCGCAAGACCCAATCCCTGCTGAAAACCGGCTCAACTATCCGTCTGGCCGCCGAGCGTCCTGACGAAGCCGAGGGTGGCGATATTGATTGGGTATCACGCTTGGGGCCAGCTCCGGATATTTATTCGCCGGAAATCAACCACTGGCTCTTCAAGGCGGCCCAAATCGTTCTCAATGAGACCGATTGCGATATCACTTATTTCCACACAACTGATTTCCCCATGCACATGGAACCCCCATCGGGCGACATGTCGCAGTTCCACCTGCATGAATGGGATAATCTGTTGGGTGAAACCTTGGATCAACACCCGGATATGGAAGTATTCATGTCCGCTGACCACGGCATGAATTTCAAAAGCCGGTGCTACGACCTCAATACACTATTGCCACAAAAGGGCGCCGACATCTTCTTCGCCATGTCGGCGGAGCGTGACCCGTACGTGAAGCACCATCGCACCTTTGGCGGCACGGCATTTATCTTCCTCAACGAGCCTGGTGATTTCGACCGCGTGGCGGATGTGTGTCGGCGCTTGGATGGTGTCGAGGCCGTTTACGACCGCTACACGGCGGCATCGAAGTTCCTGCTGCACCCGGACCGCATCGGCGACATGCTGGTGACCGGCGACATTGACACCGTGTTCGGCCCTAACGATTCGGACATCGGCATCGAAGAAATGCCGGAAGGCTTCCGTACTCACGGCGGCTCCGATGAAGGCAACGTGCCGTTGATTATCTATAACCACGACGTCAGTTTCGACCAGTGGCACGACTACCAGTACAACTTCGACCTGACCCGCGAAATCGGGTTCTGATCATCTAATTCGCCATGTTACCGGGGCCAGCCGGCCCCGGTGGCTGGCGCATTTCCACTCCCAACGTTATAAGTTCATCAACGCCAACAGGTAGATGAGGCCGGGCCACCATGGTGAACGATGAAGAAATCCCCACCGAAGCCATAGCCATTTCCGTCATTACCGGGTTTCTCGGTAGCGGCAAAACAACGCTACTCAATTACCTGCTTCAACATCCGGAAATCGATGAGACGGCCGTTTTAGTCAATGAGTTTGGCGAGGTTGGGCTCGACCATCTTTTGGTCGCGGAACTTGAAGACGAGGTTCTGCTTTTATCGTCCGGGTGTATCTGTTGCACCGTACAAGGTGAATTGGTCGACAGCCTGAAGGGCCTCTATATGAAACGCCTGGCGGGCACCCTGCCACCGTTCAAGCGCGTCATTATCGAGACCACCGGCCTGGCCGACCCAGTGCCCATTATCACGTGTCTGATGAAAGATCCGCTGTTCAAGCACGCCTACCGGCTGGAAAGCTTGGTAACCACGGTTGATGGTGTTTACGGCGAAGGCCAATTAGATACCCACCCCGAGGCCGTCAGGCAGGCCGCCGTTGCCGACCGGATCATTATCACGAAAACTGACCTTGCCGAGGCGCCGATCCTTGATAGCTTGAAATCCCGCCTGGCCGATCTCAATCCCGGTGCCCGCGTCATCCCCGCCGAAAAAGGCCAGGTCTCACCGAACGAATTGTTCGACGTCACGCTGTATGATCCGAAGACCAAAACCATCGACGTCCAGCGGTGGTTGAATGAAGAGGCCTACGTCTCACCTGGCGGCGATGATCATCATGAAGACGGTGATCATGATCATCACCATGGCCACGATCACGGGCATGGGCATGATGATGGACACGGGCACGGGCATGATCACAGCCAGCCCGTGAATGTTAATCGCCACGATGACCACATCACCTCATATTGCCTCTATATTGATCGCCCCCTGCCCTGGCACCCGTTTTTGAATTGGTTTGAAGATTTGGCCAATGAGCTGGGCGACCATTTGCTCCGGGTCAAAGGTCTGGTGAATATCGCCGGCGAAGACGTGCCCTACACCCTGCACTGCGTCCAGGCGACGCGCTATACGCCGGAAAAACTGTCGGCATGGCCCGATGATGACCGGCGTTCGCGAATAGTGTTCATCACCCACGATTTAGACGAGGCTACTGTTCAGGCAAATCTCGATGCCTGGTTGGATAGCCTGCCCGCGGAAACAGGCACAGCACCGACAAGTGCCGGAGCATCAGAGGCCGCTGAGCGATGGCTCAACGAAGGCGAGATTACGCGGCTGTTCGGTGTCTTGGTCGGCCACGGCAATCAACCGGCCGCCGATGCCTTGCGTTTGATGCTTCTCACCGGAACTCGCTGGTTCGATGCGCGTGACGCACGGTGGGAGCACATGAATTTGAGCCGTAAAGTTTGGCTAAAGCCAACGCCTGAAACCCGGCACAAGCAACCGCGGCGCATTCGCCTTTCGGCACCCGCTTTGGTTCTGCTGTCCAGGCTCGAAGCGGAAAAGAAAAGTGAGTGGCTGTTTCCTGGCGACACCAATGATGCGCCGGCCAACGACATCGAGACGCTCTGGGCTGAAGTCACCCAGGCGGCGAGCATTGAGAATGCCAATCTAGAGCGATTAAGGCCAAGCTTGGCTAGCCATCTTTTTGCGGATCAGGATGCCGAAGTTTTGGGCCCGCTCCTGGGCGCGCCGGTGGAAGGAATTTCCATTTAGCATGCCTGATCACGAAGGCGGATTAGGATTGTTTCAACATCATGCCTATCTATACTATGCGGGAATTCTACAACAAGTTAGCTGGCACTAATGACATTTCGAAATCCGCCATTTGCTGCGCTACGCGCACTTGAATCTGCGGCCAGACACCTCAACTTCACGCGGGTCGCGGAGGAAATCAACGTCACCCAGAGTGCCGTTAGTCATCAAATTCGCCATCTTGAAGAACTTTGGGGCTTGAAGTTATTCGACCGCCCGCCGCGCGGCCTAGCCTTAACGTACAATGGCCAAGTGCTAGCCCCATTGATCCGCAAATTCGTCGACGACCTGGGAATTGCTCTGGAGACCTTGCAGTCCGAGGTCGAGCGCGTACCGTTGCGGGTTGATATGCTGCAGTCGTTTTCCGTCAAATGGCTCGTCCCCCGGCTGGGAAGATTCCATGAAGAATATCCAGAAATCGATGTTTGGATTTCCACCCACGACGAACTGGTGGATCTCTCTGGACACGGGGTCGACATTGCAATTCGATTGGGCAACGGCGACTACCCGGGATTAACATCGACACTCCTGCTGAAAGAGCATGTATTCCCCGTGTGTTCACCGGTTTTCCTGGCGCGCCATGAAAATTTGAAAACACCTGCTGATCTTGTCGATGTTCCGCTATTGCTGCGCCTTGGTGATCCGGCGCATCCGAATTGGGAAGACTGGTTCAAGAAAGCCGGTGTCGGTGACGTTTCTCCGAGTGAAGGCACACGCTTCCCCGATTCCAACATGGCCCTGCAGGCTGCGAAGGAAGGACTAGGTGTGGCATTGGCACGCACCGCCCACGTCAGTGACGATCTGACCGCTGGAAATTTGGTCAGGTTGTTTGATGTCGATCACCGTTCCAGCGTCTCCTATTATCTGGTCTGCCCCGAAGCCATGTCTGAGAAACCCCGGATCGTCGCGTTCCGCGACTGGCTTCTTGCCGAAGCTAAAATTGCACAAGACGAATACGACAAGACCGCCAGCGTCCGCCTCGCCTCTGCGGGGATTGGCTAACTGCCTGTGGCAGCGACGATCAAATTCCCCATGACGAATAACAATTAATGGAACCGCTCGCTGTCATGCTTGTGCTGGCGGCGGCGGTTATGCACGCGACCTGGAACGCAATGGTGAAGGTCGATGATGATCGACTGATGACCATGGCTGTGGTCATCTCAACAACCGGATTATTTGCACCTTTTTTATTACTGATCGGGCCGCCGCCAACACCCGAAAGCTGGCCGTACATTGTCCTGTCGGCCTTACTCAATAACGCCTATTTTCTTTTCCTCATCGAAGCCTATCGGTTTGGTAATTTTTCCCGCGTTTATCCCATTGCCCGGGGCTCGGCGCCCTTGCTCGTCGCCGCCGGTGCCGCATGGTTCGCGGGCGAGAATTTGAGCGGCGGCGAACTGTTAGGCGTCATTATTGTTTCTGTCGGCATCATCAGTTTGGTTTGGGGTGGTGGGTTTCGTATCAGTACGGAAAACCGCTCCGTCATATTCGCTTTGCTGACCGGACTGATGATCGCCGCTTACACCGTGGTCGATGGCTTGGGTGTGCGCCTATCAGGAAACCCCGCAGCCTACATCGGCTGGCTGTTCATACTCAGCCCCTTGCCCCTCATCACCATTGCCATAGTCCGAAGACGCGGCCAAGCATTGGTCTATTTGAAGAAACATTGGCGTCCTGCTGTACTCGGCGGCACCCTTAATCTCGGTTCCTATGGATTATCCATTTGGGCGTTGAGCTTAAGCGCCATGGCCAACGTCTCGGCGTTGCGCGAAACCAGCGTCATCATCGCTGCCATCATTGGCACCCGACTACTCAACGAGCCGTTTGGACGACAACGTATCATCGCCGCCGCCATTGTCGCTGCGGGGGTCATTACAATCGCTGTTCAATCTTGAACTTAGGCCATGTGCTGATCGAAAAACCGACGCACATCTGGCCCCCAGACCTGCGATCCGTTAATTTCAAAGAGATGTCCCTCCGCGGCGCTGGCTCCCCAAGGCGGATAGATATGACATTCATGCGTCTTGTTGTGCCGCTTTAATTCGTCTGCCAGTTCCGCTGTCGCCGCCGGGTTGAGGTCGTTTTCCGCCTGCGCGAGAAAGATCGGCACACTGAGGCCTGCCGCCGCATCGAGCATTTTCCGGCGGAGTGCCGGATGATCCGCCCATTGACGCGCGCCGCCGCAGAAATTAGCAGTGCATCGCAGATCATCGTCCTCGACCGCTGCCAACAAACTCAGAATACCGCCGCGTGAACTGCCGCTGAGCGCCAACCGGTCGCCGTCAATGTCGTCGGTTGCCCGCATCGCCGCCGTAGCGGCCAGAACGTCTGCGCATTCTTCATCCAGTCTCTGGATGATCTGGGTATCATAGTCCTTGCTGCCGAGCGATGCCGGAATTGCGTCGGCGACCGGAATACCCGGGGAGTTTCCATATCCGCGCCGATGCGGAAAAAAGAACGCATACCCCCAAGCCATCATCAGTGCCGCCAATTGGGGTCGCGACACCTGAGCCCCGCCAGGGCGCAAGCTGCTTGAATGGTTGTTAATGACGCAAGGGTGCGGCCCGTCATCGGACGGCACAAATAAATACCCCTTGAGCGATAACTCGCCGCTTTTGAATTCGATTTCACGTGGCACGTAGGCGTTCAACGCCAGCGGCTCCGTAAATCATCGCGGTTTGAAGCCAGCCATAGCAAGGGAATTGCACCGTATGTACTGGGGATATCGCCCGCCATCACGCGCCTGATCGCCTCATCCGCTTGCACGACGGACACCTGAATATCTTCGCCATCATCAGCGAGCCCGTGGATGCCGCCAACGCCTTCGCTGTCAACGCGGCCTACAAACATCGCGCAACGTTCCGAACAAGCCCCTGGGCTTAGCAGAAACTCGCCGATGGGCGCCAATTCGGTGACCATGCAACCTGCCTCCTCTTGGACCTCCCGGTATCCGGTTTCCTCAGGCGCTTCGCCTGGCTCGCGTGTACCGGCTACGGTCTCAACCAGCCACGGCTCGACACCCGCCACATAGGCGCCAATTCGAAATTGCTCGATAAGTACCACCGTATCGCGAACCGGGTCATAGGGAAGCACGACAACCGTATTGCCGCGCTCAAACAATTCAACTTTGACCTCCGGCGTCCATCCACCGCTATAGGTTCGGTGACGCAGGGCGAATTGCTCAATACGGAAATATCCTTGGAACGCGGTTTGGCGTTCAATGATCTCTATCGCGGGATCATCGGGACCTGTCACGCGTTACACTTGGCCATAAGATCTTCCAACAACCCCCGATAATCCTCGAACGGCGTTGTCACGCGATCAGCGGCCATGGCCAAATCATCCCAGCGACGCAAGCGCGCGGCTTCAGCCGCAAACGGCAGCGCCCCGAACGACTTCGTCTCGTCGGCACTCATCGGGCCGCCCTGGAGGCCTAGCGTGTGCCGGGTCGTTTCAGTCAGACCGTCTAAATACGCGGTGTCGATGGCACAGAGATAACGCTTCGCCGGCACATGAAGACGGATCGGCTCCGCGACCTCGGCGCCGAAAAACGGACGCACCATATTGGCGCCTGCATCCTCGTGACGTTTGTCATCGGTCGCCGCCTGCATGGCCGTGTGGCTGCCGTCGGTGAATTCAAAATCGAAATCCGTCCCGAAGTGCCCCAAATCGTGAAGCAAAGCCGCCGCCACCAGCTTCGGTGACGCGTCGTCCGCCGCCGCCAAATCGGCTGTTTGCAACATGTGCGCGCACATACTGACCGTGCCCGTACCGTAGGAAAGATTCTCCGCACGATCAAAAAGGCCTGCCAAAAAATCCAACATGTCATTGGGCGACGCCTGCACGCCAGGAAAAGCCATATTCACCGGACCAAAACTCCTAGTTATCTTGAAGCTCAATTATAAGGCCACAGCACAGGGCCGGCCAAGTCGATCAAAGGTCTACGACCAAAACCCGGCTCTTTGACCGCGAACAGCAGGGCGTGAAAAATTCTTTCCGCTTCGCGTCGTCGAGGATCAAGTCCTGATGGTCGACATCTCCGTCCGTATAGCGGGTGAGACAAGTACCGCAGAGCCCGGACTCGCACGACACCTCAATGTTGATGCCGTTTTCCAACAGGACTTGGACGATGGATTTATCATTCGGCACCGAATATAGCGCGCCGGTGCTGGCAATTTGAACCTGAAATCCAATTCCAACCGTGCCGTCCGAAACAGAATCAAATTCTTGTTCTGTCAGTTTCGCTTTTGGCGAGGCCGCCGCGCTGAAGAACTCGAAATGCACAGTACCATCCGGCCAGTGGTCGGAGAACTTGCTTACTGCCCCCATAAAACCCGGTGGCCCACAATAGTATAGATGTGTACCCGGCTCCGGGTCTTTCAATAATGCCTCGATATCAAGCCCCCGAGTGGGATCGCCACCGTCGTAATGAAGTTGCGCGCGCCCGCCTGCGATCATCGGTGCCAATTCCCGCCGAAATGCCGCATGACGCGGAGATTTCGAACAATAATGCAAGGTAAAATCAGCGCCGATGGATTGCAGGCGCGCAGCCATCGCCAGCATCGGGGTCACGCCAATGCCGCCAGCCAGCAAAATGTGCCGTTTAGCTTCTTCATGCAAAGGGAAATTGTTTCGCGGCGTGCCGATAAAGACTTCGCGTTGCGGATGGACCCGCTCATGAAGTGCTTCCGAGCCGCCCCGCCCATTGATATCGCGGAGAACGCCGATCAGGTAGCGATCTTTATCCGCGGGATCATTGCAAAGCGAATATTGGCGCACGCTGCCGTCACGAAAGTAAAAATCGATATGGGCGCCCGCTTCAAAAGACGGCAGGTCACCGCCATCTGCGTCGATCAACTCATAGGAATTGATGTTTTCGGCTTGATGGGTGACCTGGCGGACTTGCAGCCGCGTCGCGTCGTCCGGATAATTGCCTTCAGGCGCCATGGCGGCAAACTCCTCCCATCATGCCCCGCATTATTTTCAATGCGGGGCCGAATACAGTTCCAGCGACTTCAGTTAGGTCAAAGATCAAGCGTAGTCGCGCTCAACCTCGGCCATCTTGTCTTGAATGAAGGCTTCGCGCTCACCTGCCGGCAACTCATCGGCGTCGGTGATCGCCTGGATGCAGCGCTGAGCAACAACCCGGCGCCGTTCCACTTCCTCTTCGGGCGTCGACCCGATCGGCACCTTCAAGACATTGCCCGAGCAATACGTATTGGGCTTCCCGTCGACACCTTCCAGCCATTCTTTCCAGCCCGCACCTGTCGCGGCCGGATTGCTGCCGGTCGTCGCATCACGCAACTGCTTGCGCGACAAATACACGCCGCCGTCGAACTTCATGGGGTTTTCCAGCGCATGAACAGCGATGGGCCGCTGCGATGCCGTAGCTTCGTAGTCACCCGGCGCATGCTGGGCATCATTGTAGCAATCGCGTTCCCGATGATGCTTGGGGATCGGCGGGAGTTTACCGTCCTCGTATTTGGCGCGTTCGGGCCGACGGATACCACATTGGCCTTCCAGGAAATCGATCTTTTCAAATCCGACAAGGTCTTCATTGCCGACGTCCCGAGGATCAATATTCGGCCCGATGGCACGCCAGCCGATCATCTTGCAGTTGGTATCATCAATCGGCACGGTCCAGCGATGCATGTGGATACGGCTGAAGTGTTTGGATTTCTTGCCGTCCTCGAACAGATACGAGTGGAAACTGAGGTTCGGCAAAATTTGATGATTGATGCGAATAAAGATGTAGTCGTCATCGACGCGGCGCGAAGAAGTCCAAGCCATGGACCGGCCGCCATGAACCGGAAAGAATTGCAAGTCGGGACGGATCACGAATGCCGCGGCGCCCGCCTCACCGAAGGTCGTTCCCTGCTCGTGACCCGGGACCAAAGCAGTCGTGTGTAAGGGCGTGTGATGATACTGGTCGGCGGCGTTGTCTTGAACCTGCAGCCAGTTGCACGTCTGAACATTGGAGAACGGCACCAATTTGTCGTCCTCG
>Ga0233433_10001895_pt1 | contig 19107 bp, 18 predicted proteins | sample SI_122_August201_5_FD_179868 | JGI IMG/M metagenome (GOLD analysis project Ga0233433, IMG submission 179868) | Seawater microbial communities from Saanich Inlet, British Columbia, Canada - SI_122_August2016_100_MG | ecosystem: Environmental > Aquatic > Marine > Inlet | place: Canada: British...
TCAATCAATCAACAACATGGTAAAGGAATTATGTAATAATGGAAAAATAGAAGTAAAAAGTAAGAATAGTCAACGGCCATTTTTACATATTGATGATGTAATTAGAGCCATAATTTTAGTAATAGAATCAAAAGAAAATGCTTCAGGTGAAATTTTTAATGTTGGTTCTAATGATTTGAATTATTCCATTGGGAAAATTGCAAGAGAAATAACAAATATTGCAAAAAAAGAAAATAGTCTAATTATTTCTGATGATAAAGATGAAAATTCATTTACAATGAATTGTGACAAAATAAATAAAAAATTAGGATTTAAGAAAAATAACGATCTTAAATATGGAATAAAAGAGCTCTTAAGAAAATTAGATTATAAATAAATCACGAATTTGAATTAAATTTATTATAAAATTTAAGAAAAATATCAACAATTAAAGCAAATTCTCCACCAAGATTCATTTTAAATAGAATATCAAAATTTCTAAAAAATGTACTAACTCCAAAATTTTGAATTACCCACTTGGTAAAAGGATAAAATGGAAAAAGTGTTTCAAATAAATTATGGCCAGAATATTTTGCCATATTAATAATTCCACGAGATGAAATTCCTTCATCAAATTCATACAAGGTAGTTGAAGATTCTTCATGAAAATCTCCCAATCTTAAAAGATTAAGAAAGACAGAAACTTCTACATTAATGAATGGTTTTTCTATAATACATTTTTTTAACTGTTCAGTCCTATGTACGCCATACCATCGTCCTAAAGATTTAGTGATTTCAAAAAAAGTTCTAATTTTGTAATTCATATTTCCTGATACTGAACTAGTATCAATCATTTTTTTACGTCTTCCAGATTTAACAAAATTCTTAAGAAATTTTGGAAAAACAGATGTATCAACAAGTGTTGAATCAATATCAAGTGAATCAACACCATAAGGAATTATTTTTCCAACACTGGATACAACGGATTTATTGGATTCTAAAATTTTTAGATTTTTCCCCATAAAATCATTGTCTAAATAGTCATCTACTGCAGCCCAAGCAAAATATTCGCCCTTTGCTTTAGATAAAAGAAAATTAAAATTTCTATGAATACCAATGTTTTTTTTCTGTGTATGAATTTGAATTCTATTATCTCTATCAATAAACTCTTGACAAATTTCTTCTGTAGAATCAGTAGAAGAATTATTTGAAATAATTAATTCAAAATCAGTAAAAGTTTGTGCCAAAATAGATTCAATCGCTTTTTTTATAAATAATTCACCATTATACACAGGCATTCCAATGGTTAATTTTGGATTATAAGTCACAAATATTCCATAAATTTTCAATAATTAGTTTTTTATACATTTCAAATATCCATCTGGGCAAGAAGTAATTAATAATTTCTCATGTATTTCTTTATCAATTTTAAATCGTTTATTATTTTTCAAAAATTTTGATACGGCAGTTCTAGGATTATTTCCATGTCCCCAAGGTCGATTTGCGGAATGATATTTTTTCAGATCTTCAATTATAGTATCAAAAATTACAATATAGCTACCAGATTTAACAAATGAAGAATATTTTTTTAATTCTTCTAGTACATGTTGTTCTGTATGATGTGAATCAAGTAAAACCATTATTTTCTTTTTATCTTTGATAACTTTTTTTATTTTATCAACAACAGAATCGTCTATCGATGAACCCTCAATTAATTTAATTCTTTTAAAAAGAGGATGATTTTCAATTTCTTTTCTATTATGTTTTCTAATATCAATATCAATTCCAATTACTTTGCCATGATTTAATAATTCAAGAATTGAAGCATGGAAAATCAAGGAACCTCCTCTAGCAATTCCGGATTCAATTATAAAATCAGGTTTTATTTTCCAAATTAATTCTTGGAGTGCAATCATATCTTGAGGAAATTGAATTATTGGTCTTCCTAACCATCTAAAATGGTACACATATTCATAATCAAATACATTATCAGTCCAATCTTTAGATTTTTTTAAAAGAGATTTATTTTTATTCATAGAATTGATAAATTTTTGATTTCTTTCATCAAATTCTTCATCCCCTCCAATTTTTGAACTATCTTTCACAAAATATGAGAAAAATAATTCATAATTATCTGTTTTTAAATAATTATATGACTACAATTAATTTATAAATTAAGAATTTTGTTTATTTATATTGAAAATACATAAAGGAATGAAATATTTTTGAACATACTAATTACTGGTGGAGCAGGATACGTAGGTTCGGTTGTAATTCCTCAATTAATTGAAGATGGACATCATATCAAATGCTTAGATCGATTCTTTTTTGGAAATAAACCGCCATCTTCACTATACTCAAAATATATATCTGCAGTTTTACTTAAATCATCCCCTCCATCATAAATAATTAATAAATCTAGATTATAATCTAAAAGTTTATTTTTAATATAATTGGATCAGATATGATAACAAAAATTCCCACAATTATAAACATACTAAGAAAAAACTGATGATCAGATCTTGGGTTAAAGATAATTAATTATATTCAGATATCAGTATCATAAAGGTGTAGTAATTTATAAAAGGACATTTGAGAAATAAAATTATTAATGTTTAATTTATTTATTCTTGAAAATGTTCATAATTACATAGATCCAAGTATCGCTAGTGCATTTGTAGCTGCGATTATTGCTGTTATTGCAGGTTTTGGAATTACAATAAAACTGTATTGGGAAAAACTAAAATCCAAACTTTCACGCAAAGACTAGATTTAACTTTCATTATGATTTAAATTAATTGATATAGATTCAAAAATATATAGTTAAAAAAAGTATATTATGAAATTTCCAACTTTTTCTCTAGGTCAAGAATGGAAAGAACTGAAAAGATTCGAAAAACTCTCAGATTTTGAGCGTTCAATAGTATTTTATGCTGAAAACAAAGCATCAATGAATCATTTCAGAACATTAATTTCTGAATTGACTGAAAAAATGAATTTACAAATTTGCTATGTGACATCTATCAAATATGATCCAATACTCTCTTCTAAAAATCAAAAAATTCTACCATTCTATATTGGAGATGGAACCGTACGAACAAAATTCTTTTTGACATTAAAAGCAAAAATTTTAGTGATGGATATGCCAGATTTAGAAAAATTCCACATTAAACGTTCAAAAACATATCCAGTTCATTACATCTACATTTTTCATTCAATGTTTAGTATGCACTCCTATTTAAGACAAGGAGCAATAGATAATTATGATACAATATTTTGTGTTGGACCACATCATGTTAAAGAAATTAAAGAAACTGAAAAAGTGTATAAACTAAAATCAAAAATACTAGTTCCATATGGATTTGGAAGATTAGATACATTATTACAACAAAAAAGAACACAAGTCGAAGGACAATCAAATATTAAGAAATTAATTATTATTAGTCCATCATATGGAGAAAATAATTTGTTAGAAATTTGTGGACTAAGATTAATAGATATTTTACTAAAATCTAATTTCAAAGTATTATTACGGCCTCATTTTAAAACATTAAAAGAATCTCAAAAATTAATAAAAACAATCCTTGAGAAATTTAATAATAATCCAAATTTTATTTTAGAAAAAGGTGTGATTCCATTAGAATCATTTTATTCTTCTGTATGTATGATTTCTGATTGGTCGGGAATTTCATTAGAATACGCATTTACATTTGAACGTCCAGTAATTTTTATTGATGTTCCTAAAAAAATTCTTAATCATAATTCAAAAGATATTTGTTTAGAGCCAATAGAAATTGTCATTAGACATAAAATTGGATATGTTATTTCTTCAAATTCTTTAGAACAAATACCTAATTTAATCACAGAACCAAATGAAAATATGCAGGAGCAGATAAAAAAAACACGTTCCAAAACAGTATATAACATTGAAGGTTCAGCCAAAGTTGGAGCAGAATATATTCAACAGTTAATTGACAAATCAAATTTAGTAAAATAAAAAATATTTTGAAAAAGGTTAGTTATTTTATGTACTGAGTGGTACGTGTTTCTTCATCACTAAAAATCACACCAATTGTTCTCAACATCATTATATTATTTTTATCACAAAAATTTTTTAGATCAATCATATAATCCTTGAACGTTTCAACATTTTCATTTTTTTTGATTAAATTTGAAAAAAGGTCATCATGATCTAACATTATGATTTTTTCATCATTCAAAATATCTGTGATTTCTTTTATGTTTGATATACCTTCTGGGCTTTCAATTTTTGGCACCAAAGAAACATGTTTTGGGATTTTATCAATAAATTTTTTGAGATCATTTGCAGAGTTTACATTAGAAATTGCAAAAAATTTAATGTTATTATGCGATCTAAGAATAGTAAGTAGATCATATAAAGAATATTTGTTGTTTGGAGGCTTAGTTCTTCCCACAGGTAAATCTAAAAAGATTTTAGAATGTTGATGTTTTTTTAAGAGATGATTAAGTTCATCTAAAGAATTTACCCATGCAAGATTAATTCGAAGAATTGAATTTTCTGGAATAGGTAAACTGTAATTCATTAAATTTTGTGAGAAGATCCTCATTGATAATTAAAAAAGATCATACAATATTAAGTTTAAAAATATAAATTGATGAAGTAAAATTTCACTATATATGAAATTCATCAAAATAATTAAATCAAAAATTAAAATTAAGAGACTCCCAAAATTGAAAAGTTCAGAAATGTATTAACACAGATTTAAAAATAAATAAGAAAAAATAATAAAAGAAACTGTGTAGAAACCATACATAATTAATAACTTATCACAAATAATTCTTACGAATTATACGCAATTACCCTGTAATACAATTCTCTGTTTTTAGCAGAGACTTTTCTTGATGTGACATTTTCTCCAAACATCTTTTTGATTACAGAAAATATAGTTTCAGTCTTGTTTCTGTGATGGTATATTGATCTGTATACCTATTTCTTTTAAGTCTCTTTCTGTGATATCCTCGAATCTTGTACACTGGAACGTCCTCATACCTTGGTGGGATGATGCTTACAATTCCAAGGGAATTTGATTCGACATGATTTTTCTCTGAATCATATCACTTATCAGCTACCACGGTATCAATTGGAATTATTTCATTTGCTTTTTGTAACAATGGTGCAAAATCAATACGGTCATGTCTTTGGAAGTGCCGTATTTTGATTGCGCAAACAATTTGCTGCTTCATATCTGAAATGGCAGACAGTTTACGAATTTCCTGCGTAGTTTGTACATTTTGCATAGTAATATGAGGATGATTGTTGGTGTCCAAATCCAGTTGCATCAATTCCTATAGATACGCTTTTGATTTTTGTATGAATCACAAATGATTCTTTGTAAAATACCTACATTCAGTCTTGCAGCTGCTTTTTGTAGTGTTGTGTAGAACTTTTGACAATCCCAGAGACTTGCAGATATCCAAACATTCTTTAAGAAAAGATGTGAGTCTCCTGTAACTCTTAGACTCGTATTATTCTAGTGTAAGTAAGGATTAAGTGTTGCCAGACCGTGTACATGTGATTGGATGTCTTGTGTAGGTATGATCTCACCCTTACTCTTTTCAAAATTTGCATCATACTATAAATCATCTTGATGATTTCATGGAATGATGAGCAGTAAATTTAGCTTTAGATCTGCTTATGGAGTTTGATTAATCATATTGTGAAAAATTGATGATTTATACACAGTTATTCAACAATTAAATTCTATATGAAAAAAAAAATACTGTGCAATTTTTAGAAAAAAGATCTATAGTTCATCCTTTATTGTTTGCATTAGTTCCGGTTATTTTTCTATTTTCTAATAATATTCACGAAGTAACTTTTATTGATTTCTTATTACCTTCTTTGATAATATTATTTTCTGTTTTTTTAATTTGGGTTTTCTTTAGTATTATTTCAAAGAATAAAATAAAATCTGCCTTAGCATTATCTCTAAGTATATTTTTATTTTTTTCATATGGCCATATTTTCAATTTTTTAAATAGCAGCATAGAATATGGATTAGATCCAAGTCATCATAAATATCTTCTTGGATTATTATTTTTGCCATTTTTAATTGGAGTCATTTACCTCATAAAGACAAATAGAAAATTTGATAATTTAACAATAATTGTAAATGTTATAGCTATTGCTCTAATTTCAATATCTGCAATAAATATTGGAACATTTTATTTTGAGCAAAATAATATTCAAAATAATATTCAAAGTAATAACAATGAGAACTTTGAAAAATCTTCATTAAATTCCATAACTACTGAAGAATTACCGGATGTTTATTACATCATTTTAGATTCTTATCCCAGAGCAGACATACTTACAAAATATTTTAACTATGACAATTCACCGTTTATTAATTTCTTAGAAGAAAAGGGTTTTTTTGTTACCACAGAAAGTCATACTAATTATCCAAGAAGCTATCTGTCTATTGCATCTTCTTTAAACATGGAATATGTGGATTATTTTACTGATGAGGTAGGAGATAATAGAATAGATAAAGAAACCAGACCTGATAGTCATCCTGCGTATAATTTAGTTACACATGGTGAAGTAATAAAAAAATTTAAATCTTATGGATACTCTTTCATCAATTTTGATTCTAGTTTTAGTATTACTTCTAATCTTTATAGCGCTAAACTTAATTTATGTGGGAAAAATGAATTTTTGATTAATGAATTTACGATTCAGTTAATAGGTATGACTGCTTTAAAACCATTTTATGTTAATTTACTTGATGATAGAAGTGATCTGATACTATGTGCTTTTTCTAAAATCCCTGAGATAGGAAAAAGATATGACAATCCAATATTTGTTCTTGCTCATATCCATTTACCACATCCACCTTTTATCTTTGGTCCAAATGGTGAATCAATTTCTCCAGATTCACTTGATTTATTTTCACCAACTCATTGGTTTGATAAAGAATCTGCCATAAATCAGATAACATTTACAAATAAACAAACTCAAGAATTAATTTCTAAAATATTTAGTCATAGTAAAAACTCATCCATTATAATCATTCAAGGCGAGTATGGTTCTGCATTTACAGCATATTCTGCAGCGTGTATGAAAGATGGAAAACTTGGTTGTGATTACCGTAACTTAACAAATGAAAACTTAAATGAGAGAATGTCAAATTTTGGTGCTTATTATTTGCCTAGCAATGATTACAATTTATTTTATGATAGTATGACTCCAGTCAATACTTTTCGTATAATCTTTAACTCATATTTTGATGATGAATACCCTATTCTTGAAGACAAAATGTATTGGAGTGTAAATAATGTTCCATGATTAGTGGGTTTAATTGTGAATTTAGTTCATCTATTATTCCAATATAACAATTTAAAAATTTGATAAAATCAAACTTTTATAATTTTTATCTAAAACAATAATGTATATCTTTTTAAATAATGCTAAACAAAAAAAAATACTGTGCAATTTTTAGAAAAAAGATCTATAGTTCATCCTTTATTGTTTGCATTAGTTCCGGTTATTTTTCTATTTTCTAATAATATTCACGAAGTAACTTTTATTGATTTCTTATTACCTTCTTTGATAATATTATTTTCTGTTTTTTTAATTTGGGTTTTCTTTAGTATTATTTCAAAGAATAAAATAAAATCTGCCTTAGCATTATCTCTAAGTATATTTTTATTTTTTTCATATGGCCATATTTTCAATTTTTTAAATAGCAGCATAGAATATGGATTAGATCCAAGTCATCATAAATATCTTCTTGGATTATTATTTTTGCCATTTTTAATTGGAGTCATTTACCTCATAAAGACAAATAGAAAATTTGATAATTTAACAATAATTGTAAATGTTATAGCTATTGCTCTAATTTCAATATCTGCAATAAATATTGGAACATTTTATTTTGAGCAAAATAATATTCAAAATAATATTCAAAGTAATAACAATGAGAACTTTGAAAAATCTTCATTAAATTCCATAACTACTGAAGAATTACCGGATGTTTATTACATCATTTTAGATTCTTATCCCAGAGCAGACATACTTACAAAATATTTTAACTATGACAATTCACCGTTTATTAATTTCTTAGAAGAAAAGGGTTTTTTTGTTACCACAGAAAGTCATACTAATTATCCTCAATCTTATCTGTCTATTGCATCTTCTTTAAACATGGAATATATGGATTATTTTACTGATGAGGTAGGAGAGAATTCAAGAGATCGTCGTCCGGTATATGATTCAATTAAATATAGTGAAGTAGCAAAAAAATTTAAATCTCACGGATATTCTTTCATCAATTTTAATTCGGGAATGACTATGACTTCTGACATTCCAACTGCTGATCGTAACTTGTGTGGAAATAACAGATTTTTGATTAATGAATTTACGATTCAGTTAATAGGTATGACTGCTTTAAAACCATTTTATGTTTACCTGCTAAATGATCTTAGTGATGTAATTCTATGTACTTTTTCTACACTTCCTGAAGTAAAAGAAAATACTTCTGAACCAATTTTTGTTCTAGCTCACATTATGATACCACATCCACCTTTTATCTTTGGTCCAAATGGTGAATCAATTTCTCCAGATTCACTTGATTTAGGACAAGCAACTTATTGGTTTGATAAAGAATCTGCCATAAATCAGATAACATTTACAAATAAACAAACTCAAGAATTAATTTCTAAAATATTTAGTCATAGTAAAAACTCATCCATTATAATCATTCAAAGTGATCATGGAACAGCATCGTTATATCCTGCAGCATGTGGAAATGATCTTGTGTGTCCTATTGATAACTTGACAGATGAATATATTATTGAGAGAATGTCAAATTTTGGTGCTTATTATTTGCCTAGCAATGATTACAATTTATTTTATGATAGTATGACTCCAGTCAATATTTTTCGTATAATCTTTAACTCATATTTTGATGATGAATACCCTATTCTTGAAGACAAAATGTATTGGAGTGTAACTACTGCTCCTTATCAATTTGTGGAAATGACAGACAAACTAGGTACAGACTTCAAAAACTAATTAAACAATATATACCAGGGATTCATTTTTAAAAATTGAGAAAATTGAACATACTAATTACTGGTGGAGCAGGATACGTAGGTTCGGTTGTAATTCCTCAATTAATTGAAGATGGACATCATATCAAATGCTTAGATCGATTCTTTTTTGGAGACGAATATCTATCACAGAATCAATTTGCTAGCAAATTAGAACTAATTAGGGATGATATTAGATGGTTTAATCCACAAATTCTTGAAGATGTTGATGTTGTATTAGATTTGGCAGCAATTTCAAATGATCCTGCAGGAGACCTCAATCCAGAAAAAACATATGAAATTAATCATAAAGGAAGGGCAAGAGTAGCTAAATTAAGTAAAGAACAGGGAGTTAAAAAATACATTTTAGCATCTAGTGCTAGTATATATGGACAGCAAGACAACATAGCCAATGAAAATGCAGAAGTGAAACCATTAACAGCATATTCAAAGGCCAACAGAAATGCAGAAATAGACAATCTTCAATTAAATGATGAAAATTTTTCTGTTACAGCATTACGGTTTTCAAGTGTTTATGGAAATTCCCCTAGAATGCGATTTGATACAGCAATCAATGTTATGGTACTAGATTTATTTAAAAATAAAAAAATTTCTGTTCATGGAAAATCAAACAAAAGACCATTTGTACACATCAAAGATGTTGTCAGAGCATATCAAGCTGTAATTGATGCTCCACAAGGAAAAATATCTGGAGAAATTTTCAATATTGGTTCAGAAGATCAAAATTTTGAAATGGGAAATTTGGCTCAAGAAATAGTTAAACATACTAAAATGAAATGTGAAATTGAATTAAGTGATACAAATGATCATCGATCCTATTTTGCCTCTTTTGAAAAAATAAAGGATTCAATAGGATATTCTACAAAATATACAGTAAAAGAAGGAGTAGAAGAAATATTTGAAGAACTATCATCTAAAAGATTAACAGATACTATAGAAACAAAAACTGTCGAATGGTACAAAAAATTACTATCTGATCAAACCTTAGCAAAAAATTATTTGGTTAATGATACAATTCTATAATAATAATAAATTAATTAATAATTTCAACTTCCGGAATTAAAACAACAAATTTTCCATTCCACTCACGAATAAAGTTCATTTGTTTAACAATTTCATCTTTTAAATTCCAAGGTAAAATCAACACATAATCAGGTTTTGTTGAACGAATTTTTTCTGGAGAATAAATTGGAATATGAGTTCCAGGTAAGAATAAATTTTGTTTATGAGGATTTTTATCAACAGTGTATTCAATGAAATCTTTTCCAATTCCACAAAAATTAAGTAGTGTATTTCCTTTAGCTGGTGCACCATAACAAACAATTTTTTTATTTTCTTCTTTTGCTGAAATGAAAAACTTCCAAATATTTTGTTTTACTATTGATATTTGTTCAAAATATTTATTATAAATTGATGAATCAGTTAATCCAAATTGTTTTTCTGCATTAAGTAATATATCAACATTAGTTGTGAGTTTAAAATCAGAATTATTCTCATGTTTAATAAATAAACGTAATGAACCACCATGAACAGAAACTTTTTCAACATCAAAAATTTGTAAACCAAATGAAGAAAATATTTTTTGTAAGGTATGTAGAGAAAAATATGAAAAATGTTCATGATAAATCATATCAAATTCATTTTGATCAATTAAATTCATCAAGTATGCAGAAAATTGTATAATCAAAAGTCCATTGGAATCAAGCAAAATTTTTAGACCTTTGATAAAATCATTGAGATTTGGCACATGAGGTAATACATTAAAAGCAATCAAAATATTTGCTTTTTTGCCTGAAGAGGATAATTCTTTTGCTGTTTGAGTTCCAAAAAACTTGTTCAGAGTAGGAATTCCACTTAATTCAGCATCATTTGCAATATTTGTAGCAGGTTCAATTCCTAAAATTGGGAAATTCTTTTTTTTAAAATGTTTGAGTAAGTAGCCATCATTACTAGCAATTTCAATAATTTGATTTTCTTGAGAAATATCAAACCGAGATATAATAGAATTGACAAACGATTCAATATGATTATTCCAAGTTTCTGAAAAAGAAGAATAATAATCATAATTAGAAAATATGTGTTCAGGTTGTTCAAACTCATCAAGCTGTACTAAGTAGCATTTTGAACAAAAATACGAACAAAGAGGATAAAAAGACTCTACATTGTTTAATTCAGATGATTTTAGATTAGAATTAGCTAATGGAGACATTCCAAGATCTAAAAAAATTTCTTCAACAGAATCATTACAAAATCTACATTTCATTTCCATGAATTCCAAGGAGCCTTTCCAGATTCCCAAAGTTCATTCAAATAAATTTTATCACGTAAAGTATCCATAGGCTGATAAAATCCGGTGTGTTTGTAGGCAGAAATATTTTGTTCCTTAGTTAATTTTTCTAATGGTTCACGTTCCCAACTAGTATTATCATTTTCTATATAATCAATTACATCAGGTTCTAAAACAAAAAATCCACCGTTTACCCAATTTCCATCTCCAGAAGATTTTTCCTGGAATTTTTCAATAATTCCTTCACGAATATCAAATTTTCCAAATCTACCAACAGGTTGAACAGCAGTAACAGTAGCTAATTTTTTTTGTTTTTTATGATAATCTAGTAAAGTGGAAACATCAACATTAGTTAATGTGTCACCATATGTAAAAAAGAATGAATCATCATCTAAATATTTTTCAACTTTTTTTAATCTACCACCAGTCATAGTATCTAAACCAGTGTCAACTAATGTAACTTTCCAAGGTTCACTTGTTTTTTCATGCACATCAATATTACCAGTTGAAAGATCAAAAGTAATATCAGATTTTTCTAATGAATAATCGGCAAAAAATTTTTTTATCGCTGCTCCTTTATATCCACAACATATAACAAAGTCATTAAATCCATATGATGAGTAAATTTTCATAATATGCCAAAGAATAGGCATTTCTCCTATTTCGACCATAGGTTTTGGTTTTAATGCAGTTTCTTCACTTAATCTTGTACCCAAACCACCTGCAAGAATTACAGTTTTCATCTTTCATTTTATCTTGATAATGATTTGTTTTTAATCTTATTGGTATTGTAAAAATATTCTTCATATAAAATATTCAAATTTTTTAATTGTTTTAAGAAAATTTTCCTTTTAGAATTAATTTTTCTTTATTTTTGTCTCAAAGATTTTTAGTCAGTAATTACCTAATTTTCTTTAAATTATTGATAATTAGAAAAAATTATCAAAAGTTGCACAAATTACCTAAAAGAATTATTTAAATTTGTAAAAAACAGTGATGCAACAGTTAAGATTATTTTTTCTAGGATATGTTATTTTATGTTTTAAAATTTTATAATTAAAATTGTATTTTACAAACAATGATTGATTTTAGACAATAATGATTTTTAATAATATTATCTATGGCTAGCAAGACAATAAATATCCAAATTTCAAGTTTTGTGTATTGGTAAACAAAGAAAAAATAAAACCAAATATCTTATTTTTATTAGTAGATTCATTAAGAGCTGATAAAGTCTATGGTGATCAAAGAAGTTCCAAAACACCAAATTTAGATAAAATGATAAAGGATGGAACTTATTTTACACAAGCAATTTCACCATCAGATGCAACCCTGTTGTCTTTTAGAAGTATTTTCACAGGGTTATTTCCTTTTAAAACAGGAAGTTTAGAAAATAAAAGAAGTTTTGAAAAAATTGATAATGACTTACCTACATTACCAAAAATACTAAAAAATTCAGGATACAAAATTATTGGGAAGGTTCCTTCATTTTCATTTCTAGAATCGTTATATTCAGAATTTGATGATGATGATAAATTTTCAGTTGAAAAAAAATGGCCACGCTTAGATGATGGAATTGGCGAAGAAATCATAAAAAAATTGAAAACAAATTTGGAACCTCCATGGTTTTATTTTGTACACCTATTAGATGTTCATAGTAAAATCAGACCAGGGATGGCGCCATTGGTTATTCCTGAAAAATTTGATTCTGAACAATTTGGTGAAAGTAAATATGAACGTGCAGTTTCAGCTACTGATGATTGGTTAGGAAAAATTTTAGAAAATGTGAACTTAGACGAAACATTAGTAATCATAACTGCAGATCATGGCTCATTCATACCACATTATCAAAAAGATGTTAAAGTAAGTTTTGAAGAAACAATCACTCCAAATATACCAAATATCAAAACACCAAAATTTTTAAACTCGTTGAAAAGAAAAGTATATTCTAAAATTGTAAACAATAGAGAAAAAAGTTTGCGAGATAAAATAGAAAAAGTTTCTTTAACAGAATATGAAAAGAGAAATCTGTTTTGCATGGAAGATAAAAATCCTTTTAAAGTTCTGTACGACGATATGGTGAAAGTACCACTTTTATTTTTAGGTAAAAATATACCACAAGGTAAAATCATTAAAGAGCAAGTTAGTATACGGAGCATATTATCTACTTTAATAGAATTTCTCCAAATTAATGAAAATATCAATACCGATGGACATAGTTTATGGCCCATCATTAAAGGAAAAAAAATTGAAGAAGAACCAATATTTATTCAAAGCTCATTTCCACTAGAAACAAAATTAGGGTACATGGTGGGGATTAGAACATCAAAATACAAATACAATAGATTAATAGACGACCCTAAACAAAATGTTTTTCTTTATAATTTAGAAAACGATCCAAAAGAAGAAAACAACATTGCAAATATTCATCCAGATGTTATTGATGAATTTGAAAAAATATTAAAAAAATATCATAATAAAGTAAAAAATGAAAAAGAACAAGTAAATGAATCTGAAAATAAGATAATTGAAGATGAATTAAAAAAATTAGGATATATTTAATGAAATTCATAATAATAACCAAAGAAATTTAATTGTTGAATTTTTTAGTAAACGGTATGTCAGAAGCTGCAAAAAAAAACATCATAATCATAATGATAGACGGTGGAAGATCAGATCGAGCATCCAATTCATCCATATTTAATAAATTAAAAGAAAAAGGAATATTTTTTTCTCAATCAATTACATATGGGCCACATACTATTGCTGCAATGCATGCGGTTTTTAGTGGCACATATGGAAACAGAACAGGTACGAATAGTTATTGGTCAACTTTTAAATTTAAAAAAGAAAAATTTAAGACATTAACTGAATATTTGCATGACAAAAATTATTATACTATGGCAGATGTTGTTAACAAATTAGTTATTCCCAAACAAGGATTTGATGAATTTTTAATTCATGATGAATTAAATGATAATTTGACTTTACGTCATTGTGATTTCCTTACAGATATGAAGAAAATTGAATCAGGTGGAAAGAATTTTTTCTTATATCTTCAATACAGTAACATCCATACAGGAATTATGAATGAAGTTCTCAAAGTTTATGATAATTTTAGTGATGAATATTTTTCAAATCAAGAAAAAAATCAGCAAAGATATGATAAATTATTTGAAAATGCTGAAAAATATTTAGAAACAATATTACAGAAAATTAATTCATTAGAGATAGACAAAAATTCTCTCATTTTGATAATGTCTGATCACGGTATCAGTACAGGAGAAAAGATTGGAGAACGTGCATACGGAGCATTCTGTTATGATTATACATTACGAACTTTTACTTATTTTATCTATCCAGAAGTACAACCAATTGAGATAAAACAACAAATTCGTACAATTGATTTCATGCCTACAATTTTGGAATATCTAAATATTTCACAATCAGAAAATTTTGAAAAAATTGATGGGGAATCACTTTTTCCATTAATTAAAGGAGAATCAATTGAAGAAAAATATGCATTTTCAGAAACCGGTAATCCTTTAAAAGATAAAAGACCTCCTGAAAATCCAAATACTAAATCTATACGTTCATCTAAATGGAAATTAATCATTAATGAGTATGACAATTCAAAAGAGATTTATAATTTAGAATTGGATGCTTCTGAAACAAATAATCTCATAGGTACAAATTTAGATATTGAAGAAATTCTTTGGAAAGAAATTCAACAATATTTGTAAATATATTTTATTTGAACATATTTTTTGCATTTTCCAAATCCTGCGGTGTATCAATCTCACACCAATTCCCATCTACAATAATTGGTTTTACAGAAATCTTTTGAATAAGTAGTTCTTGTATCATATCTGTCAAATAAGATTTTTCAAATTTTAGTGAATCATGAAATGGAGATGGTTTAATTTTTTCTATTCTATTATATTCCCTAACAAAATCTTCAGACCCTTTTTTTGATAATTTCATAATTCCTATAAATTCGCCATTTTTTTGATTTTTTAAGATTTTTGAAATATTTTTTTGAATTCTAACGACTTTATTATCTTCAATTACTACATTATCTGCTTGTGATTTAGGGTGTTCTGTTCTGTTTTCATATTTTATTTCCCAATCCATGTCTGTAGCTATACCAATATCTACATTTGATTTTATTATTTGTTGTAGAATTTTATCATCAAATAATATATCAGAGTAAGTGGTTATCACGTCATCTTTAATTTCATTTTTTGCTGCCATTAGGCTCAAAAGAACATCATGTTTTTCGAATTCTACATCATCAATGTATCTAACTTGTTCAAATTTGAATTTCTCTTTATGAGGTCCAATTATTATGACAATTTCTTGAATGCCGTTCTTTAGTAAAATGTCAATTTGTCTCTCAAGAATTGATTTCCCATTAATATTCAACAATCCTTTTGGTGACTCTTTAGTTTGTTCTCCTAGTCTTTTTGCAGATCCTGCAGCTATGATAATTGCTTTCATATTATTTCTCAAGTGATTTCATCATTCTATTTCTAATATCTCTGGGTTCCCATGATACTCTGATACTTCTTTCTTTACTAGTTGAGATTTTAATTAAAATAAATATTGGACCCTCTATATTTTTAATTTTTTTTATGACTGTAAGTAATTTTGCCTTTGTTTTTACTGTAAAAATTTTATAATTAACATCTTTTGCAATTTTTTCTAATTGTATTTTTGATGAATTTGTTGGTTGTCCACCTGTAGATTCATGACTATTGTTGTCAAACACCACATGTACCAAATTTTTTGGTTTTAGACTTCCAATGGTTACTAATGATCCTAGATTCATTAAAATATTCCCATCTCCATCAAAAACAAAAACTTGTTTTTTTGGATTTTTTAATGCAATTCCAGCGCCTATTGAAGATGCCAATCCCATTGAACCAATCATGTAAAAATTTGATTCTTTATCATTTACTTCAAATAAATCTCTACTCATGAATCCATTAGCTGAAACAATTGGATTTTTACGTATTTCTTTTGCAATAATCTCAACTGCTTCTTTTCTAATCATGGAACATTCTCCTAATTATAAGAGCACATGGTTTTTTCTCTTTGATCTGCTTTAATGCCCAGTCACATTCTAATTTCCAGTTAGTATCTGTAATAATTTTTGAATTTAAGCCAATTATCTTTAGCAAGTCAGGCTGAATTTTCCCAATTTTTAGATGCTCTGGAGCATCATCCGGTAGATATCCTCTCCATCCAATTAGAAAAATTAATGGAATTTCATAAAGTTGAACTAATGAAGTGAATGTGCTGATAGAATTAGCAAACCCTGCATTTTGCATAAAAACTAATGTGTTACTTTTAGAAAGTGCCATTCCCGTAGATATCCCTATAGCTTCTTCTTCCCTAGTTGCAATGATTATATTTTTATTTTTTAAACATTCATCAATGAAGTGTTTTAATGTGGAGTCTGGAACTCCTACAAAGTTTTCTATTTTCTTTTTCTTTAAATAATGATATACTTTTCGTTGTGATTCTTCATTCAATTTATGTATCCCATTTTTTTTAGGTTTTCTTCAATATCTGCTTCTTGTTTTTTAATTTCATACATTTCTTGAAGATGAAAAATATCTTCCATTGTAGTCATTTTTGTTTTAACTTCACTTAGACTTTTTGCTGAAGATAATTGATTCAAATGTTCTGCCATTGCCCAATGAGCTGCTCGTAATGATTGGTTTGCATAAATTACCATTTTTACATTGTGATTCTGAAGTTCATCTAATGTCACATTAGGATATGATGTAGGGATTGCAATTATAGGAATATCTCCATTCCATAAATCACAAAACTCAAAAATTTCATCAGGTGAATTTTTCTTTGAATGAATTAATATTGCATCTGCCCCTGCTTTTTCATAAGCATTTGCTCTTTTCATTGCCTCCTCTATTCCTAACCCTGCAATCAATGCTTCAATCCTTGCAATGATCATAAAATTTTCATTTATTTTGGCATTCTTTGCAGCTATCAGTTTTGCAACAAAATCTTTTTCAGGCAATAACTCTTGTATTCCATTTTCTAGGAGACTATTTTGCTTTGGAAAAATTTTATCTTCTATACTTATCGCTGCTATCCCTGCACTTTCATATTTTTTTACCATGTGACTGACATTACTTGGTCCTCCAAACCCTGTATCACAATCAGCAATTATTGGAATTGAACAAGCATCTGTCATATTTGATGCAACGGAAAGAAATTCAGTCATAGTTAGTATGCTTGCATCAGGTAATGCATGTGTTGCAGAAATAGCAAAACTACCTGCCCAAACAGCATCAAAATTACTTAATTCTACTAATTTTGCAGACATAGCATCAAATGCACCTGCAACTCTCAAAATTTGATTTTCTTTTAATTTTATGCGTAAAGTATTAGCTCCATTAGTCATTTGAATCAGATATGTTAAGCAATTAATTTAATCTATAATAATAGATCTTTTTACTGTATTTACGTGTGGACAATAAAACAACCTCCAAAAATCATTTTTGGTAAAAATTCAGCTAAAGAATTTTCATTTCCAGAAAAATGTTTAGTCATAACGTCAAAAGGTGCAGATTCAAGAGGATGGTTAGAATACACTAAATTAAGCAATCATCTGATCTTTGATGAAGTAGAGTCAAATCCAGCATTAAAAACTACTGAAAAAATCATTAAAAAATTTCAAAATTATGATTTTAGTCACATTGTTGGTATTGGGGGGGGAAGTTCAATGGATGTTGCAAAATTTTGTGCGTTTAAGATGAATAAATTAAAAATCATGATTCCAACTACTTTTGGAAGTGGAAGTGAAGTAACTAGAATTTCAGTTCTTAAAGTAAATAATAAAAAGAAAAGCTTTCATGATGATAAATTATTTTCAGATATTTCAATAATTGATCCATATTTTATAAAAAATTCATCAGAAAAAATTATAAAAAATTCTGTTATTGATGCATGTGCACAAGCTACTGAAGCATATGACAGTAAACTTACAAATCCCTATACAAAATTATTATGTGAAAAAGCATTTGGTATATTAGAAAACTCAATTTTAAATCAAAAATATGAACAATTGCCCTTAGGTTCTTTGATTTGTGGATTAGGATTTGGAAATAGTTCAACAACTTTGGGACATGCATTATCATATGTTTATTCAAACGAAGGTATTTCACATGGGCACGCACTAGCATTTACAACAACAGTTGCACACAAATTTAATAATTCAATTTTTTATGCTAGATTTTTAAAAGTAGTTAAAAAATTACAATTTACTAATATTAGTTTAAAACAGGATATTCATGAAGCATCAAAAACAATTCTTCTTGATAAAAAACATCTAGATAATAATCCTCAAAAAGTTACAGGAAAGGATATAGAAAAATTATTAAATATTATTAATGAAGGATTTTAAAATTATTTAGACAAAATGTCAAACATTAGAGTTACATATACTGGATTAATTTCTTTAATCACCAGTTTATTTTCATCTGTAATCGGATTAATTGTGATTTTAGTAATTACTAGAGGTCTTACTCCAGAAGAATTTGGAACGTGGAGATTAATTATTAATTTGATAATCTATGTAAATTATATCCTACCCATTGTCACATATTGGGTTACACGAGAAGTTGCAAGAGGAATTGAATCAGGCAAAACTGCAATTTTGTCAAGTGGATTATTTTCTTGTATGGGAATTTTTCTATATCTAATAATTATTTTTT
>Ga0233433_10001896_pt1 | contig 19099 bp, 18 predicted proteins | sample SI_122_August201_5_FD_179868 | JGI IMG/M metagenome (GOLD analysis project Ga0233433, IMG submission 179868) | Seawater microbial communities from Saanich Inlet, British Columbia, Canada - SI_122_August2016_100_MG | ecosystem: Environmental > Aquatic > Marine > Inlet | place: Canada: British...
AGCAACACTAAGAACACGCGGCAGCACCACCCGTTTAATATTAAAAGCCTGTTGGTAGAAATGGATGGTCTCTGGATTTGACGCAGCGGCCTGGACCGATAGATGCAGGCGCAAGCCAGGGTGTTTGTGAGCCGCGTAATCGAGCAATCCAATGTCGGCTAAGATCACGGCATCAACTCCCAATCCCGCGCCGTCATCTACTGCTAAGTGCCAGGGCTCCGGGTTTCCCGCCGTAGGAAAAGTGTTAATGGCCAGATAAATTTCACAATTCCTGGCGTGGGCATAGGCGATGCCTTGTTCCAATTCAGGTCGGCTGAAATTCAGGCCCGGGAAATTACGTGCGTTGGTCTGGTCGCGAAATCCGAGATATACGACATCAGCACCGTTATCGACCGCGGTTCTCAACGCGGCAGGTGTTCCTGCGGGACATACAAGTTCAAGAGTATTTATCATTGCACCTTGGTATTAGGGGTTTGCGAGGAGGCTCTGAGCAATTCAAGATCGTCGCGTAGACGTGCATAAATTCTGCCGCCTAAGCCCAGGGCTTGGCGTGCCGGAGGGGCAAATGCGCCTAAGGACTCGAGTATATCGTCGATCAGATTGATGCCCGCATCATCAATTGCGTTTCGTAGCGCAACCACCGCCTCGGTATCTCCTTCGATCTTTAAGGCCCGTGAAAAGAACAGCGCATCGCCATCCAGGCGACCTTCCATCAGATCGATCAAAGTGAGAAGGGGCCCTCGTATCACTGCTGTGACCTCTTTGGTTGCCTTGCGGCCCGCAGTTAATCTGGGATGTTCAGGGGTTGCATCAAGCACAAATGCTAATGGTAAATCGACGGGGTCAATGAGGAAGGTTGGATCAGTCAGGTCGGATAGTCGTTCGAATAACCCAGGGTGGCGACGAAGAAGTACCGTAAAAATTTTGTTTAGAAAGGGCTGTAACAGTGCGGGCGGTAGTGGTCTGGCAACAATACCGGCGAGTAAAATTGGAGAGAACGGAGGCGGATTTTTATACGTAGGGAACACGGTGTGACTCTATCCAACAGCTATATGAGCCTATTGGGTAACACGAAGGCTGCATATTGAATTTGATCTGGATCAATAGAGCCAAAAAAAGAGGCGGCCCGAAGACCGCCTCTTTCAGAATGTAGGTTCGAAAAATTCCGTTATTTGACTGGATAGTCAACCGGGAATTTGTGACCCAATTCTTTTTGGTACTTGATATAGGCCTTCATAATTCTGCCCATATTAATACCTTTCTTTTTCGAAACAGCCGCGGCCCGTTCACCCGGCCAGTTTTTCAGGCGATTTGCCCAAGCAACTTTAGCGGCAGGGGCAATCGTCCGGATCTTAATTCCAGCACCCTTTAGCTTATCGATCCCCCAGTCGTGATCATTCTGGGCTGCAATCAGTGACTTGGTTTCATAGACACGAGCAACTTCGTCGATAATCTTGACGACTTCCTTCGGCAATTTCTTGCGGACCTTAAGTCCCATGGTCAAGGAAATCTGCGTCACCGCACCAAAATCAGTAACGGTGTAGGTGCCGCCCTTGGTTGCCTGATGAAGCTTCAGTTTGAAATCCGTATCCGGGAACAACACGATACCTGCACCAACGCCAGTTTGTAGCTGCTGGGCAGCTTTCGGAATGGTCGTCCGAACAGGAATTGCACCCTTTACCCAAGGCAGGTTCGGGCCAGCGGCCAGAATCTTTTTGCCCTTAAGCTGTTCAAACTTGGTCCAATCAAACTTGGTCAACAGACCGTAGTTGTTAAACCCGGAAAGCGCGATCAACTTTTGCTTATAGCGTTTTTCGTAATCCTGCTGAATTGCGGGGAATTCATCGACAACGCGGCGAAATGATTTGAGTGCCTTAACTGCATCGGGCTCGCCAAACGGCACGTAGTAGCCCAAGTTCATGGCCATGGCTTTATCGTCATCGAAGCAGACGCACCATCCACCGATGTCCAATCTACCGTCCTGAACACCTTCCAAGGTGTCAAAAACTTTTACGACCTTACCGAAGTAGTGCTGCTGAAACTTCAATTTGTATTTCGTTTCTGCTGCAACACGCTTAACAACGTCAGGCGCAAATTGCGTCTTCATAAACTTCGTGTAGGTCAGAAAGTCCGGATGACCCGAGCCCATACGCAACGTGATGTTGTTGCCGTCCATTTTAAGAGCTTCCGCGGTGTTGCCAAACGCAAACATAAGCGCTGCTGCAGCAACCCCAACCAAGCCAATTTTATTCATCGTACGTTTCACTGTTTTTACCTCCCAATAAAATTATTAGCTAGCTGCTAATTTTCGTGCCAAATCCTAGGGTGTCAGTCTTTCAAATGCAAGTTGCTCATAGTCCATTCACATTAAGTTGAGGGCACACTCACATTAAATCGAGGACATTATTGTGGCAAAAAAAGGCAACACCGTGGCAGGGTTTAGAGGCTCTAATGAACCTTGGGGGAAACGAAATAGTCTGATCGGCTGGCGGAACGAACTTGGACCTGCATGGTTTCACCATCGCGGAGGATTTCCATCGGCACATCTACTCCAGCATCGCCGCTGGCCCATATGTAGCGATACATTTCGACCAATTCATTTACCGGCCTGCCGGCGATTTCTAAAATCAGATCGCCCGCTTCGATACCTGCTTTCTGGGCAGGTCCACCATTGGCCAGACCTCCAATCATTAGATGTTGGTTGACCTCTGCCGTCAGAATTCCCAACCAGGGCCGGGTCGGCCGGTTCGGTTTTCCATACATCAGAAGATCGTCCATGATGGGTGCCAGCAGATCAATGGGAACGACCATGTTGCCATTCATGGGTGTTTCATCGCCTTGGGCCTGTTGAACGAATAACGAGCCAATTCCCCGCAAGGTCCCATCCATGCCAATCATCGCGCCGCCGCCCCAATTGGGATGAGCCGGGTTGATGAAAATCGCCTTATCCAAGACGTATTCCCAATAACCAGCAAATTCACGGATTGAGACAATTTCGGCGGTCATTGAATTCTCGCGACCGCCACTGCCGGCAAAAACAACAGGTTCGCCTTCATACAATGATGAGGAACTGCCAATTTCCAGCGGCTTAATATCCAGACGGCCCATGGCTTGGACAAGTCCCAAACCGGTTTCCTGATCATAGCCGACGACATGGGCGGCACATGCCTTGCCATCGTTATCCACGACCCAAACAGCTTCTGCCTCGGTAATCAAATAACCAATGGTTAAAATCAGTCCATCGTCGCGGATCAGCACGCCATTACCTGCACGTTCGGTACCAAGAGTCTGCGCCGTGAAGGCGTTTTCCGGGGTGCGCGACGTCAGCGACACCACAGCCCCAAGGGTGCTAGCAAGGTCAAACGACACGTCCTCCTGTTTGGGCCGCGTCACGATGTCAAAATCTGGGCTATCAAATTCACTCATGGGGGAAATAATAATGCTTCATTGCGCGCTGGACAAATTATTATATTTTCTGTTCCTGTGAGGATGAAAAATTTAGGATACCCCAATGTACACACCCCCTGCCTACCGGCAAGAAGATCCAGCCGTTCTGCATGATCTGATTGATGAATTTGGCTTTGCGACCTTGGTGACGCTTGGACCTGAGGGCCCAACCGCAAATCATATACCAATGCTAATTGACCGGGGAGAAGGACCCTACGGCCGTTTGCGCGGTCATTTGTCCAAGGGCAACCCGCAATTTTTAGAAATGCGTTCGGAGGTTCCAGCGCTGGCGATATTCCAAGGTCCTCATACCTATGTGTCTCCCAACTGGTATCCGTCGAAACAGGAACACGGCAAGGTTGTACCGACCTGGAATTATGTTGCCGTGCACGCCACCGGGCCATTGACGGTGATAGAAGATGATGAGGGGTTGATGAGGATCATCGACGATCTGACCCGCAAGCATGAACAAAATTTTGAAAATCCTTGGAACATCTCTGATGCTCCAGACGACTATATCCAGCGCATGCTAAAAGGCATTATTGGTTTTGAAATTCAGATTGGAAAATTGGAAGGCAAATGGAAGATGAGCCAGAACAAACCCAAGATTGAAGATCGTCGGGGGGTGATTGAGGGTTTGAATGCAAGTGGAAACCTCGCCGATGGAGAGGTCGCTGCGATTATGAGTAAGATTTTAGAAGATTAACTTCGGAAATGGAGGGCGGTGAGAACCGACCGTAAAAAGGGTTAAGGGAGTTGGGGGATGGGGGAATTTAACCCTTGGGACATTTACGGTCGGTCGCTCACCTTCTGGGAAGCTGGTTAGGGCACCTCGTTATGGTGCGCACTATTATTTGAGGGTAAAAGCAGATGCGTGGGAGGTGACATGGCTGGAGTGGAGCCGCCAAGCATTACTTCTGTGAAATTTTTTAAGATCGTACGAGCATCACCGGCGACGTCTGAGACGTCGTTCGCAGCGTGCGACTGTTCTGTGTAACTAGGACTGGTAATGTACGTCATTCTGACGTCTCCCGAAACCAATCCCCCCAATAAAAATTGTAAACACCAAAGGTTGGCGCTTTTTGCGCCGTTGGGACGATTATACGGGCCGTTCGTTACCGAGTTGTTAAGAAGATGCTGAATCTTTGATGGGCGGGCCTTTTAATTCGACAGTATTGCCCTCGGGGTCGTTTAAATAGAGCGACGGGCCATACCCCTTCGCGCCAAACCGGTCGCCAAAGCCCGTCGTTTCTACACCGTGAGATTTGAGATAGGCCTGAATGGCCTCGCCATCGAAGGGCTCCACCTGAAGGCAGAAATGATCCATGTTATGGGCTTCTGTACCTGGAAGGGCGCCTTTCTCGTTAGATAATCTTCCGCCGGGCGTCAGAATGTCGATTTGAGAATTTCCGGCACGAAGTTGTGTCAGGCCAATTTCAGGCCCTGTTTGGCGGTCAATGGTGCAGCCAAGGACATCGCAATAAAATCGGATTAATCGTTCTGAGTCATGGGCTCTGATGACGACATGATCAAGTCCTATGAGTTGAATGACAGAATCAGCCATGACCTTATGCCCACCTGCCCTGGACTATGCACGTCTCATTCTAGAGGCCGCGCCACCACCTGGGTTGCCTTTGCCGGTAAACAGGTGGCCCGAAGGCAATTGAGTAAAATCATCGGCATCCAGGGAAGGTTTTCCAAATAAGAAACCTTGGACGTAATCAATGCCGCATTCTTTGACGAAATTGAAATCAGTATCGTTTTCGATCCATTCGGCGATGGTCTCAACACCCATTTTTTCGCAAAGGTCAGCAAGTGCCGACAGGAAGGCTTTTCCTTTGTGCCATTTCTGAGCATTGGCAATGGCACTGCCGTCAAGCTTAACCACATCAACCTCAAGCGTGCTGAGGTATTGGAAGCTCGCCGCACCGGCGCCGAAGTCATCAAGACATACGTGATAGCCTTGTTTGCGGAGGCTTTGGATGAAGTCGTTGGCGGATTCAAGGTCACTCATGCGGGCTGATTCGGTAATTTCGAACATGAGCTTGTCTTTAAGCCAGATATTCTCGCGAAGCAGCTTATGGAGTGCGGTAACATATTCCGGTTTGTCGACGGAATTGCCCGATATATTGACGGCCACCCGATATTTGTCGCTGTTGCGGGGCTTGGTATTTAGCCATTCGACAACTTTATGAACCATGGCGATGTCGAATTCGTGAATTCGACCCGTTTCTTCAGCATACGTAATGGCTTCGTACGGAGATTCATCGAAATCATCCATATTGAAGCGGACCAGGGACTCGTAGTGATGAATCTCACCGGACTGAATGTTGATGATTGGGTGGAACACCGGTTTGAAATTATTATCCCCGATCGCTTTGTCGAACATGGTGTTATATTTGGCGGCTTCCGTCGCCAGGGACCCTAAGCTGTCACAGAGGCCCTGCATCGAAAAGTCCCGGCCTTCCGTCTTGCGGAATTTGTTAATCGTAAAGATCAGGCCCATGCCGATGTCTTCACTAGATGCATCGCTTTCAGCCACGTTGGTCGTCGCTGTTTCAACCGCAACGCCCTTGCCCAAGGGGTCGGACGCTTTCGAAATTGCGGTAATTTGAGCCTTTAAATCATCAATGTTTACGCCGGAGTCATGGACCAAACCAAAGCCGTCTTCACCGATTTTGGCAGCGGTATCTCCGCCGACAGAATGCTCTTTTAACTGCGATGAAATTTGGGAGACGAGATCTTTCCCGCCTTCTTTGCCAAGGCGTCCGGCAAGTTCATCGAGTTCGGGGACTTTGACCAAGGTGAAATTGGCATCTTCGCCTTTAGCACGGAGCTCGTTTAACTTTTCGGCGGCAATATCAGGAAAACTGTCTTCCGCCAGGAGGCCGGTTTTTTCGTCCCGGTTGATCGTAACCGGAGCCCCGGTCGCAACTGGCTGATCACCAATTTTCAGACAAAGGAAGTAATGGCCCTGCATGTCGCTATTTCTAAAACCGGCCACGGTAAAGACAGGAGTCGGGCCAGCTTTGCTTTTTAACCGAATCGATACACCTTCAACCCGGCGTTCATCCATACTCTTTAGTATACCCCTCCCAATCGGAACGTCATCGTCAGCAACCAGAGCATCAAAGGCGTTGCCGATCAAAGTTGTAGGTGCACGGCCAAATATGGCTTGTGTTGGACCTTCGGCAAAAACGACTTTAAATCCGGCATCCAGTTCAATCAGTAACTGTGCCCAGCAAAAAGAAAAGGCGAGGAAGCGGGTACGCTCAGCCTTTAATTTATCAATTTGTGATGTGTCATCGGCGACGTTTTGTACAGCTTCCATGGGTAATTCACATTCTTAAATACAGTTCACCACAAATACACACGGGGGTGAATCGGTTAATTTTTCATTAACCCATATTAATCCTATCTGCCCCTAGGACACAATCTAGTATTTTATTGGTTTGTGACCAATTTCGTCAGATTCCAAATTATTAGGTTATATCGTTCCGTTAATAAGGAAGTCATATATCTGATGGCTTCTTAGAGTGCCCCTCGCCGACTCGGCTTTGTATGTGTCGTTTAAAGGCTGGGAAATAATAAAAGGCACCTGACGTTCAGTCACCCCGCCATGGGTACGAAGTCGGTGGCCCTTAAGACCTTCCAGATCATGGGCGGCCTCTGTTGAACCGATGCAAGTGCCCTGTTCGCTGATCACAACAACATCGCCTTCACGGTCGGCCGGCAGGTCGAATTCGGCGCAGGCTTCGTCCTTAGTTAATGCCATAGAAACACCGGCTACTGTCTTCACAAAATTTAAAACTGCGGCGGGATCGGCACCGCCGACACACCAGACGCGAACAAATCCGCCAAGTGCACCATGATGGGCAACGAAGGGATCTGTAATCGGACAAACGACTTTGGTCGTGTCCGTGCCAAATTCGTCGTCCAAAAGGTCTTGCAGCCAAACCACATTAGGTGTGCCATCGTCCTGGGACTTGTCGCTCATGCCATGGTCAGCGATCAGGCCAACTGCCGCGCCCAAATCCGCCAGGCGACCAATACGGTCATCAATGTCACGGTAAAATTGATTGGCAGCGGCTTCGCCCGGAGCATATTTGTGCTGAATAAAATCAGTCAGCGAGAGGTAAAGGATATCCGGTTTTTGTTCCTCAAGCAGCTTAATGCCCGCGTCTAAGACAAACAGTGATAATTCAGCTGAGTACATATCAGGCAATGGCTGCCCGACCAGTTCGAGGACGTTCTCAACGCCATTTTCCGCTAACGTGCAGCGATCGGCAAATTGTGCTGAAAAGCACATGTTGCCATCGCCCAGGGGCATATTCTTTCCCAGTTGCTGACGCAGTTTATCTTTCGACGTGATGGCAACGACCTTCGCGCCAGCCTTGGCAAATTCGGCGAATATGGTTTCAGAGCGCAGAAGCTCTGGCCCGGTCATGACGACTTCTTCTTTCGTCGCAGCATCGTAATAGTAATTTCCGGAAATGCCGTGAACATTAGGCTCAGCACCCGTGGCAATGGACATGTTATTGGGGCAGGTGAAACTCGGCACGGTGCCTTGGGCGATCTTGTGAAAGCCTTCGTCCATAAAGCGCTTGATATTGGGAATGACACCGTCGCGTAGGCCGCTTTCAATATAAGTGGGATCACCACCGTCGATACAGACCACAACGGACGGCCTGTTCGGCCACTGATAGGTTACGCCATTTAGTTCTACGTTCCCGCCACGCGCCATCGATTCCTCCTGGATAAAAGTGCCTTAACCAATATCTTCTTCGGCGAACCTAGTTTCAAGGTCGCCGCACTATTTAATGGTAAACGTCTTGCAAGAATACGTTTTGCGCAAAAAACAACATGACGTAGCACACCAGCGCAGATGCGAGCGGGGTCGCCACCCATCCCGCACTAATACGGCCGATGATCTGCCATTGAATTTCTTTGCCACCTTTGAGCAGGCCAATGCCGATGACGGCACCAACGACTGCTTGAGAACTGGAAACCGGCACCAGTGGAATGGTCGGTAATCCGGCTCCCTTAAGGAAAGCCTCTAATCCTTGCGATGCAAACATGAACAGCACGATAGAATGGGAGATCACGACCACCCAAGCCGCCACCGGCGAGAGCGGCAAAATATCGCTTCCCACGGTCAACATGACTTTCTTGGAATATGTAAACACGCCAACGGCGATCGAAATCGCGCCCAACAAGAACAACTGCTGGATCGAGGTGAAGGTCAAATAATGGGTGACTTCGAAATCGGTAAAAGGCGAAACCTCAACGAAGACACCCATTACGTTGGCGATGTTGTTCGCGCCAAGACTGTAGGCGCCAAATCCACCAGCAAAAATCAAGGCGGCACGGGTGTAAGCATCTAGCCTCAGAATATGAAACTTTGCCCACCGCAAATAAGCCTGTGTCATTTTAAATAGAGGTGCTGCAATCAATGCCGCAAGGATTGGACAGGCGACCCAGGTGGTGAGAATCTTTATGAGCGTTTGGCTGTCCGTGGGCGAACCACTGAACATATTCCAGCCAATGATCGCACCTACAATCGCTTGGCTGGTGGAAACTGGCAGTCCGGCCTTGGTCATCCAATAGACGGTAATTGCGGCAGCGAAGGCGGCAACGAAGGCCCCGCCCAAGGCATTGATCGCACCCAGTTTACCCAGTGTATCGGCGGTGCCTGCGCCACTGAACACGGCGCCAAGGATAACAAAGACGCTGCAAACGATGGCGGCAGTTGAAAACTTCACCATGCGGGTGCCGACGGCAGTGCCGAACACATTGGCAGCATCGTTTGCTCCCAAAGACCAGCCCAGGAACAAACCGCTGCTGAGTGCTAGAAGGACCGCAATTTCCATCTACATAGACCGCTTGACGGTGAAGATACCCAACTGATCCGCGATGTCTTCAGCAGCGTTGGGAAGTTCATCAATGCGATCAACAAAATGCCGGAGGTGGAGCTTTTCGACCTTGGGAATGTTGGAGGCAAATACAGCACGTTTTAACTTCGTACTGATCTTATCGGCTTCAGATTCAAGTAAGATAACCTTGTGAGTATGATCCCGAACCGCTTCGATATTACGGAAATAAGCGCGGGACGCCATGACAACGGCGTCTATGCATTCGCTGGCGGTTTCAGTTAGATTGTTGAAATCATTGTGAAATTCTTCTGGTATTTCTGGCGTTTCGATGGAAAACCGATAACAGTTCGCTTCACATACGTTGATCAGATTATCCATGTCTTCCAAAAGCGTAAGCACATCGGCGCGGAGATCAGGAATAAGCGTACGCTCATAAAGCTCTGCCTCAATGGTGCGGCGCAGTTCATCGGCACGGCTTTCGATGCCGTCAATATGGAGCATGGCGTCATCGAACTCTTCCGCCGGCCCTGACTGCAAATAACCTTTTACCGCGCGCCTAAAGATAATTCCTGCTTCGGAAATATGATCTAAAAATTCGTCGATCCGTGCTTCAATAAGCCGCGTCCGACGAAACAATGGCGAGCCCTTGCCCATTGCTAGGTCCCCCTTTCAAATTTTTATTATGGGCCTAGCCTAGACCCAAGACGTCTAACGACGCAATGCAATATGTAAATCAGGAATAAGATTAGGGATGGCAGATGTCGGCGTTTGTTCGCCGCCGGTCAGGTCTTGCACCCGTTCGGACACGAAAACATTCAGCATACCAACAGTGATATATTCGCGGTTTGTTAAGGCGGCTTCACCACGGAAGCCGTCGACAAGGGCTTCGGTAAAAGCGCCATTGGCCCAGGCTGGGTTTTCGTAAGACACTTGCTCCCCAGTAGAAGACGCAAAGATCACCACACCGTTTTCAGCACTTGAAAGATCGTTGATCATCCGAGTCGTGTCGGTCGATGCGCGACCCGGTCTGCCCAGGGCATCACCTGAATGGCAGGTGTCGATAAAGAAATATGTTAGCCCTTTTATGGAGGCCAATGCGCGGCGAATATCCGTATAGGGCAGAGCTGTCGCTTGGAGTTTCGAGATTTCTGCGTTGTGTGGCAGGAAGTGATAGGCACCAGATGTATCGTCGATCCCGTGGCCCGCAATGAAGACCATGGCGACGTCATCTTCACCAACCTTGGCCTGAATCCATTTAAGACCTTGGCGAACAGTTTCAAGCGTCGCCTCATTATCAGTCAGAGTTTTGACGATGATTTTTCCGTACGCGAGCCCCTTCTGCGCGTTGATTGTCCGGGTAAAGTCTCTTGCGTCTTGCGCTGCGAAGGCGAGTTTAAGATTTGCGTCTTGGTAGGCGCTGACTCCGACGGCCAAGACGTAAAGTGTCGGTAAGTGTTCCAGTTGATCCGACTTTACGCCAATCCACTTGAGCCTGATGGAAGAGGGCAAACTGGCGGCATGGGCATTTTCAGCAATCAATGAAATTTTCGCATTCCGCCTAGGGGCAAGTAGACTAAAAGAGCCTTTGTATCCTTCGGGACCAACCTTAATTTCAGCCTTGTCGAACAGGCGGGCAGGGCGACCATCAACCAGCACCTTGATCGATTTAACAGAGGCTCCTGACGGCGAGCGGAGAAGGTAATCAATTTTCACTTCAGGTTCATCGAAGGTGGCACCGCCGCGCGGACTGAGGATATTAATCACAGGCGGCAGCAGTTGAGCAACACTCCGCGCCTTGGATTTATTTTTGCCGCGCTCTACGTCTGCCTTCTTAATTGCCTCCGCTTCATCAAGCGTTGCCAGAACTTTCATCACCACATCCGGGCGATAAAAATTTTCTCGCAAACGCTTGGCTGGGAAGAAGTCTGGCGCACCCTTGGTACCACGGTTGAGATGCCAACCGATCAATGTATCGCCACCGGGTGACGACATGTAATATCCAGACGGTGTCCACGCGATCCAGCGTTTGCCGTCCCGGTGCGGGAAGAAGGCAAGCAGTTCTTGACCATCGCTGCGCCGGTGCCAGCGGATGGTTCCATCGCCAAGTGCGGTCACGACCAGTTTGCTATCAGGCGTCAGGTTAATCGCCCAGACTTCTGCCTTAGAGCGAAACCGCCAGATGATTTTTCCGGCGCGGTCGAATTGAATTAGATGCCACGACGTGCCGAGGAAAAAGTTCTGCCCATCCGGTGCGATGGCCATGGCGTTGGAATGATCGTGCTCCATCATCTGTAACGGGGTGCCATTTAAGAGCGGTTTATAGGTGCTCAACCAGTCCGCGATGTCTAGACCGTCGGCTTCCATGACAAAGGGGATGAGTCCTTTGGCTTCATCCGGCGGATCGATTGTTAACTTGCGTTGTAATAACGAAAACCGGGCCGGACGATTGCCAAAGGAATCGTATGCAAATTCGACGGTCGTCGCATCTTTGGAAATTAAAAAGCCCTCATGATTGTCGCGATAATCGGCGGATGCGGCCCCCTTGGTGTAGACTTTACGGTTCGCTTGATTGATAACGCCGAAGACCGGGTCGCGGCCGATGAAGATAACCCGTCCGTCTTTCAAAGGCAGAATTTGCATGACGGCGTTCTTGACGGCTGAATATTCCACATAGCGGCGCATCGACTTCGTCGACCAACGACGGATTGGATTCCAGCCTCCCTTATCGTAACGACCGCCGGCGTAAAGGTACTTCCCGTCCGGCGACCATGCGACGCGGGAAACATGGCCTTCTTTAATGTCTCGAGTGTTGGCCTTTTTTAGGTATTTTAAAGTCTTGGCGGAAACAATATCGACCCGGGCAGAATCTCCATAGCCCATGGCAATATATTTTCCATCAGGCGAGAAACTGGCGGCGACGATCCATTCTCCACCGGGGGCCTTTTTCTTAATTTTATTCTTAAATGTCTTGTCGTAGAGCCGTAAGTAACCGTCGAGCCCGGTGACCAATAGGCGCCCATCTGGCGCGAATTCAGCCCAGACGCTGTCGCTGTCAAAATCAGTATCATCCATTTTTACGCTGAAATCGTGGGTATTATAGATACGGAGCCCCTCGCCATCTTTTGTATCCCCCACCGGATGTTTCATCGATACGGCGAGGTACTTCCCGTCCGGTGAATAGGCCATATGATTAACCCGGTTGGGAACCTTGGTCACGTGACGAGTCATCTCGCCAGTAGCGACATCGAACTCATAAATGCTCCAGCCACCGTTCCAATTTCCGGTCCAGCCGCCGGTGACGATGCGCGTGCCATCGGGTGAGATATCCAGTGAATAGAGCGCTCCTTCATAGCTGCCACCAACAGGGACCCTAATCGTGCGCAACAGGGTGCCGTCATTGACTGACCAAATACGAACGGTCTTATCCAGCGATACAGTTGCCATGATACGTTCGTCCTTATCGACGACGACGCGAAGGATTGGGGCCGTATGCATGCCCGCTTCGATACGTAAAATTGGATCGAGCGCTAAGGGCTCATTCGCCGCCAAAGCCTGAGCAGTGCCAATCCCGAATGCAATGATGGCGGTTCCTAATGTTTTTAGAATATTTTCATGCATCCTGCGTTGTGTCCCATTTAAATTGACCTAGCGTAGTGTACTCATGTACCCTCTCGCGACGGATGTTTGAGTCATACCACAGTTTAAATTAGAGGGGATAATTATGACGAAGATACGGATCATTATGGCGGCGCTCCTTTTTGCCTTTGCGGCGGCTTCATTTGTTTCGTCGTCCGACGTGTTGGCAAAAGACCACTCCAATAGGTGTCCGACGGATAACCCTGGCTGCTAAACGCAAGCCATTAGTGTTAACTCATCCGTGATAGGGTCTTTTAATCCCCTTGAATGGCACGAATTTTTTACAAAGAAATGGTCCGTGGAATTTCTTCGGGGATTCGGCAGGGTTGTGTTCGTGCAATTCGGAAGATTGGCGGGCGCATTCATAATATTTGCCAACGTTATACTGACGGCCGATTTCGCGCGTGCTCAGGTGTTTGACTGCCAATTTCTTCAAGAGAATGCACCTGACGGAAAAGCCAACGAAGCCTCCTGCACGATGCATCCGGACATTGTTTTCAATTCGGTAACGGATACGCCTGGTCGTCGCAATCACTGCAAGGTCGATAGGGTGCGCGGCCTTGAAAATTTGGAAGGGGCCATTGTTGACCTTGGCACCCACACAGTTTCTTGGACCAACGTTTACCGGCTTTCAGATCATGAAAAAAAGCGCGTCAAAGCCTTTTATATGGCAAAACCGAATTTTCCCGAGGAAATTGCCGACCGCGACGCCAATTTGGAACTGCGAAACAAATATATTTTTAAGATCACCGCCGCCACTAAGTCAGTCGCCGCCGCTAAGTCTCCCCTAGAGAAACCTGAACATACAATCATTTTTGAAAATAAGTTCTGGAAATTCGTACTCTTTATTCCTGAGGATAGCGGCGAATCAATTTTGACGGAATTTAAGGGAAACGCCGAACATTCTTGGCTCAACGCACGCTTCGGAAGATGTAAAAGACGTTCTTAGAGTACTCTAGCGTAGGTTCTCTAACACGTCTTTTGATTCTCCAAATATGCCGACCACGCACATCGGGCGTTGATCCGCTGGCAATAGTCGGCAAAGGCGGTAGCTCTTTTCAAGGTCGTGACCTGTATAGAACATCAAGCCTCCACCAATATGGTCCGCGCACCAGCGAAGATAGCGTTCATTTCCCATCTGGGCGACCTCATTGCAGATCTTCGGTAACTCAGCGCGAAGTTCGGCCTCTGGGACCAAAAGGTGCGATTGCATGTTCTCCATGAACATTCCGCCCAGGCAGATTGAAATTTCTCCGCCCTTAAAACGGTGGCAACTCTCTATCGCTTCGGCAATCGGCATAAGGCCGCCTGTCAGAAGTCCATGTCCCACACCGTGGATACACTGTCTACGCAACCGATTGTCATATGATACCGTGTCGCAAACGCTGATTAAATCGGCGGTAATATTGTCTGTATCGCTCTTTTCCGAAATATAGGTTTGAACGGCACCGTGAACGCAGCCTTGGTTACAGTCCATCGAACACTCCGCCAGCGCCTTACCGAGATCAGCAGAATGTTTGTTCAAAACTTCCTCGCCGATGAAATGTGCGATCAGGTGACAGTCATCAATATTGTCTGTTCGTTGAAACTTTTTTGCCTTTAGCAAAGCAATTTCGGCAGTTTGGGTGCGGGTTAGCGCGCGGAAGTGAGGTTCCAGACAGACCATTTTTTTATAGGAATGAGGAAGTGCGAGGCATTCTTTCATAGAACGCATCGATTCTTTGTCAGATGTTTCAGGCGAATGAGTAAGGGCGGGTCCCGACCAAGTCAGACCCAACACTAACATCACGAAAACGCCGACTAAAATTCTTGTATCCTGCATAGGGCAAATTTCCAAAAAATTTAATCCAATGTAGAATTCAACGCATTGTAACAGCTCTACGAACCCAAGTTGCTAAAATAACTGAATGTTTTGTATGCAATTAAGTGTGGGGCTCGATTGTTGAATCAGGGAAAATTGGTTTGTTACAGTTATGGAGATTGGTACTATCGGCACCTAAGTAGGTTTTGCCGAGGAGGGGCGGTTGTCCGACCAGTTGCAACAAATCAATTGCAGGTACTCGCCTGAAGAGGACCGGCTCATTCTGGAACTCAGCACCAGCGGCCAGACAGCCTATCGTTTGTGGCTGACCCGTCGGTTCGTTCAGTTGTTCTGGCAAACCATTCAAAAGTCCATTCAGGGCAAGCCAGAAGTTGCTCAGCACGTCGAACCCAAAACACAAAAAGCGGTTATGGAATTTCAGGAGAAAGAAGCCCTCGAAACGGCGGACTTCAAAACCGAATATAAAGACCTGGACCTAATATATCCCTTGGGCGAAACGCCGATGCTGCCAAATACGATCACCTATGTGCCGAAGGGTGATGTTACGTCTTATACATTTAAGGCCCAAGACGGCAAAGCCGTGACCTTCAACTTGAATCAGCAATTGCTTTATTCTTTGTCTCACATCCTGATGACGGCAACGGAGAAAGCGAATTGGAGCTTGGAGCTAAAACTAACCGACGCGAATTTGAAACCGCCGGAGGTTTCTACTCAAGTCCACTGAGTTATTCCTTAACCTCGAACGTTAACGAGGCCCAAAAGCTTTCCCAGTTGTGCTTAGGGTCGAGCGACGGAACCATATGAACCGCGGTGGCCACCCACATGCCGGCATGGGGAACGTGAGTATTCATGCGGCCGTCAGGACCGGTCCTTAGCTTGATACGATTTTTCCAGCGGCCCGGGGAAAAGAACTGAACCTGCGTCCCATGAAGGGGTTTCCTTGATAGAAAAGCCGCAGAGTGAGCGGGGTGTTCGCTTTCCAGGTGGGAAGGTTTTTGCCAGGTACAAGTTCCAGCTTCAGCCCTAACTGTTTGAGATACCCCGTGCCTGGCGGATTATTTCCGACAGCTAAGATCACCTTGGAATACCGGGAGTAGATTTCTGGGACGATACCAGCGGGTAGCGGGGTGTCTCCAATGACGGCTTCTAAACCTTTGTCTTGAACGTAGAGCCTAAACTTTTTCGTTGTTAAGTCAGCGGTTCTTGGTTGAGAAACAAAGCCAACAATATGATAGCCCGGAACGGCAGGGTTTAAGGTCGCGGCAGGATCGTCTCCAGTCTGAGAGTCTATCGTAGCGGCCCCCCCCGGCGAGGTCAGATCAAAGCGTGCGGATAATCCTTCGTAGAAGGGGATTGTCTCACTTTGATCCACGTTCAACTGAACGATCGAAATCTTAACGGGGTCAGCAGGTTTGAGATGAAGAACCGATGGTTCGAGATAAAAATCATGAGCCCAAAGCAATCCTGGCATGGCAATCCCTGCGACAAGTATCGTGACCGCAATAGCCATTCGTTTTATACACATGGACCGATCTCCTTTGGGTCAAATGACAGGATGTCCTAGTGTGATGCAAGTGGTCAATCGCCAAGTAATCCGCAAATTGGTTGCAGTCTTTGGATTAATGATTCTTTCAGTGGCTTTTACCACCAATGCCACCGCTCACAAGATGCGTCCCGCCGTTGCCCTCGTCATGCTACACCTCGACGGAACCTTTAGCCTTGAAATGCGGGTTAATGCAGAAGCTATTTTAGCGGGAATTGATCCGGGCGATAAAGACACCGCCGACTCCCCCAACGCGGCGCTGTACAATCAACTGCGTGCCTTGCCGCCGAAGGTTCTGGAAAGCCGCATCATGGCCTTCGCGCCGACTTTGATCCAAGGTTTTAAACTGAACTTTGATGGGAAATTAGTCGAGCCTACATTAATTTCAGTTCGGGTGCCGGAAGTTAAGGACCCGGGTCGGGCGCGGGTGAGTACGCTGAAGTTTGAAGGCACAATTCCGGTCGGGGCGCGGATATTTCGATGGTCGTTTGCTGCCAAGTTCGGCGATAGCATTTTGGTTGTGAAGCATGCAGGTGAACACAAAGGGTTGTCCAATTGGCTGAAGGAGGGCAAGGAAAGTAATCCATTCCCCATTTCGGAAAAATTTATTCCCAAGTCGACGGCCGAAGTCGCTGCAGAGTATATGGAACTCGGGTTCACCCATATCATTCCTAAGGGACTGGACCACATTTTGTTCGTACTGGGAATTTATCTGCTGAGTTTGCGAATTAAAGCAATCATCTGGCAGGTGACAGCATTTACAGTCGCCCACACCATAACCCTAGGCTTAACCATCTATGGCTTACTTTCGCTACCATCGTCTGTTGTCGAACCCTTAATCTCTGCGTCTATCGTTTATGTTGCAGTGGAAAATATTCTAACATCAGAAATTAAACCCTGGCGGATCGCTCTGGTGTTTGGTTTTGGTCTGCTTCATGGCATGGGGTTCGCCGGTGTTTTGAGCGAGATCGGGTTGCCAAGGTCTGAGTTTCTGACTGCACTCATAACCTTCAATATTGGTGTCGAGTTGGGCCAACTGAGTATCATCGCCGCGGCCTTCGTCGCCACGGGTCTTTGGTTCCGTCACAAAGTTTGGTACCGAAAAGCCGTTGTCATACCAAGCTCCGTCATAATTGCCTTAGTGGGGGCCTATTGGACTGTAGAACGGACCCTGCTTTAGGGCTTAAGTCTATAATGGGTTCCAAAATTGGCCGCTATTTCAACTAATTCACTAATTTTGTTGTTTATTTCACGACGGCGGCGGCCCGGTATTATTGAAATTTAATCATATCGAGTAAGAATTTATGCCCTTTGTAAGGGGCGCTATGTCTAATTGGCGAAGTGACATAGGAGCATTAAACCACGTATAACTGAGCCATTCTCACTCACAAAATTTTATTTTTAATTCTCAATGATACTGCGGAAATATGACTAAGATGAATTTAATAGAAGAGCAAAAAACGATTCTGGTTATTGATGATGACCCTATTGTTTTGGAAAGCTTGAAGTTTCGTCTTGAAGCCTGGAACCATAAAACCCTTGCGGCCATATCTTTGGAACAGGCACAAAGTCTGCTGAGCCAAAACGGTGACCACATGGACTTTATCATCTCTGACCTGCGGTTAGGGGCACACATGGACGGTGTTCAGGCGATTGCAAATTTGCGCGCTGAAATGAAGGCCGAAATTCCTGGTGTCATTCTAACCGGAGATACCTCTCCTGAGCGTCTTAAGTATATTGAGAGTGCCGGTCTATCTGTTTTACATAAGCCCGTGAAAGCCGACAGCTTAGCCGCAGTTCTAAAAGATACCTTCTCCAAGCTACACTAAATTATATCACACCGTCAGACCTGAGGGCGGAAACCTCTTCTTCTGTTAGGCCAATTTGGTTCTTCAATACATCGTCTGTGTCAGCCCCAAGTACCGGTGGTGCCGATTGGATCGCTTCTTTCGTATCTGAGAATTGATAGGGAATGCCCAACATCCTGATCAACCCGGCTGTCGGGTGATCAATCTCAGCGACCATGCCGTTGGCTTTCGCTTGTTCGCTTTCAAGCGCCTCTTCGACCGTGTTCACCATGGAACACGGAATGCCAAGGCCAACAAATTGGGTTATCCAATCATCCGCCGATTTTGCTGCCAGCGCTTCCTGGATCAATCCATCGATTGTATCTCGATTCCGGACCCGGTTGGCGTTGATCTTAAACCGTTCATCATCAGCCCATTCAGGGTGATCGACCGCCTTCGCCAATTGGGCGAACTGGCCGTCATTGCCAACCGCCAGCGCGATCTCTCCCTCACCACAGGGAAATTCACGATACGGTACAATATTGGGGTGGCCGTTGCCGAACCGTCCTGGAACTTTGGTGCTGATCAGATAGTTAGATGCAACGTTCACCAGAACCGAAAGGCTGGTATCGAAAAGTGTCACGGAAACAACTTGGCCGCGGCCCGTACGCGTGCGCGCATTGAGTGCCGCGGTGATACACATCGCGGCATACATGCCGGTGCACACATCGACAATTGCGACGCCAAGCTTCATTGATCCGCCATCGACCTCGCCGGTGATGCTCATCAACCCACTTTCCGCCTGCAATAGAAAGTCATATCCCGGCATCCCGCCTTTTGGGCCGCGGTCACCGTACCCGGTAATTTGGCAGAGAACGACTTGCGGTGCGTTTTGTTCCAGCCACTCTGCCGTAATTCCCCACCGATCAAGTGTCCCGGCCTTGAAATTTTCGATGAGAACGTCAGCCTGGGTTATCATTTTTTTCAATAT